>OIYY01001009.1_pt1 | contig 16900 bp, 8 predicted proteins | sample 1588341 | NCBI WGS metagenome assembly OIYY01 (sample SAMN03283287) | human gut metagenome | biome: human-associated habitat; material: feces | host: Homo sapiens | place: Peru | collected 2012 | reverse complement strand
CAGATGAAAGACAAGGCATAATTTACAGGGCAGGCTTACCGCCTTCACTGTAAATTTAACGCAGCATTTCGATGTTTATTTGATTTTTGAGCATTTATTCCTTACGCAGTGTGCCCCTTGTTCCGCCCTAATTATGCCGTTAATCAATAATCAATCTTTTCGCACTTTGAAAGAACCTTGTCGAATCTCTTGATGCATTCGTCAATATCTTCCTCAGTGTATGCACTTGATGTGTAAAGACGAGAACCTGCAAGAGTTACAAGACCCTCTGCCATATAAGCAGCACCCATATATTGCATTTCTGTCTGGCGGATGCCTGTTTCCTTAAGTACACTTGGAATTGTCCAAGGCTTTCTCCAGTTAATTCTGAAGTGCATTGTTGCAACAGTGTGAAGCTGGCAAATTGAACCAACATTGTAGCAAACGAACGGAAGGTCATACTTCTTGATTGATTCGTTAAGACCCTTAACAAGTCTGTCTGCCATTTGACCTGCAACCTGACAAGCATTTCTCTTTTCGATTTCGCAAATTACAGTGTAGCCTGCACAGCAAGAAATTGGTGTTGCAGCCATTGTACCACCGCACATAGCCTTGTGAATCTTCTTGCCTTCAGCCTTATCAAGACCTGCGCCAAGATACTTCATAACTTCTCTGTGACCGCCGATACCGCCTGCACCAGGATAGCCACCTGCGATAATCTTACCAAAAATTGTGATATCAGGATCAATACCATAATAGCCCTGTGCACCTGACAAACCGATACGGAAACCTGTTACAACCTCGTCACAAACAAGGAGAGCACCGTACTTACGGCAAAGTGCCTGTACACCCTTAGGGAAGTCCTTATCAACAGGGCGAGTAGCTGATTCAGGTCCGCATGGCTCGATGAATACAGCAGCTGTACCGCCACGGAACTTGTTGATGATGAGCTTCTTCTCAAGATCCTTGAGGTCGTTAGGGAAGAATTCCTGTGTGTGCTTGAATACAAACATAGGAACACCGTGTGATTGAAGGTTAAGTGTACCCGGAACACGCATACCCCAAGCAAGCTGATCTGACCAGCCGTGGTAAGCACCGCCCATTTTGATTATATTCTTGTGGCCTGTTGCAAGACGAGCAACACGAACAGCACACATACATGCTTCAGTACCTGAACCGAGCATACGGAACATTTCTACTGATGGTACACACTCGCTGATTTTCTTTGCGAGCTTATATTCATAAGGGTGGAACAAACCTGTTGAAGGACCGCAGTCATCAAGGAGCTCCTTAACCTTTTCTTTAACAACATCGTCGTTTGAACCGATAATTGTTGGACCGCCTGCCTGAAGGAAGTCAAAATATTCGTTGCCGTCAATATCCCAAAGTTTGTTGCCTTTAGCCTTTGTCATAACGATTGGGAACGGATAGTTGAACGCAAGGTTGTGCTGAACGCCACCAGGAATTACTTGCTTTGCTTCTGTAATCATTTCCTTTGACTTTGCGCACTTCTTTGCAAAGTATTCATCTTCATACTCTTTAAGAGCAGCTCTGTTGATAGAGTAGATTGGTTTTTTAATTAACGCATCAAGCTGTGCTGTGAGTGCAGCAGCGTTAGGATACTCTGTAATAGCGAATCTTGTATCCATAAATAATCCTCCTTAAATTTATAGTGAGCGGTCACTCACTATTTGGTTGGTGAGCCGGTACTCACGGTTTTTACAAATTAAGTATATCACATTTCACCGATTTGTCAACTTCCAACCTTGATTTTTTTGTTATTTTTGTTGCAATATACAATGAAAAATGGTAATATACCTTTAGTGAATTAATGCTCACCGAAGGAGATTTGGAGCATTTGCACAAACGAAAACAAAATGTTTTGTGCAAGGCTACAAAATCGAGATTTTTATGTTTGAAAAGAGATACAAAGAAGCGTTTGAGAGGGCTACCGATGAGAGAAAGGAAAAAATCCTTGAAGTCGGTATCAAAGAATTTGCTTCCAAAGGCTACGAAAAAGCCAATATAAATATAATTGCAAAAAAAGCCGGAATAAGCATCGGACTTATGTACAAATATTTCAGCACCAAGGAGGACTTGTTCATCACCTGCATTCAGCGAGGAATGTCAATTCTTGACGATGCGGTAGACGAAATTTTGCAAAGCGATGACAAGCTGATTGTCAAGGCTGAAAAGCTCATCAGAACAACATGTCAGCTCAGCCAGCGTGATGCAAACTATGTCAAGCTGTACAACGAGATAACATCCGAGCGAGACAGCGAAAAGGCTATGGGATTTGCCAAGGCTATCGAGGGCGAAACAAGCAAAAAATATGTAAAATGTATCACCGATGCACTTGCAAAAGGCGATGTAAGACAGGATATGGATCCTCGTCTTTTTGCTTTTTTCCTTGATAATTTGTTGACTTCACTGCAATTTTCATTCACCTGCGACTACTATCGCAACAGGCTTGAGATATACACGGGAGTGAATGTGGCAGAGCTTTCGGAAGACCAGATAGTAAGGCAGTTGCTCAAGTTCATTGAGTCTGCATTTACATTCGAAAAATAATAACAAACTAATTTGTATACGGAGGACAGTATGAGTAAATATGTAATGGCGTATGATATCGGTACAACAGGCATCAAGACCTGTCTTATCGAAATCGACAATGAAATAAGAATTCTTGCATCCGCAACAGAGGGATATAATCTCTATGTTGATGAAGAAACAGGCGTTAAGGGCGGAAGTGAGCAGGACGCAGACGAATGGTGGAGTGCAATGTGCATCACCACCAAAGAGGTTTTGAAAAAATGCCGTAAAATCAAAAAAGAGCAGATTGAAGGCATCAGCTTCTGTTCTGCTATGCAGGGACTTGTTCTTGTTGACAGAGAGGGCAAATGTATCCGCCGTCCGATGACATATATGGACCAGCGTGCAAGAGAAGAGATCAAAAAAGGCATTGCACACGGTATTCAGATTGCAGGCGCCGAGGTTACAAAACTTCTCAAATATCTCAAATACACAGGTGCGGTTTCGTCATCTGTTAAAGACCCAATTTGGAAATACAAGTGGGTTGAGGCTCACGAGCCTGAAAATTTCAAGAGAATTTACAAATGGCTTGATGTTAAGGAATATATGATTCTCCGTTGCAGTGGCGAATTTGTTATGACAAACGACTCCGCATTCGGCACACTTCTTTATGACACACGCAAGGGTCACGAGGGCTGGTGCAAACCGATTTGTGATATGGTCGGAGTTAATATTGAACATATGCCTGAAATCAAGGCAAGCACCGAAAAGGTCGGTGAAATCACAAAGCAGGCTGCCGAGGAACTCGGTCTTGCAGAGGGCACAGCTGTTTACGGCGGCGGCGGTGACGCTTCGCTTATCGGTGTAGGCGCAGGTGCAACCGAAGTCGGCGACACTCATGTTTATTCGGGCACTTCAGGTTGGGTTGGAACTGTTGTTCCGGAACAACTTGTTGACGCAGGCGCTATGATGGCTGCAATTGTTGGCGCAAATCCTGAAACTTACAACTACTTTGCCGAGCTTGAAACTTCAAATAAATGCGTAGGCTGGGTTAAGGACCACCTTGCACTTGATGAAATTGGCGTATTCCTCAAAAAATACGGTCACAAAAAAGACGACTTGGAGGAGGAAAGCTTTAACCTTTACGATTATCTAGAAGAGGTTATCGACAGAGCAAATCCGGGTTCGGACGGCGTTGTGTTCACTCCGTGGTTGCACGGCAACAGATGTCCGTTTGAAGACCCAAATGCCGCAGGTATGTTCTTCAACATTCACCTTGAAACAGGCAAAACCGAGCTTATCAGAGCCGTTGTTGAGGGCGTTTGCTTCCATATGAGATGGATGCTTGAGCGTCAGGAACAAAAGGTTGCGAAGTACAAGACAACAAACGCTGTTCGTTTCTGCGGCGGTGGTGCACTCGGCGCTTCAACCTGCCAAATCCTTGCCGACATTCTCCAAAGAGATGTTGAAGTTGTTGACTCACCGCAAAACATCGGTGCAGTCGGCGCAGCAGCTTGTATCGCAGTCGGCACAGGAATGATCGGTTCAATGACCGAGGTCAAGAAACTCATCCCTGCAAAGATTACATATCATCCAAACAAGGCAAACAAAGCGGTCTACGACCGCAACTTCGAGGTCTTTAAGAACCTCTACAAATGCAACAAAAAGAATTTTGAAATACTTAATGGATAATAACTTGAGGAAAATATGAACGAACTTGCTAAAAAGTATTATAAACAATTAAATTCGTGGTCAATGACAACTAACCTCGGAAAATTCTACAGCAAGGTTTCTCGTAAACTTGTCAAATACCACGACATACTAAAAGACATATTTACATGCGGAACTTCTCTTGAAAAATATGTTAATTCTATTGACCGAAGCATTTCTACCGGAAGTGAATCAACAAGATATATCTCTTTAAATGAAATGTTTAAAAATGTAAACATCAATGACAACACAAGATTTATTGATGTAGGTTGTGGCAAAGGCAGAGTTGTAAATTTTGTCCATTGCTTAAATAAAAATTGCCAAGCAACAGGAATTGAATTCAACACTGAAGTTGCGAATTACGCAAAAAGCTGGGCAGATAAAAAAGAAAATGTCAATATAATAAACGATGATGCTTTTAATATTAACTGTGATGATTACGATGTTTTCTTTTTTAACAGGCCTTTTATGGAAGAAACCTTCAAGCAGTTTGCAGAAAAAATGGTTAATGAAATAAACCATCCGGTAACTGTAATTTGCTATGCCGATGCTTATATGTCAAAATATCTAAAAGACAAACCAAATTGGAATATATTAAAACGAGGTATACTTTACAAAAAAGGCATAATAATCCACTGCTTTTATCCTCAAGTTTATTCAATTGTCAAATTTGAACCAAATAAATAAAAATTTAAATCACCTTGCAAATCTGCGAGGTGATTTTTTACAATTAGGCTGTAATAACAGCCTTTTTATATTGTTCTTTGTAGCTTTGTATTAAAAATTCGATGTGTTTTAGATTTTTTCGGCAAAACAAAATGTTTACCCATTTCACAATTAAAACTTTCCGGTGTAAAGCAACAATCCAATCCACCTGAATAAAAAGTCAACTCACCTACATAAAAAGTATTCTTTAAATCATAAAAATCCACTCTAACAAAAGGTAAGTCTTTCGATAAGATTTTTGCAGCTTCAATCATTTCATCATAGTGTTTTGGTTTTTCAACAGGAACGCATTGCGACTTCTTATATATAACAGGTAATACATTCCAATCAATATCATAAATCGCAATTTTTGAACTTTGTGCCACTCCATTATCAAAATGTTCAAATGCAGAATAGGCATATGTCGGAACTCCGTCAAAGCAGAAAAATTTATAATCAATTGGTTGTTCTTTAATCTCACCTATCAGTTCTTCCGCATATATTTGCGGAGTTACATAATAATAACCTCTGCTGTATCCGTTTACGCCCTCAACTCTATAATCAAGCCAACGCATCATTTCTTTTTTTGTTTTTTCAATATCTAAAGAATTTTTATCTTCAACAAAAATGATATTTCTGCCAAATGAACTGCAATTAGATTTTAACACAAATGAATTCGGTAACTTATCCCAATCAATATCCTCAACACTCATCCATGCCCCGTATAATTTAGCAGTATGACCTTCTCCAAGCTTTTCTTTCACAAAATCCTTAAATTTTATTTTACATAAGTAATTTTCAAAATTTTTATTATCATAAAAAAGCTTATACCACGCAATTTTTTCTGTAAAAGTTTTAGGATTTTTTAAATTTATTTGTCTACCATTATGTGAAAGACCATAATGATATTGTAATAATTTTTCTCTTGTATAATTAGATAATACCATTTTGGGAATAGGTCCACTCGTTGTCAGTCGATAAAGCCACCCTATTACTGAGTTTTCTTTTTTCACAATTAACTCCTTAGATTGATAATAAATATATATTTAATCAACAATAGGAAAAGAAGCCGAGTCGCCTCGGCTTCTTGCCCTTTTAAACTACAAACCGTATCATTCGAAGTCAGGAGTTTCGATAGGGCCGGTTGTACCTGATGTTGTTACAACATCGCATACTGAGAACTTTTCAAGTTCTGCTACTGGCTTTGTGTACTTCACTATGTTTCACCTCACATTTTATGTAAATTAAAACAAATTAAAATATAATTTATTTTTTATAATTCACCATAAGCTTTTGCTGAAACGCCATATTTCATAATTGACATCAACAAATTCTTAAAGTTTGCACTTGATGAAGACGCTCCATATGCCTGTTTTACATAAGATTCTACACTATAAGTACATAGAGCACTAATTTGCTTACCTGATTTATCATAAACAGCAAATTGGATTGTTTCCTTCATTTGGTTAGCAAATACGTCAGGGAAATAGAAGTAATATCTATTTTCTGTACCCAATGCACCGCCTGAAACATTTGTCTTATAAACCTTGAATTGAGCAGCATTATCAACAGGATTATATTCAAATGTTTGTCCTGCGACAGTTGCTTTAACAGTAATATCATTAATATTTACATCATTTCTCAAAGCAATTGTCATCTTAGGAACAACGGCATCCTCAAGTGAGAGAGCCGCACCGGCAAAACGTGCTGATGGGTTATCAATAGGAACTGCTGCATAATTCTTGACTGTTTCAAATGAAGTAATATCAGGTGTAGCAAGTGCCTTTTGTGCATCTGTCAATCCTGCATTTGCAAGTTCATTTACATTTGTATTTGAATATACCTGAGCAGCTGCTGAATAATTCAAAATATTTACACTAATCGTTGCCAATGCTTTATTCTTTGCTGTAGCATTTGCACCTGTGTAAGTTGCACTGCCAAGAACAGAATCCGTATAAATCTTTACAGATCTTGTATATGTCGGACCCCAAACTTCTACTACTGTACCATCCGAAGCCTTCATTGTACTGTATGCGACAACATCAATATCATCCTTGACATTTTGTGGCCATACACCTACAAGGTATTGATTATATGTTGCATCTTCCTTATCAGGTTCAGTATATTCAATCTCGCCCTTAAATGCAGTATTTGCTTTAACGACAACATTGCTAAACGAAGCAACATTTTTCTTTGTCATCTTAAAGTTTACTGTAAGTGAGCTGTCAAGAACCAACGCATAAGAATTACATCTAAGCAATGAAGTATTTGTTGCTGCTTCTCTCTTAACATCGCCACATTCACAAGTACCAACCAATTCACCGTCGCATCTGTCTGAAAGCTTGTTGTAGTAAAGCTTTGAGTCATCATATGTCCATGTGTAGTGGTGAACATGAGTTTCTTCCTTCTTAGGAAGAGTTTCTGTCTTTGTAGCGCCACAGCCATCTAATGTACATGTGTATGTCTTGATACCTGTTTCGGTTGTTGTAGGTTCCTTAGTTACAACACCTGCATCCCAAGTATGAGCTGCACCTGTCTTAATGATGGTGTAAGTTCCGTCAGCTGTTGCTGTTGCAGGAATTTTCTTATCCCAAGCATATGTGTAGTGCTGTGCATCATCATGAGTTGTTGCAGGAAGTGATGGTGGAACAATTGCTGTGCCTTCCTTGTATTTATCTGCCGAGATCTGCTGACCGTCAGCGTCTACGAAGGTGATTGTATAATTCTTACCTACTGTTCCAGTATATTCGTTTTCGCCCATAAAGTCAAGGGTTGGAACATCAGCTTCTGAAACTTTTGCGTAAGTCTTGTACTCTTCAACCTTACCGCCGTTAGCAATTGTGCCAAGAGTGTATGTTTCGTAAGGATCGCTTTGAGTATTATCAATGCTGAAAGTGATTGCCTGATCGTTAACAATCTTGAACATAAATGTTGCCAAAACAGCTTTTGAGTCTGTCAAACTTACAGAATCAGAACCTGTCTGAACTGCAAAGTTTGCGTGCATAATTCTTGCTTGAGGGTCAACATAAGAAGTTTCACCCAATGTGCTTGTTGAATTATAAAGAGCGCTACCACTTTGAGATGGTATTGCTTCATTCTTAGGGGTTCCTGCATATGCTTCAATAGCTGCTGAATCATTCCATACAGCAGGTCCTGTACCGGAACCGGACAAATTTTGAATATAAGCCGGTTCAATAGCTTCTGAATACTTAACAGCCACTTCTGCTGCAGAAAGTTCTGTAACATTCTCGAGGAGAACGCTTACTGTAAAGAAGTCGCCTGTATTATAGCCGTCAATCTTACCATTTGAATATGTCAACTTATCAGAGTTCAATCCGGAATGTAATAAGAAATCAGAAAGTTCTTGTCTTCTACCCTTTGAATAAGTTTTCTTTGTTGTAGAACAAGAAACATCTCCGAATTGAAGATTAATATTTGCTCTGTTTGCATCACCGGCAGCCAAAACTGTCAATGGGAATGAGCAAACTATCATCATTACTGCTAAGAGGATTGCGACTACTTTTTTAAATGATTTTTTCATTTTATATAGTTTCCTCCAATTAATTTAAGTTTAGTTGAGTATATGCAACTTTATGTCTTAAAAATAACTTAAAGATTGCAAAATCTTCTTCATTAAATTCACTATCACCGTTTAAATCGGTTTTGAATTTAGAAAATAGAGCAACATCAGTAGAATTTACTTTACCATCCTTATTGTAATCAAGTACGCAAATTCCGATATTATCCACTGAAATTTGATCGTAGTCGGCATTCTCTCTGGCAACTACGAGCTTTGCCTCTCTGTCAATCGTATGTGCACCGCTGAACACAAGTGTATACTCGCCTATTTCAAGACCTTTAAGTGTATACGAACCGTCAGCGTTGGTAACTGTGCTCTTGTCAGTTCCCTTAACAGAAACTGTAATTCCGCCTGCGGGAGCTGTTGTTGCAACACCTGTGGTTTCATTTGCAATAGTCACATTACCCGAAACATCAAATTCTGTTACAAGATAGGCAGGAGAAACATCGGCTGTCATTGGGTAAGTCTTGTAAGGCTTTTGAACGCTTGTATCAAGAACATAACAGTCATTCTTGCCATCTAAATATGATGCTCCTATAAAGCACACATCAGGATTTTTTGAAAATGCAAATACATCTGCGAAATCGCAAGAGGATGCGACTGTAACAGAAAGTGAGACCATTACAGTCCCGTTTGAATCGATTGTAGATGCATCTTTACTTTCAGCAACTTGGAACAAAGAGATAGTTCTGTTCTCTATTTTTTGACAACCATTGATCATATCGCTATGTTCATCGGCATAAGTACCGAGAATAGAAATGTTAGAGATATAATTAGGGTCATAGGTTGCTGTCAACTCAACCATAGAAACCGCCTTCATTCCGGAAAGGACAATGTCAACATAATATGTACCCTTTTGGAGTCTGTTGCCGTCAACTTTTTTCCCGGTTGTGTTGGTAAAAACACATGATAATTCAGGAGTTTCTTTGCCAAGGGTTCCGGCCTCGGCATTTGCACTAAAAGGAAGTGCAAACATTGAGATTATTAAAATTAAACAAACGAAAGGGGTAGTTAAGAAGCTTTTAAAAGTGTGTTTCATAATGAAACCCCCTAAAGTTCTTGTTTGATTTTTTATATGATGCCCCGCACAAAGTTGCCCCTGCACAAGGCATCATAGGACAAAACTAAATCGTAATTAATTTAGTGGAATTTAATTTAGTGCGATAATCTTGTTAATTATGCAAGTGTGTCGCTATAAGCAATCTTTGATCTCAAAATCTTCTTGAACTGGTCAACAGCGATCTTCTTGCCCTCACCGATTTCGCCTGCCTTTGAAGCAAGAGCGACATCAGTTGAGTTAACCTTACCATCACCGTTGTAGTCAATAGCGATTACACCAATCTTAAGACCTTGTGCAGCACCTGAAACAGCAACTGTTCTGCTGATGCCGTTTGTAGCCTTAACTACGATTGATGTTGTGCCGGCAGGAACTTCAGCAACGAATGAACCGTCAGCCTTTGTGCTTGTAACTACTTCGCCGTCAGCAATAATTGATGCACCAGCGAGTGCAAATGTACCTGCTGTACCTGTAGCATCAACTGCTTCGGTAACTGTACCTGAAATTGTGAATCCTGCGTTAGGATCAGGAACTGCGAGAGCATTTTCAGCCATTACGAGAGTCTTCTTTGCTTCGTAAATATTTGAAATGTTAGCTTCCTTCGCTTCCTTTGCTACCTTGATTGCCTTTGCGAGGCGGTTGATATATTCTGTCCATGTAGCGTCAGAATAAACAACTGCACCCTGATTAACAAGTTTACCGTTTACAACCTTACCGTACTTAACAGTTGGGTTACCTGTTACAGTAACTTCACCGTTTGAAAGTGCGTGAGTTGTTTCATCTTCGGAAACTGTTGCTGTGAGATTAGCCTTTGTTGTGCCTGTTACAAGAGCGATTTCAGCTTCAAGCTTTTGACCCTTGTATTCACGCGTTTTAAGACGGCTATTATAGAAATTGAAGTTTTCACTTGCTTCATGAAGTTGAGCATATGAAGCAGTTGTTGTGTAAACAGGCTTGCCGTTTTCATCCTTTGCACCTGTATCCTTCAAGAGTGCTTCTGCTTCCTTACCTGCCTGAGTCATCTTCTGGTATGTAGCGATATCGTAGTTGATGATTTCCTTGCCCTTGTAAGAATCAATGATGCCGTCTTTCTGAACGATATCGTTCATTGCAGATGTATCAATCTTCTTAATTGTTTCCTGAACATTATATGTCATGAAATCTTGTGCCTGAGCATATACACTACGATAGTCGTTTGTACCATCGTTAGGTTTAACGGCATTGTGAAGTTGTGCATGAGTGAATTTCCAACCTTCAGAAGCGTTTACGCTCTTACCTGTTGATGCAAAGTATGAGTGGTTTTCTTTAGCATAGTAATTCTTCTTTGTTGCTACGCCATTTACCATTTCCTCATATGTTGCAATAGTCTTTGTAGGACCGTAGTAAGGATAAGCATAAGATGTTGTATCCCAACCATTTTCATATACATAATCATTTACATAATAGTATACGCCGCCTTGCATTTCTACCTTGCGGTTGAAGTACTTTTCAGTACCGTTTGTAACATCTTTACCATCAATAAGCTTGTTTGAGTAGATTGGGAACTTAAATGCTTCGTCTACATAGTAGTAATCGCCATTCTTATGGAAATTATTTTCTACATATGTCTTAAGTTCAGCATCTGCAGTAAGATCAGCATCTGTCAATGGCTTGTAAGCCGGATCGCCGGTTGTAGCCTTTGTTGTTGATGTCTCTGCAGTGAGTTGAGTCTTAGAAGTAAGTTCGTCAATGTTTTTCTCTGTAGGAGCAGTAACGATCTTATCAAGTACTGTCTCGAACTTGCTCTGCATATCCAAATAAATAGCAGATGAGTTTGATGCTTCAACATAGTCAGTATAATTTGAAGGCTGATATGCGTTGATTTGACCTTGAGCTGACTGATATGCGTTTTGAAGTGTGATAGAACCGCTTGTATCAGCAATTGTAAGATCAACAGATTTACCAAGTTTAAGTCCGGTTTTAGTTGCTGAATAACCAGCAAGGTTAATGCTGTAATTACCAGGAGTAAGCGACTTAACCTGATCCTTAACCTTCATATATCTCTTATCTGCTGCTGATGAGCCCTTAAGAGAAACATAGTAAAGGTTTGGAACTTCTGACATAGGAGTTGCACATTCATTTTGAATAGCAACAGGGTCAACGAATACGCCAGCAACATCACCGTTTTCATCAAGCTTTAATTCAACACCTACATAATAATCAGGATTATCTTTTTTCTTTAAATAATCTGACAAGCTGATTTCGGCAGCGATATGAGTTCTTGTTGATGCGTTTGGCTTAGCTACACCGTCAACTTCTGTTTTAGCCTTTGCTTCATCAAGTGTATAACCCTTGGTAAATGTAACGCCTGTAGTTCCGTTAACAACGTCGCCTGAATTCCAAGTTGTGCCACCATCAAGAGTGTAGTCATACTTATTGATGTTTGTAACCTGAATCTTGTCACCATTTACTTGATAAGAAGTATATGCCAAACCGTTGCATCTGTCATCAGCGTTATTAGCGTTATTATAAGCTTCATAAACACCGTTGACAGTATTGTTAAGTTTGATACCAAGTGATTCTATTTGACCTGTAAGCGTACTTGAAACAAGTTGCTTATCCATCTTATAGCCATAACTATTCTTTTTATAGCATGTTCCACTGTAAACAGCATTTGAAAGGTTATCTTTTTTAGTAAGAGTACCATACCAGCCCCTATCTGTTGACAGGTTCAAATAGCAAACTGCTGTTTGATTTTCATACAATGGCTTTGCACCGCTCTTCTTAGGGTTGTCTGATGTACCCTTATAAATGTTATAAGTAAGAGTATACTTAATCTTTTGGCTTGTCTGAGGATATTTACCATCAACTTTAAGCTTAAGACTCTTTTCAGGTGCAAGCATATAGTTTTCAGACGGAAGAGAAGCGTTAATTGTAACATCAGATGATTCCAAATTAACGAGTTCTACGAAATATCTGTCGTCAGGAACTATATTTCCGTTTTTGTCCTTATAGAACTTATTAAGACCTACAGACTCATTCTTGATAGTAATATAAGTATTTGCAATATCAGAACCGAATGAGAAGTCAGAACGAGATGGGTCGTTGATAGAAATTGAAGCGGCACCAAACTGATGGTCACGCAACTGTGGAAGGAAGCCGTTTACAAAGTAGCTTACTGCCTTAACAGCAAACATTGCACCCTGCCAGCAACCGTCGCCACGAGTTTTATTCTGTACAGCAGTTGTACCACCGAATGCACAGAAGATATTACTGATCAAAATACCAAGAACGCCTGTTTCTTTTTGACCGTCGCCCTTGTATTTAATAAGTACAGCCTGATCAACCAAGCGGTCAAATGGTGTTGTTGTGCCACCCATATCAGCTGATGTAGGAATAACCTTTGCATACTGCTGATCTGTAACCTTTGCACCAAAGATGCTGTTTACAAGAGAAGCAACAACTTCATCATAAATAAGAGTGTCAATACCCTTGCTCATGATTGGTTCTGCTGTAAAGATTGTCAAAAGTTGCTTGATAAGTGTTGTGAGACCACGAGTTTGATCTGCACCGTGAGTCTGCTTAATATCAAGAACTGATGTAATAACTGTGTTGTAAAGGAGATCATAAGCGTCTGCCTGACCTGCCTTTGCAGTTGTACCATACTGCAATACACCGATAGTTGGCCAAATCTTGTTTGCAATGTTGCTGATGTTTGTCCAAATATCGTTTTTGATTGATACTGCGCATGAGCCGTCTGCATTAACTACACCGAGAAGAGCAGCAACGCCCTTACCGATTGTTGATGATGTTGTTTTGTTGTAAGAAGGCTCTGCGTATTCATCCATTGATGCATAGTAGCAAATAACTGAATTTACGATGTCATACAATGTTGTCTTGTCCTTTGCAGGATCCTTAATTTCATCATAATTCCAAACTTTACCATCCTTGGTACGAATCGGAATGAGAGCGTTAAGGAAGTAACCTACTGCATCACGAGCCATAGGAAGAAGTGCATCTTCAAACATTGTCTTCTTGCCATCGCCGTTCATATCAATAGCAGCCTCATATGTGCCGTTCTTTGTTGTTACGAACTGATCGTAATCCTTGTCAGGCTGTGAGTATGAAAGATGTTCTTTCAATACTACATAAGCAAGACCCTTTGCATCCTTTACAAGGTCAAACTCTTCGTTGTGGATACTTCTTGTTGCCTTAACAACACCGAGTGTGCCGATAAGGAGAGGCATCATAGCTTCTTCAAAGTTTTCTTCTGAAAGGTGATTGCTTGTTGTCTTGTCAACAATATTGTTGTTGTGATAGAAAGCATTAAGGATGTTTTCATCAGTAACATTTGCGCCATATTCGAAAATATTGCACAAGTTTGTAACGATTGTTTGAGCAATTTCCAAGTTAGATGGGTCTGCGCTTGTTTCTTTAAGTGCAGGACGATCAACAGGAGTGTTAACAACATTCTTTTCGCCCAAACCAATGTGCTCTGAGTTAGGGAACAAGTCCTTAACTGCAGCAACAAGGCAGTTGTTGAGTGCAGCTACAATGTTCTTGTACTTCTTGCCGTCAACTGTGTTGTTATTGTTAACATAGCTGTCAACAAAGTGCTCAAGATTTGTAAAGCCTGTCTGCATGAAGTAAAGGTTGATAGGACCTGTCTGCATCTTGAAGACTTTATCTGCAAGTGGGCTGTAACGAAGCTTACCAAAGAGGATGCTTTCTGTGCTGCCCTCTGAAGTTACATAGTTGTTGCTCTTTGCAACATCTCTCCAGTTGTACTGTGGATCTTCAACTACATTTCTGTCATAGTCAAATGTCTTTCTAACCTTGTTTCTGAATTCTTCAACAGATGAGCAACCATAATTCTTATATTCAGCTGCCAAGAAAGCATTGAAGTTTGCATCGTTGTAGTTATTTTCCCATTTAGTATTATCGATCTTGCCATTCTTCTTCAACCAATAATAATATACATTATCAAAGTTGCCGCCGTGGCCCTTGTACCAATCCATGCTGTTGTTAACACGCATTGTTTCGAGTGTTGGCTTAAGACCTGTCTTCCAAGCAAGTTTGAACGCTCTGTCCAAAATTGTGTAGAAAGTATCTTGTGGTGTGATTGTGAGAGTTTCCTCTCCGCCGTCTGACTTACCGTATCTGAAGAGGTAAATCATACCATTGCCGTTTTTGTCGTATCTGAGGTTTGGATCATATCCGAGAGCCTTTGATGCCTTGGCAATGTTTGCGTCTGTGTCATCCAAGTTGTTATTATCCTTAAGCCAAGCCTTAATTTCCTGATAACGGGTCTTTGATGAATCCGTTACATCAAAATTAGTTCCGTCTTCGCTTTTCTTGTTTGTGTCGATAGCATAAGTCATCTCAATTGAGATTTTGCTGATGAATTCAGATGTGAGCTTGCTGAGGAGCTGTTCATCATAGTTCCATGTTTTGCCGCCCTTGCCCTGAAGGCCTAATCTGAATTGTTCTGCTTCTTCCTTTGTGAACCAGTTGGTGTTGTTGAAAATAACCTGAGCCACAAGGTTGTATACGAGGTTTGACTGATAGCCGCTCCACATATTAAGACCGCCGATATTGCCGATCATGCTGTATACATCAAGGAAGCTCTTTGCAACACCAAGGTTAAGGTTACCGCTAAGGAATGAACCGAGAACATTTTGGTTTTGTCTCTTTGATGTCTTATCATTGTTTGAGTTGTAATATAATGTTTCTGCCAAAGCCATTACAATATCCTTGGCATCATTTACTGCACGATATGACTTGTTACACTGTGAAGTGATATCAGCCGGATTTTCAGAATACTTCAAATCTGCGAGTGGGTTAACTGAAAGTTTTGCAACATCACCGCCGACTGTGCCACCGTACTTCGACAACAAATCACGAACCTGTCTTACAAGATCAAGCACACCGTCAACACTGTCAAGATAACCATTGATTTTAACAACAACTACAACGTAGTTGAGGTCGACAGTAAGCGGAGCAATGTTTGCTTGTGCGAGAATATCGTCAACCCAGTCAAGAAGTGCTTCACAGGTTTGATTATCTGTTGTCTCTGCCCATGTCATAAAGTTTGCTGCAAGGTGACTGTCATGTGCGTCTTCTTTTGATGTAGCGTAAACTGTAAGCACGCCTGTGAAAGTAGACATTGCCATAATGACAGACAAAATAATTGCAACAATTTTGCGTGCAAAGATTTTAGATTTTTTCACTTTATTAAATTTCCTCCATTTTTAATTACGATAATGATTCCCCGATTATGCATCTGTCACTTTCTCTGACCTGATTGCAATAGCTCGCAACAGAAAGAATGGAACAAATCCCGATAACATAATTATTAACATACAATTAATTCACGATGAACCATTTCACGCATTATTATTAAAACACAATTAACAAAGAAAATCAAGTATGTTACATATTAATAACATTATACTAATGTGAGAAAATCCGTTAATTTTTTCGTAACATTTGCACAAACGGACTGTATTCGGCTTTGTGAAAACTGCAAGAAATTCTTGCCAAAGTATTGATTTTTTGTGATTAATGATGTAAAATTCAGTTAAAAGTTCACAAATTGTTTACAATGTTTTTACATTTTGTCAAAAAAATATCAAAATTTTTTCGCAAAAAATCAGACACACAACAACTTGTGGATAAAAGATTGTTTGTGCGGATTATACACAAAATCGGCTATTGTTTGAACAAAAAAACAGGTCAAAATGCCACAAAAAATGTGTGTGTTTGCCCTCTGTATGTTAAACAATGGTTATTATTCGTTAAAAAGTTATTGACTTTGTGTTCTTAATTTGTTATAAATAATCTTGGATATTGTTCGTGCATAGGGGTATTTTGCGCCAAAATCCCAAAAATTCGGTTCAAACCGCCTCTATGATTCCAATTACAGCTGTAAAGCAAACCGCTTTACACGGTGTTAAGCAAATCACTTTACACCACTACCCGGCTGTAAAAATCATTAAAAAGAAAAGGAGAGATGATTATGAAAAAAACGAGCAAAAAATTACTCAGCTTCTTCTTGGCTGTAGTAATGGTCGTTACTTCATGCTCTGTCGGTTTCACCGCATTTGCGGAAGACAAAACAAAAGCTTCCGACAGCTACTGGAATGATGTAACGAATGCCGAAGGTGCATTTGATGCAATCAACGGCATTATTGACTATGCTTTGCCAAAAATCCTCGCTGCTGAAGTCGATGGAGATAACGGCAAGAAAGTCAAAATTTATCAAAAACTTGGCGTTGAACCGAACGCCACACTACAAGAGGTAATTGCAGCGGCAAGCCCAATGATATTGAAGGTTTTAAATGGTGCTTCAAAATCAA
>OIYY01001008.1_pt1 | contig 16965 bp, 15 predicted proteins | sample 1588341 | NCBI WGS metagenome assembly OIYY01 (sample SAMN03283287) | human gut metagenome | biome: human-associated habitat; material: feces | host: Homo sapiens | place: Peru | collected 2012 | reverse complement strand
AGACTTCAAACTTGCTGAATACAAACCAACTGCTAATGATGGCGGTCGTTTGACAGAAAAAGCTACAAAAGATATTAACGCTGATATGTCAGGTGAAATCTTGTTTGAAGACTTCGTAGCAGACGAAAAGAAAGACAGACAAGGTAACATTTCAAGAACTGCTAACAAAAACGGTATTGTTTGGATTATCGGTGGTGATGTTTATAACTTACCTGGTGGTTCAAAAGTTCTTGTTTCTGATGAACAAAAGGTTAAAGCCGGTGATAAATTAGCTGAAACTTTGATGATTTCAGAACACGGTGGTGAAGTTCGTTACGCAGAAGATTTGGTTGTTGAAGAAGTTAAATCTGGCAAGAACAAAATCAACAAGATTGTTCAAGGTAAAGAAATTACAATTGTAATCGCTTCTTTGAACCCGGCTAATGCTAAGTTTGAACAAACTAAGAAAGAACAATTATGGACAGTTGATAAAACTGGTGAAAAATATATTGTTAAAGCTCCTGTTGATACAACAGTTGAAAACGGTATGATTATTGCCGAACTTGTTGACGATGAATGTTCTGTTTCATCTTCAGGTGAAATCAAATATGTTGATATCGAAGTTGATGAAAACCAAATCGTTACAAATCCTGGTCATATCGTATTCGTTCCTGAAGAAGTTCACCAAGTAAACAAAGATTCTTCATTGAAGATGGTTGACAACGGTACATTTGTAACTGCCGGTACAGAAGTTGTTAAAGACGTTTACTGCCACATTGATGGTATTGTAGAATTCAAAGAATTTAACGATGTTGTTCACGAAGTTACAATCAGACCGGGTGAAGTTCATACACTTCCAAACATTTCTGAATTGAAGGTAGAAGAAGGTTGTGTTGTTGAAGAAGGTACAGTTATCGCTAAGGGTATTAAAGCAAAAGAAACTTCTATCGTAACATTGATGGAAATGGATTTTGATGATTTAGATATTGATGATTTAGATGAAGATATTGATACATCGGCTCTTGAAGAAGAATCATTAGAAGACAAACCTGTTCAAATATTGGTTAGACCTGTTCAACCAATGTACATTGAACCTAAGGAAGTTTCTATTGAATTCAATACAACTGATGAATCAATTAATATCGTTCCTGTAACTCAATTGCAATACAAAGATGGTGCTAGAGTTAGAAACCTTGATGGTGCAACATTAACAAGAACAAGCTTAGTTCTTCAAATGCAAGGCTACTTATCACACTTAAAAGGTATGGTAGAACTTGATGAAAATGGCGAATTAAAGATTGTTGTATTGGAAACATTAATTGTTCGTCGTGAATTGGAAGGTAATTCTAAACTTAACAGCTCACTTCAAACTGAATTGTTAGTTGCAAATGGCGAAGTAATTGATGCTAAAACTCCAATAGCCAAGACTGAAGTTCTAGCTTTAAATGATGGTGTTGCTTCAATAAAGGGTGATGTAGCAGAATCAAGAAGATTACTTCTAAACTGTGCTAACTTTGAAACAACTGTTGATACAAAATCAAAACCATCAGTTAAGAAAGGCGATTTCATCAAGTTAGATTCAGTTGTTGCAGAATCCGGTGAATTAGCACCTGTTTCAGGTAAGATTGTTGATGTTACTGCAAAATCAGTTACAATCAGAAACGGTCGTCCATACTTAATCAGCCCGGGTACTATGTTACAGGTTGAAGAAGGATCTTTGGTATTACGTGGTGATATGCTTGCTACATTGGTATTTGAAAGAGAAAAAACAGGCGATATCGTTCAAGGTCTTCCGAGAGTTGAAGAACTTCTTGAAGCTAGAAAACCAAAAGATTGCGCTATTTTAGCAGAAGTTGACGGTGTAGCTAGAATTGAAATTGAAGACGATGTTCCTAGACTATTCTTAGAAACAGAAGCAGGTACAAGAACTGAAATCAAATTTGCAATTGATGCAAGTATTGTGGTTCAAAACGGTCAAAAGATTAAGAAAGGTCAACCATTGACAAGTGGTCCTTTAAATCCTCATGACGTTATCAGACTTTGTGGCCCTGAAGAAGCTCAACAATACTTGGTAGACGAAGTTCAACGTGTATACCGTTCACAAGGTGTAGAAATCGCCGACAAACACATTGAAATTATCGTTCGTCAGATGACTAAGAAGGTTAGAATTGTTGATTCAGGTGATACTAACTTACTTCCTGGTGAGTTGGTTGAAGTTCAAACATTTGAAAATGAAAACAAAGCTGTTAAAGAACATGATGGTCAAGAAGCAACTTGCGAATACATGTTATTAGGTATCACAAAGGCTTCATTGAACACTGAATCATTCATTTCAGCTGCTTCATTCCAAGAAACAACAAGAATCTTGACAGAAGCTGCCGTAGATGGTAAGAAAGACTTGTTAAGAGGTTTGAAAGAAAACGTTATTATCGGTCGTTTGATACCTGCCGGTACAGGTTTCTATCACTTGTCATGTGCTAACGAAGAAAGAGATAAAGAAGCTCAAAAACGTGCAGCACAAAGAAATCAAGCTCGCAAACCATCTGCAATTTTAGAAGAAATTGAAGGTATGTTTGGCGCACCTGATTTACTTGTTGGTGATAACAAAAATTCTGATAATGAATAATTAGAATACTAAAAGAGCGGTTGAAGCATAACTTCAACCGCTCTTTTTTATTGTAAAAATCTATAAATAAATTGTTTATACACTATACCGGCATATGATCTGAATAAATAATACTAGACCAATCACCTTCAAAATAACTAATTTGTGTTAAAGTACCAGTCTTGATAAGATTTTTAAATTGACTAACTGGCGATAACTCCAATGTTTTAGCAATTGCAGATTGAATTACATCGGGAGTTGTTACAACAATAATTCTGTTTCCTCTATTTTCTTCCACTAATTTATCTATAACATCAGAAACGCGTTTGTTAAAAACTTCTAAAGCTTCTCCATTCTTAGGTTGTTGTAAAATAACCTCCGGACCGTATTGGTCAAATAAATCTTCATATGAACGCCCGCTCCATTCACCATGATTTCTTGCAGGTAAATCAATAATTGTAATTTTCTTTTTGAAAAGTTTAGCAATAATTTCAGCAGATTGGGTACACCTGGCAGATGAACTTGAATAAATTTTATCATAAGCTACTGCCCTATTATTAAGGTAACCGCAAACTTTTTCTATTTCTTCTTCTCCAAATTCATTTAATTTTGGGTATTTTTCTGTATCACAAATAATACCATCTAAAGAATGTACAGTCGCACCATGTGCAATATAGGTTATTTTACATTTACGTTTAAACATTATTCAATCCTCAATTAATGCCATTATACACGATTTTTTTATAAGTTTCAATCAAAACTTAATATGTTGCTTAAAGGCTTGAATAACTTTTATTTGTGTGTAATATTACTTTAGCTTTCTCCCAAAATTTTTGCAGAGTCGTCTAAGTTTTTCATTAACTCGTAATTTCCTTTATCTAACCCTCTTTGTCTTAGGGCTGTTGCAATTACTTTTGCAAAGTTAGGTGCTTTTCCTTCTGCAACTGCTTTGTAGTAATCTTTTTCAAAGTTTTCGCCGAGTCTGATTGACCAATTGCCTTTTTTAGTTCCCGGACGATTATAAGTTTTTGCAATTCCAAAAAGGTCTGTAAAGAAGATTTGAACACGTCTTGCAGGACTAGTGAATAATTCTGCGAAGCTTGCAGCTATAAATTTAGATTTATCTTTTCTGAGAGCTTCTCTATATTGTTTTTTCTCAGCAGTTGTTGCGCCCAATGGAGCGGTATCTTCAGCTAAAAGTTTAGTTTTATGCATAAAACTCTTATCTTTTACGTTTTTAAATTTGCCTTCTACATATTCCAAAAATGATTGGTTATCGTGTGAACCTATCATAATCGTATTTTTTGCAGGAGTAGTTGCTCCCCTGTGGTCAAATTGTGTAACAGAAATTCCTGATAATTCGAGCTTTTTCATAATTTCTTGAACAGGTTTTGTAGCATCACCCAAGTCCTCGCAAATAATTGAAGATTTGTCCAAACCATATTTTTCGGCAGCAGGAATAATAATTTTTGTTAAAAGCATTGCATATTCATCCAATGAATGTTTTTTATATTTACCTTCTATAGAATATATTCTGCCTGAATTTTGAGGTGTCATTTTTTTAGCAGAAGTTGTATAAATAAACGGGTCAATAAGTCCGATTACGTGGTCAATTCTAATTCCGCCCGGAAAACTTGCAAAATAATCTTCATATTTTTTCTTTAAAACTTCACCGGCTTCACCCAATGAACCATCTTTATTAAATATTTTTTCAGGGTCGTAATACTTAAATCCCCATCTTTGTCCGTCTTTTGAAAAATAATCAGGTGGACACCCGATAGCTTTACCTTTTAAGAAAAGTTTTTGATGAACCCACTCATCAACTGCAGTCTGTGCAACAGGTGAATCTCCAATAATTTTAATACCTGTTTTTTTAGCTAATTCGTTAGATTTTTCATTTTCTTTTTCTAAAATCATTTGGTTAAAAATATAAAAATCATAATCGTTTTTATATTGAGTTTTTAATTCATTAATTCTTTTCTTAGCTGCTGATTTATCTGCAGTTGAATACAAATTTTTATCTAAGGCTGACCATTTCTTGCCAGTATTTAGTTCGCTTAACAAATGGAAAATCGCACTTTGTTCATACTTTGCTTCATTTTGTTGTTTAAATTCTGCAAACTCAGCAGAATTTTTGCCGTTATTGAACGCTTCTTTTAAAGCTATATTGTAAGATTTGCGGACATAATCATAATCTACATTGTTTTTATCGGGATTGTTCGCCACAATTTTATTAAAAGTTTCTTTTGATAATATATTGTTATACTCATCTGATGCCAACTTTTCCAAAGGAATCATAAAAATATTTTTTGCATTTGATTCCGGTGCATAAGGAGAATTGTCTTTTGCTTTTCTCAAACCATTTGGCTCTTGTTGAATACCAGATATGCCATGCTCTTTTAAAAACGGAAAAAGCTTGTTTATTACTGTTTTTGAAAAAAGAGAACCGATACCTGTATTTTCAGAACCAATTGCAGGAGCTGACGCGTTATGCAAAATTAAATCAACTTGTTTATTTAGAAGCTTCAAACCTTGATTTACAGACTTTGTGTAAAGTTTCATTTGTTTTGCATTTGGTTTTTGTCCAAAAGTTGGTGTTTGGTTGATAGCTGTAATTTTCATGTCCTTCTCCATAATAAATACACATAATTTAGCGATATATTGCTTATATCAAAATTTTATCACGTCAAAATATATATGCAACAATATAAAATTAAAACTATTTCTATAATGCGGTTTTAAAGCATCTTTTCAACTTCAGGCAGAGTGAGTTTGATTTCTTTTACTTGTTTTTTTTCACAAGGAATTATGAATGTAATTTTATCGTTTGATGCTTTTTTATCTTTTTTCATAATCTCAACAAGTTTTTCTGTCGGATATTTTTTATTAAGCGGCTTAAATCCGTATTTTGTCAGTAATTCTTTTGAAAGCCTGTAATAAGAATAGCTAATATATTCTTTTTTATAAGCCCATTCAATTATAAAAAACATTCCTAAAACAACTGCTTCACCATGTGTATATTTTTTGTATTTGGTAATTGTTTCTAATGCGTGAGCAAGCGTATGTCCAAAATTCAAAATTTTTCTCAATCCGCCTTCTTTTTCATCTTGGTTTACAACTGCAATCTTTAAATGCAGACAATATTCAATCATTCTAATTATGGTCAAAGGCTCTTTTTCTATAATTTTTTCACAGCCGAGAGTCAAAAATTCAAACAAATAAAGCGGAGTTTCATATTTACAACTTTCTTCTATGAAAGCGTATTTTAAAATTTCACCCATGCCGGACATAAACTGACGTTTGTCAAGCGTATCAAGAAAATTTATATTTATATAAACTGCTTTCGGCTGATAGAAAGTCCCTATAATGTTTTTAGCTTCGGCTAAATCAATTGCGGTTTTTCCTCCAACAGAAGAATCAACAGCGGAAAGCAATGTGGTTGGAACTTGGATATAATCAATTCCGCGCATATAAGTTGAAGCTACAAAACCTGTTATATCACCAACAACGCCACCGCCAACAGCAATCATAACATCGTTTCTTGTTAAACCGCGCTCAATTGCTCGTTTCATTATTTTAAGATAGTTTTTGTAGTTTTTTTCTTTTTCGCCATCTTTCAACACAAAAACTTCTTCTTCCGAAAAATTTAATTCATTAAAATATAAATTGTAAACTTTCTTGGACATTACGACAAGACGCTTTTGACCGCGTGTTGCTTCATAAAGCTCTTGATTAAGTTTTGCAAAACTATTATCCGAAATTTCAATCGGATATTCTTTGTTATCACTTATTTGAACTTTAAGAATTTGCCTCATTTATAATAAACCTTACAATTTCATCTTCACTCATTGCGCTTGTATCAATTGTATAATGCGCTTTTTGATAGTTTTCTTCTCTTTTTTTTATCAAATCTGATAAGACTTGGCGTGGATTTTCTTTTTGCAAAAGAGGTCTTGTCGAATCCTCTGATATTCTATAATATAATATATCAAGGTCAGATTTCAAATAAAAAACTTTACCGAACTTCAATAAAGTTGCTCGATTGTCAGGATTTTCAAACGAACCTCCACCTGTTGAAATGATTTTATTTTTACCTGTACAAACCATTTTGATTGTGTCGTATTCCAATTTTCTAAAATAATCTTCTGAAAATTTGGCGAAAATATCAGAAACTTTCATTCCTTGAGTTTTTTCTATAACACTATCAATGTCAATGTGGATATAATTATTCAGTTGATTGGCTAACAAGGTTCCAATGGTAGTTTTTCCGCTTGCAGGCATGCCGACAAGAACAATGTTTTCATTATTCGCCATAATGTGCCTTCATTTCTACAAAGTTATCACCACCTATTTTGGTTAGAAGTTCATCAGCAAGAATAATTGCAATTCTAGCTTCTGCAACAACCGCGCACGCAGGAACTGCACATGTATCAGAACGTTCAAAATGTGCGCTTGCAGGTTGCATGTCTTCAATATCAACGGTTGCAAGCGGTTTGCGCATAGTAGGAATTGCTTTCATCGTACCTTTAATTACAAGTGCTTCCCCATTTGTCATTCCGCCTTCCAGTCCACCGGCGTTATTTGTATGTCGATAAACATTTTTGTTTTTAACAAAAATTTCATCGTGCATTTGAGAACCTTTTAATGAGGCTGCGTCAACACCTGCGCCTATTTCAACAGCTTTAACCGCAGGAATACTCATAACCGCTTGCGCCAAACGCCCGTCTAAACATCTGTCCCAATGTACGTAAGAACCTAATCCGACAGGAAGGTTGCCAAATATTACTTCAAATTTACCGCCCAAAGTATCGCCGGCTTGAGCTGCTTCGTCAATTGCGTTACGCATCCTATCTGCTGTCAAGTCATCTGCACATCTGACGTCTGATTTTTCAGCTTTTTCTTTTATTAAAGTATAAGTTTTCGGGTAGAAATCAAGTTTTACATTCCCGATTTGGATAACATGAGAAAATCCCATAATGCCAAATTCTTTAAGAATTTGTTTTGCAACTGAACCTACTGCTACTTCAATAGCTGTTTTTCTTGCGCTTGAGCGTTCTAAAACATTTCTAAGGTCGGTAAAATTGTATTTAATCGACCCCGCATAATCAGCGTGTCCCGGACGAACAGTTGTAAATGATTTTTCTTCAATTTTTTTCAATGTTTCTTGAGCAGGATAATCTTGATGCTCAGTGTTCATAACCTCTTGCCAATTTTCAAAATCTTTGTTTTTTATTTCAAGACAAATTGGCGCACCTGTTGATTTGCCAAAGCGCACACCTGATTTAATTTCTACAGTGTCTTTTTCAATTTTCATTCTGCCACCGCGACCATATCCGACTTGGCGACGTGCCAAATCTTCATTAATCACAGAGGTTTTAATTCGGATTCCAGCAGGAATCCCTTCTATAATCGCATTCAGGCATTTGCCGTGACTTTCGCCAGAAGTTAAAAATCTAAATCTATTCATATGGATATTATATAACAAAATTAAATAGGTGTTTATAATAAAGGTGCGCCCTATTAAGCGCACCTCCATAACTAACCTTCTAAATATGTATAATCAGGGTTTGTTTGTAATTTTGCTTCAATTTGGTCGAAGTTTGCTAAACCTTCAGTTGCGCCGAATTCCGAAACAACGCAAGAAGAGTTTACAGAAGCGTACATTAATGACAAACCTACATTTAATTTCGTTCTTTCTAACGCTGCACAGAATGTTGAAGCAAAAGCGTCACCTGCTCCAAGTGTTGAAACAACAGGGGACGGAAACACAGGACAGAAATAAAATTTTTGTCCGTCATAAGCATAAGCACCTTTGCCTCCATCGGTGATTACAATGATTTGATAATCCATGACTTTCATTGTTGTAAGCATCTTTTTAACATCTCTATGAATAAGTTCGTGAGAGAATTTTTCTGTTTTTGTATCAGGTCTAACTTGGATACCTGTAGTCATGGTTGCTTCTTCTTTATTCATAACAACAATGTGAGCAGATTTGAGAATTGTTTTAATGTGTTCAAAACCTCGCTTAATACTTGTCGTACCTGCATTAAAACAAATTCTTGTTCCTTGTTGGTGAGCATATTCCACAATCGGCTCAAGGACTTTATTTGATTCGCCGTTTAAAGGTGCTACATAGATTAAATCTGCATCTTTTATTGCATCATAATTGATTTCATCTTCTCTGATTTCAGCGTTTGCACCTCTGTGCGCCAAAACGGTTCTATCACCTTGGAAGCTTACTAAAATAATTGAAAAACCTGTTGAAGTATCTTCTTTTTGAATAATATTATTTAATTTAACACCACGAGGTTTAAAAGAATCCAAAATACCTTCAGAATAAATATCTTTACCGATTTTAAATATTGCGGAAGTTTCAAATCCTAAGTTATCAAAATTGCATGCCGTATTTACACCGCCACCGCCAACATTTGATGAAAATGTAGTAATATCAATTTTAGAACCGTAAGGATAACTCATAAAATCTGAATTCTTGTTTTTTGAGCATACTGAAACTATATTAGCATCATCACATTCAACGAATACATCCATCGTTGCACTACCTATTGTTAAAACCTTTGTCATAATCTTCCTCCATATATTATTATTTTATTACAAATAGCAAAAAAAATATTTACGAGTTTTAATATATTAGGAAACTTTTTATGGAGGTTATAAATGCAATTAAACAATGTATCGTTTACAGGTAAAAAAGAAGTTATATATGGTTTAACAAAAGCAACAAAGGAAGCTAAAGATGCACAAATTAATCAATTGTTGTCTATGGGCCCAAATGCGCTTGAAAGCAAATCACTTAATTCAAAAAATAATATTGCAGCAATGAATGCTTATGTTGATATGGTCGTAAATGATAGCAGTTTTAAGGAAACAATAGAAAATATTGCACCCGGAAAAGAAACTAGAGAGATGCGACAAAATTTAAAATGTTTCAACTCATATCTTATTTTAAAAAATGCTATCATAAATAAAGCGAAAAAATCATTAAAGGATTTCCAAAATATCCAATTTGATAAGTTGTGGAATGTTTTTTTGAATTAGTTTCTTAAATTGCCATTTCCTTATTGTAAATATTTGTTAAAATTTAAAATACATGACTTGTAATGTTTATTTCGATGATATAGAATGTGTATATAAAGATTAGGGAATAATTAAAACTTGATTGAGCATTGAGTACATATCTATGTTTATCAAGTAGTGCTTTAAAATAAGAAGGATTAGGGAATGGCACTTACTATTAATACAAATTTGTCGTCTTTGATTGTACAAAAGAATTTGAGTTCAGCGACAACAAGCTTGAATAATGCAATAGAAAGAATGACGACGGGTTATAAGATTAACCATGCAAAAGATAATGCAGCGGGGTTTTCTATTGCTGAAAGTTGGAAAACTAAAATTGGTTCTTTGGATATTGCTTCTGAAAACGCCTCTATGGGTGCAGATTTGTTGAAAACAACTGAAGAAAACTATTCTTTAATTACCGAACATTTACAACGTGTAAGAGATTTAACAGAGCAGGCAGCAAACGGAACCTATGGTTCTGATTCTTTAAAGGCAATTGCTTCAGAAATGACAGCAAGACTAAATGAGATTGATAGAATTGCTGCTAATGCAGAATTTAATGGAATATCTCTTATGAAAGGCAAGGGTAGTGAGATTAATCTACAAATAGGTATAGATGCGACTACAAATAGTAGAATTTCTTTAGAAGCAGGCCTTTTTGAAGGTGCAACTTCAAAAGATTTATTAAAGGTTGAAATAGCAGATTTTGTTAAAAGTGCTGCTAGTACTGCTAAAGCTTCCGGACAATTGACAGTTCTTGATGCGGCTATTTCAAATATTTCTACCAGACAAACCGCGATTGGTGCAGCTCAAAATAGAGTAGAATCTGCTATTTCGTCAATTACAGTTCAATCTGAAAACTTAACATCATCATTATCTACAATTAGAGATGCTGATGTAGCGAACGAATCTTCTAGTTATATTAAGGCGCAAATATTGCAACAAGCATCCGCAACTTTGCTTGCTACCGCGAACCAAGCACCTAGTATAGCTTTGAACTTAATATAAAATTTTAATAATTAATTTGTTGTTGATTGGGATATGTACTTATATATGAGCTTGATTATTCAAGCTCTTTTTATTTGGATAATAATGATTAGAGAACGTACTCTGAATTACCCAGTTTTAAATTTTTGTTGAATTCTCGTACCAAGTCAGATGAAATTTTCCAATTAATTTTTCCGTTAGGATATTTAATAAAATGAGTTGTAGAACACATCGTTGATACATAACAAGCGTCTAGTATGTTCATAAATGAAATATCAATGTTCATATTTTCACAGTGATATTTTTCAATATAAGAATTTATATAAGCTACTGCCTCATTAGGATTAGTAGAATTAGGGGTAAGCGTATCGCTTTTGGGTAGTAATTGTAACATGTATATTTTCCTTAACAATACAAATATCGGCATTTTTAAAATTTCATTTAACCAATTTTAATTAAAATCATACAAACAGTTGAGATTTTTGTTATACAATAGAAAAAAAAGGAGAGATTTATATGACAAAGTTAAATGCGTTGGAAGCTGCAAAAAAAATAAAGATGCTTGTTTTTGACTGTGATGGAGTTATGACAGATGGTAGTGTAACTTATGACGAAAACGGTGTCGAATATAAAACCTTTAACGTAAAAGACGGGCATGGAATTGTACGAATGAATAAATCTGGTTTTATTACTGCAATTATTACCGCAAGAAATAATGGTACTGTAGCACACAGAGCAAAAAATTTGAATTTTACGGAAGTTTATCAAGGAAGACAGTATAAATTACCTGCTCTTGAAGAACTTATGGAAAAATATAATCTGACTTATGAGAATGTTTCATATATGGGTGATGATTTACCAGATGTCTGCATTTTAGAAAAAGTCGGTCTTGCATGCTGTCCTGCTGACGCAGTTAAAGAAGTTCAAGAAATTTGTAACTTTAAATCAACCATTAACGGCGGTCGCGGTGCTGTTAGAGAATTGTGTGATTTTATACTTGATGCACAAGGCATAGAAAAACAATATATAGTTTCAGAAGGAGCAGGACGTTAAAACTCCTGCTTTTCTTAATAAAACTTTATATAAAACTTGACATGGGATTTTGTACATGATATGAATTATATTGTAATCGCAGACAGTTAGTATCCTGTTAGGATTTAAACATGAATGGCTAGCCTAGATTATCCGAAAACAAAAAGTAAATAGCATTTATTTAAAAGATTTGTATTGGATTTTGCGATTAAAAAAAGATTGCGAAATCTTTTTTAGTTTAACAGGTCGAACGGAAATTAATCCGAAAAAATATAACAAAGGAGCAAAAAATGTCAACAAAAGCTTTCAAAAATGATAAGGTAGCTCTTATCAAAGAAAAAATTGATAAAGCACAAGTTGCAATTGTTACCGAATACAAGGGTTTAAGCGTAGAAGAAATTACTAACCTTAGACGTGCTATCCAAAAAGATGGTGGCGACTACATGGTTACTAAAAACACTCTTGCAAAAATCGCTATCAAGGGCACTCCTTATGAAGTGTTAGCTGAAACTCTAAAAGGACCAATCGCTATTGCATTTGGTTTTACAGATCAGGTAGCACCTGCTAAGGCTTTATCTAAATTTATCAAAGATACTAAGAAAGGTGAAATCATTGCTGCTGCAATGGACGGACAACTTATGTCTGCTGAAGAAGCAAAAGCACTTGCAAATCTTCCTTCAAGAGAAGAACTTTATGCAAAAATGCTTGGTTGCATCAACTCACCAGCATCTGGTATCGCAAACTCTGTCAACGCTGTTATGTCATCTCTTGTTAGAGCCGTTGCAGCTGTTAGAGATCAAAAATCTGCTTAAGCAGAATCGGGTAATATTTACCTAAAACTTTAAAACGTACAACAACTCAAAAATAAAATAAAAGGAGAAACAAAATGAGTATTGAAGCAATTTTAGAATCAATTGAAAAATTAACTTTATTAGAAGCTGCTGAATTAGTAAAAGCTATGGAAGAAAAATTCGGCGTATCTGCTGCTGCACCTGTTGCTGTTGCTGCTGCTCCTGCTGCCGCTGCTGCACCTGCAGATGATGCTGATGCTGAAGTAAACGTAATCTTAGCTTCTGTTCCAGCTGATAAGAAAATCGCTGTTCTTAAAGAAGTTAGAGGTATCACTGGTCTTGGCTTGAAAGAAGCTAAAGATTTAGTTGATGGCGCTCCTAAAGCTGTTAAAGAAGGCGTTAAGAAAGAAGAAGCTGAAGCTATCAAGAAACAACTTGAAGCTGCTGGCGCTACTGTTGAAATCAAGTAGTTTGACATTATTTGTTAAAAGAGGTCGAGTGATTTATCACTCGACCTCTTTTGTTAGAGTTATTGTTGGGCAGGTATGCCCAACCGACCTTGTAGTGACTTGGCGTAAGACTTTCAAGCGTGCCGTCATTGCGAAGGCGATTAGCCTGAAGCAATCCAGCTTTTTATAAACTATTATTTTTAGTCAGTACAATACAAATTCTCTCAAACGGCTAGTTTCTCGAACAAAAGTAGGTCAGGCACTGCCTGACAAAAAACAAAAGTTAATAATACCCTCTCCCGTCTTCGGCACCATCCCCATGCAAAATGGACCAAAGGGGAGGGAATGAATTCCGCTATATAAATGGAATGATTTTATTTTTTATATTATATCACCCTCATCAGGCTTCCAACTAGCTTCTCCCCTCAAGGGAGAAGCTAGTTGGAAGCCTGATGAGGGTGATTGTCTTGTTATTTACTTATACTAAGTATTTAAATCTATACTCCGAAACTATCAGGATTTTTTGAAAATTCTGCCTTTTTGCCATATTTATTTTCATATTCTTGAGCACTTAATTTATTTAAAGTGTTACCTTTAACCTTATCCAAAATTTCAATTCTATCGATTTTACCATCACCGTTATCATCATATAAAATCTTTTCTTCATAAGCAGTTTCGACAACTTCTGTATAACGATTAGCCTTACCGTCGCCATTGTCATCGTATACATTCATTGCGCCACCATTGATATTTTTAGTGTTTATTATTTGTGTTTGTTTTTTGTCAATTTTACCATCACCGTTTGTGTCATATTCTCTGACAATTTTTGCAGCTTTCCCGTTTGCATCAAAAATTGTTGTTTCCTTCATTGTGCCATTTTTGCCGTATGATTCTTTTTTTACTTTTGTGTTTTGTGGTGTTAAATAGTCTGTGTGTGTAGAATTAATTCCTGGTGTTGTCATAATTTGCCTCCTATTTTGCAACTTATTGTATTATGTAGTCAGTAAGTCAGGCACAGCCTGAGCATAACTTTTTACCTGTCTGGTTCAATGATTATCATTGAACCAGATATTCAAATTTTATCTATTAAAATTCAAAAATATTTCGTGTATTATCTATGTTCTTGTTAATCATATCTTTTATAGCATCTACTTCTTCTTTAGTAGGAGTAATAGAATTATCAAGTGCATTCAGATACCCTTCTCTAAGTCTATCCGCATCACTTTTCAATTGTTCGGATTGTTCAGTATCATCGGAAGAACCATTTTCTGAGGTAGCAGTCCAAGCTTCTTTTTTAGATAAATATTCATCAATTATTTTAATTAACTCTTTTTGTAAAAGAGATAAACCAGAATTTTTTTCAATAGAATTTGCAGCATTTGTTAAATTGTAATTATTCTCAAAAAGGTTCCATAATTTAGCTGTAATTGTGAACAAATCATCAGAATTTAACTTATCACCATAAGATGAAACAGTTGTCAAAATTTGTTCAAGTTTATAATCGCTCATGCCTTGAAAATCTTTAAGTAATTCTTCAGCTTCAGTTCTTGCTTCCTTAGCTTCGGTTGCATCTGTAATACCAAATAATGCACCTTCATTGTGAGAATTGTTAGCCAAATTATCGGCTTTTTCACCAAAATATTTAACAATAGCTTCTAAATCATAACTGCCATTGCTATTTTTTATACTTTCTATAACACTATTTTGCAATGTATCATTTTTAACATTGTTTAAAATAGTTGAAATTTCTTCATCACTTAATGTTTGATATTGTGATTTTAAATATGATTTTACATGTTCAGAATATAGTTCTACTACCTTATCAACAGTTTGTTTTGTCCAAGTATAAGTATTACCGTATGGGATATTATCATCTATTGTTAAACCAACTAACACGGATTTTAAGATTTTTTCTTCCTCAGAAAGATATTTATCTGCGGTTTCCATTATCGGACTATTATACAAACCTCTAGTTTGATTTTCTTCTGTGAATGCATTCGGTACATCATGCGGATAACTTTTCATTCCAAAATCTGTATATTTAGAATCAATACCTAATTCGCCATCAATTTTTGATAATAATGAGTTTACAACCGCACTCATCTTGAAATTACTTGTACGGTTTCCTGTTGGCACATTGCATTTATCCCAATTATTTTCATCTTGTTCTAATGGCAAATTGGCATTAATAAGTCCACTGGTTACAGCTTCTGATATAAATGTATTTAAAATTTTTTCTACTAAATCATAATCATAATTTGCTCCTGTATTTTCCATTTGAGCTTTTATGTATTCATGTAATTGAGGCTTTAGCTTTTCTAATGCTTCTAATGCGTTATCCCAATACCCTTCATCAATAACATTTTTACTAGTTGCTTCACCAAGTCTGGAAATTGATGGCTGTTGATAAAAACTTACAAATTCATCGTCATATCCATCTATAATAGAGAAGTCGAAATTGCCAGCTGCAGCACCATTTAATGTTGGAGTTTCAGGAGCTTGAACATCATCTGCATCTTCTGAAGAATCCACAGTAGACGTTTCTTCTGGTGCTACAAAGGTTATGTTCACTGGGATAGTATTTAAATACTCTTGTAAGTTTTTGTAGTTACCTAATAAATCTACGTTTTTAGATGGAGTATTATTAGTCGTATTTGAAACAGATTCATTGTTAGAATTGTTTTTTTTAGGTTCTTCTTCGTCCACCTTTTTTGTTGGTAAGTTTTGAGTAAACTTTAATGGAGTAAATTTGTTGTTTAATCTTAGCATTTCATAATCCTTTCATTTATTTCTTTTTTTTGCTATGAAACCGTTGTTTATTCTTTGCCTTTACTATCCTCTTGGCTTACTTTATACTTCTGGCAGTAATATTTGCACATTAATTGTAAGCCACAGTTGTCACATTTTGGGGTACGTGCCTGGCATACATACCGTCCGTGTAAGATAAGCCAGTGGTGGGCTATGGGAATATCTGCCTCCGGTATGTGTCTCACCAGTTCTTTTTCGACACTGAATGGAGTTGTGCATTTATCTGATACCAGGCCCAAACGATGGCTGACACGGAATACATGTGTATCTACTGCCATAGCAGCTTTGTTGAAAGCAACGGATTGGATAACATTGGCTGTTTTGCGGCCTACACCGGGTAATTTTACAAGCTCTTCGAGGGTATCGGGCACTTTACTGTTAAAATCTTTCACCAGCATCTGTGCCATACCTACAAGATGTTTGGCCTTATTGTTGGGATAGGATACGCTACGGATATACTCGTATACCACTTCGGGAGTAGTAGCGGCGAGTGCTTCGGGGGTAGGAAAGTCCCGATAGAGGGTAGGGGTAATCATGTTAACCCGTTTGTCTGTACACTGTGCAGAGAGAATAACTGCAATCAACAGTTCGAACGGGTTGTCATAATGCAGCTCTGTTTCGGCTATAGGAATGTTCTCCCTAAACCAGGCTATGACTTTTTCATAACGTTCTTTCTTTCTCATCTTAATTTGTTTTTATGATAATGAGGAGATACTTTCAGGTTGAAATAGAAGATGGAAACTACCGTGAGGCAGGCTCCGAAGAAGTATGCCATGTCAAAAGAGGTAATCTGTGCGATGTAACCTCCTGCTGTCAGGCCTATGCCGATGCCTACATCCCATGATGTCAGGTAGGTGGAGGTTGCCGTTCCACGTTGGCTGTTGGGAGCCAAGTTCACAAACAGTGTATTGAAAGCTGGAAACATCGTTCCGAAGCCTACTCCCAACAGAAGGGCAATCATGAAAAATAATATATTAGTCAATTCCGGGACGGTTTTCATCAATAGCCCGCAAGCGGACAGTATAAAAAAACAGGCACAGACAAGGTATAATCCTAAGGTTATAACTTGAGTAACGCGTCCTTTGTCTACTTGCCGTCCCGAAAACATGCGTGACACTGCCATGCCAACAGCCATAAATGTAAAGAACAATCCGGAATTCAACGTGATTCCTATTTCTTTGGCATACATGGCTACATAGGTACTTGTCATTCCATACGGTATGGAAAGCAAGAGTAG
>OIYY01001004.1_pt1 | contig 16999 bp, 8 predicted proteins | sample 1588341 | NCBI WGS metagenome assembly OIYY01 (sample SAMN03283287) | human gut metagenome | biome: human-associated habitat; material: feces | host: Homo sapiens | place: Peru | collected 2012 | reverse complement strand
ACTTGTTCTCATAAGACCATATATACCATAAAGGAATTGCCGAAGGCTCGAAAAGTATAAGCGGACTGTGGAGTAAGGTTTTTGTCAAAGCCCTGCCTAACATAGCAGACTAACCGCCAAACTGCAATTTACCTAAACGCTTTCTTCAGCCTTTTCAGCTCTTTCGGCGTTATCTGAATGACGGTGCCGTGACGGGGCGTGAAGGCTCCGGTGGTCTTTGTGTCTGCCACCCAGCGGAATGTGCGGAGGTCTTCGCTACGCGTGAACTGATAATGTCCTGACATATAGCAGTCGTACATCAGGCACCAGCCGCCACCGATGAGCGGGAACACGCCGGCTCCCTCCACATTATCCTTCGTCTGCTCGCAGAAACCGTCGAGCAGCGTCCATGAAGCCGTGTCGTGAAGGTCGCGGAAGACATACTGGCGGATGCCCTTGTGGGCTCCCTCCTGCTCAGTCTTGAAGAAGAGATGATACTCGCCATCCTTGTCCTGCACGATGTCAGTGTCGATGGCAGGAGCATGGAAGTCGAAGAGCACCTGCGGTTCGCCTTCGAGGTCAGAGAAGTCAGCATTGGCATAAGCCCAATACACACGGTCGTAAGGAATGGTGCCATCGTTGGTGAGGAGCGAGAAGTAGACCATATACTTGCCAGCCTTCTCGTCGTAAATGGTCTGCGGCGCCCAGACACGTGTGACGTTGGCAAAATTCTTGCCCGCATACTTCTCAGGGAAGTGTACGGTATGGTGCTGCCAATGAATGAGGTCGCGCGACTTTAGGAGCACGATGCCACGATTGCTTGCCCAACCCAGTGAAGACCGCATATCTGTCACCACCATGAGATACTCTCCGTTCTTCGTGCGGAGGATGTGCGGATCGCGGACGCATCCCGTACGAGCGATGCTGTCAGACGCCACCACCGGCTTGCCGCCGTTCAGCGGAGTATAATTGAATCCGTCATCGCTGACTGCATACGATATCTGCTCCTGATGAGGATCGTTGCCGGTGAAATACACGAACAGATACTTGTTGCGTGCGCCGGACGTTACTACTGCCGAGAACAGAGTCACGGCAAGGAATAAAAATCTGAGTAATTTGCTCTGCATTTTATTATATAGGTTATAGGTTTTTAATTTTCAGATGCAAAGTTACAGCATAAAACGACAACACAACGGACTATTATCGTTCAAAAAAGGGCATTTTTCGGTGAAAAGAAGTATTTTAGGCAGGGCTTTGACAAAAACCTTTATCCACAAACCTTTTGTTGGCACACCCTTCAGGTTCATGATATAGTTTGGCGAATGGGATTTACGAGAGCATTGCTCTCGACACCCATCCTCCAAACTATACCATGAGTGATGCCGAAGCATCACTGTGCCAACAAAAGAAAAACATAAAAAACACAAGGTAGCGGACGGCACCCGCCGTCCGAATTAGGAATTTTGAGTTTTGAATTATGCGCCAAGGCGCATTGTGAACTGTCCTGTTTTGAATTAATAGAACGAAATCTTCCAATTAAGAATTGAATAATTCAAAATTGCAGGCGAAGCCGAGAATAATTCAAAACTCAAAATTCCTAAATCCTAATTCGGGTGTTACACACCCGTTTGTGTTTTTCTTTGTTTTTTCCGATTATGGGCGCGTGCTGTGCACAAATAAAAGGCTTTACATTAGGTTGTCGAGAACTGGTTCTCGTAAGACCTAATGTAAAGCCTTTTATTTAAATCCGATAGGATTTGCGCCCATAAGCGGATTGTGGATAAAGGTTTTTGTCAAAGCCCTGCCTACCGCAGCAAACTCACCGCTAAACTGCAATTTATCGGTGAGTCCTTCTGCTGTATAAGGCATGCAAATATCATACAAAGAGTAAAAACTTGTTACAAAATAAAAATTGAATATAGAGTTCCGGTTTGCTGTTTTTTCGGTGTTTTGCAGTGCAAACAGCACCCACAGTTAACGATAAAGCCTCTTTTACGGTCCGATAGTGCCACTATCAGAGTGTAAAAGAGGCTTTATTGTATGACAACAGTGGCAGTATTGGAGTGTAAAAGAGGCTCTATTGCAGCAAAAAACAGCTCTTTTGCGAGTCTGATTTCATAACGATTCATCATAAAACCGCATAACTCACTGTGTATAAACGTATTGTCTCTAAACGCTCAAAACTCAAGAATTTCGCACCAAAGATTTCCTCATGCGTTCAACTCATAGTATTGAGCATCAGAAATGCAAATATTGTGTCGGACCACAAGGCGTCCGATCGCTATTCGGCATGTATCACACGACAAAGCTGCTCCACTTCGCTCTCGAAGGTTTCGCGGTTTCGTGCACGGCTCTTTATCGTTGAGCGATAATTATATATGGTTCGTGGAGTGTAAAAGAGCAAAGCGGCTATCTCCGAACTCTCCTTCACCCCTAAACGTATCAATGCATAGATGCGCAATTCGGTGGTCAGACGTCCCTTATGCGGAGGAACAATCTGCTCGTCTTCCCTTAGAAGAGCATTAAATTCGGTGACAAACGAAGGATAAAGATCGAGGAACGCCGTGTCAAAGCTGTTCATGAATGTGGCAGCATCCTCCTCGGAAAGACGCGAAGACGACGCTGTATTAAGCAGATCGTTCACCTGCCCCACCTTTATCTTGCGCTTCACAAGAACCTCAAACTTGCTCAGTCGGTCGATGTATTTGGCACAAAGGTCGATGTAAAGCTTGGCGAGTCGTTCGCGGCGGCTGTTGGTATCGAGCAGACGAGAATTGAGAGTGTTGAGCTTTTCGTTGAGCGACGACAGCAAGTGGTTGCTCTGAGAGAGTTCGTGACGATGACGCGCCAGTTGTCGGTTCTGACGGCTGTAGAAGTATAAGATCACCACTACAAAGACGCACAGAACAGACACGCCCAGCAATGCCATTCTCATCAGGCTGTTCTGCGAGGACAGTTTCTCACGATATGTAGACACGATGACGGGCAGTTTCTGCGATATCTCGATGATGCGCAGGCGGTTGTTATAGTTCTTGGCATCGTCCATGGCAAAGTTGATGTAGCGTTCTGCCAGCAGGATGTTGTCGTCGCCCTTCTTAAACATATACATGGCGAGGTCTTGCATGGCAAGGTTTTCGCGCGTGCAGTTGAGCAAATCGCTAATACACGCACGGAGCATATACTCCTCATATTTACGGTTGTCGTTGTTGGCGCTGTAGTTATTGGCTATGGCATACGACGCCATGGCGTACCAGCGCGACTCCACGGGAACCGTTTTCAGAGTCTTGAAGTAATGCTGTAGGGCGCGTTGGTCATTTCGTTCCACATATATATAGTATTCTCCCCAGAAGAAATCATAATACGAGTCAGTCGGACGGAGCATCGCAACAGCCTGCTTAAGGTAAGAGTCGGCACGTTCACGATAGCGCGGCGAGTAAGTATTGTCGTGACAATAGTCAGCCCAATAAGTGTAGACGTAATAGTGCGTTATGGTGTAAGTGAAGCGCAGATCCTCGTCAAGTTTCACTGAATCAATCTCGCCGAGCAGTCCCATAGCTTCGCCATAGAGTCCGCCCACCGCCAGCAGCGACGCTTTCTCAATGCGCGACTTGTCGTGATGGTATTTGTCGCCGATACGGTCAGCCAGCTGTATTGCCTTATCGACGTACACCATAGCCGAGTCGAACTGAAAGACGAAGTACTCGTCGTACAGTTTGTCATAGGCAGAAAGGAGAGTTTCGGGCTTGCGGCTCTTTTCTGCCATATTCTTATAGAAGTCGATGCGTGCCTGTTTCTTGCCGTAAATCTGCGATATGTTGTCCATGATGCTGTCCACACGCTGGATAAGATCGTCGGTGGTGTCAGCCATTGCAGAAGATATGGTGGTAAGAAAAAGCAGAAGAATGACTACGTAACGTTGCATATAAGATATTTATAGTGGTTAGTTAGATGGATGCAAATTTACATATTTTGAATAAAAAACACATAAGAAGCATCCGTTTTTTTACATCCCGACACCGATAAACCGGCAAAATCCCTTGGCTGTCCTATACCTATGCTTTTTCAGACCATGTACTTCAGCAAATGAAGACAATTTTGCAATATTCTGATTATCATACCATTACGTATTGACACAGTTCATTACGATGTACTTACATGGTACTTTCGATAACAACTTACGGAAATAACACCTAAATTTGCAACCGTAAATTCGACCTAACAACTAAAATGTAAAATAATATGAACCCAACCAATCGAAAATGGATCAGCCAGATTGTCGCATGTTCGTTTCTTGCAATGTTGCCGGCAGGCGCATACGCACAGAGCAAGACAATCCACGGCGTGGTGAAGGACGCCAATGGAGAGACCATCATCGGAGCCTCCGTCGGACAGAAAGGCACGAAGAATGCCACAGTAACCAATCTTGATGGAGAGTTCTCCATCTCCGTTCCCGACAATGCAGTACTCGAGATTTCCTACATCGGATACAACAACCAGCATGTTGCTGTAAACGGCAAGTCGTCGCTTGAGATTGTCATGACTGAGGACGTGCACAAGCTCAACGAGCTGGTGGTCGTAGGTTATGGCGTAATGAAGAAGAAGGACCTTACTGGAGCCGTCGGCTCGCTTGCCGCAAAGGACATGGAGAACTCGCCGGTGGCTAACATCGGACAGGCCATTCAGGGTAAGATAGCCGGTCTGCAGGTGGTGGACGCAGGCAAGCCGGGCGACAACGTCACCATCAAGGTGCGTGGTATGGGATCGATTAACAACTGTGACCCGCTCGTCGTGATTGACGGCGTGCCCACCGACCTTGGCATCAATGCCCTCAACATGGCTGACGTGGAGCGTCTGGACGTGCTGAAGGACGCTTCGGCTACGGCTATATACGGTAGCCGTGGAGCCAACGGCGTAATCATGATCACAACCAAGAAGGGAAAGGAAGGTAAGGGAAGCCTTTCGCTTTCTGCCAACCTTGCCATACAGAACGCCACACGTACTCCCAAACTGCTCAATGCCAGCCAGTACGCTGCGCTGAGCAACGACATGATGAACAATTCGGGCAACGCCGCCAACCCTGCATGGGCAGACCCGTCGGCGCTCGGCAAAGGCACGGACTGGGTGGACGAGCTGCTCCGTACCGGATATATGCAGAACTACACGCTCAGCTATTCAGGCGGCAGCGACAAGGCACATTATTATGTATCAGGCGGCATGCTCGACCAGACGGGCATCGTAAGAAGCGTCAAGTACAGACGCTTCACCTTCCAGCAGAACGCTGACGCGCAGGTGCTGCCATGGCTCAAGATGGCATCCAACATCACCGTGTCTGCCGACCGCAAGCAGCAGGGCAGCTACGACCTGGGCAGCACATACAAGGCTCTGCCCGTCTTTGCCGTCAAGGACGAGAACGGCGAATGGACAGGACCTGAGGGCAACTCGCTTTGGTACGGCAGCGTGCGAAACCCAATCGGACCCACTACAACAGACAATAGCTGCACCAAGGGATATAATCTTCTCGGCAATATCTCGGCAGAGGTGTCGTTCACGAAGTGGCTCAAGCTGAAGAGCACATTCGGACTGGATGCCAAGTTCTGGGATAATGACAGCTTTACACCCAAGCACGACTGGAAGCCGTCGCCTGTGGAGGAAAGCAGCCGATACAAGAGCAACAACAAGTCGTTCACGTATCTTTGGGACAACTATTTCCTCTTTGACCACACATTCGCCAAGAAGCATCACGTAGGTGTGATGGCTGGTACGTCGGCACAATGGAACGACTATGACTATCTCAACGCACAGAAGAACGTCTTCGCCTATAGTGGCGTGCACGAGATGGACAACGGCGAGAAGATGCATTCCATCGGGGGCAACGAGACGGAATGGGCGCTGATGTCTTACATGGCACGCCTCAACTATGAGTATGCAGACCGTTATCTGCTCACCGCCACTGTGCGCCGTGACGGATCGTCACGCTTCGGCAGAAACAACCGTTGGGGTACGTTCCCCTCTGTGTCGTTGGCTTGGCGTGCTTCCGAAGAAGAGTGGTTCCCGAAGAGCAATGTTCTCAGCGACCTTAAGATCCGTGCCGGATACGGCGTTACGGGTAGCCAGGCAAGCGTGGGCAACTACAGCTATCTGGCTTCGTACAACACCAGCGTCTATCCGTTCGGCAAGGCAGGAACAGAACAGTCAGCTCTCGTGTCTGCCACGCTTGCCAATCCCAATATCCATTGGGAGCAGGTGGCTCAGACCAATATCGGATTTGACGCAGCACTCTTCAATCAGCGTGCACACCTCACATTCGACTATTATATAAAGAACACGAGCGACATGCTCGTCAAGGCTTCCATTCCTATCACGTCGGGATTTGAGGACACAAGCACCACGTACACCAATGCGGGCAAGGTACGCAACACGGGTTTTGAGGTTTCGCTCAACACGCTGAACATCCAGGGACCGCTGCAGTGGGAGACGGGCATCGTCTATACGTACAACCGAAACAAGATAAAGAGCCTCAACAGCGACGTTCCTTACTATATCAATCCGGTGAACAACTCGTACGTCACGATGCTTGCAAACGATTTGCCCATCAACATGTTCTACGGTTATGTCACAGACGGAATCTTCCAGAACGAGCAGGAAGTGAAGAACCACGCCATACAGACAGGTGCCGAACCGGGCGACATCCGCTTCAAGGACCTCAACAATGACGGCGTCATCAACGACAACGACCGTACGGTCATAGGCAATCCTAACCCTACACATATCTTCTCAATGAGCAATACGCTCACTTGGAAGGGGCTGGAGCTGTCGGTCTATCTGCAAGGTGTGGCTGGCAACAAGATTTTCAACGCCAACAAGATTGACCTCACTGGCATGTCGGCTGCATACAACCAGCTCAACGACGTGCTCTCACGCTGGCATGGCGAAGGCACAAGCACCTCAATGCCGCGTGCCGTCTACGGCGACCCCAACCAGAACAACCGCGTCAGCGACCGATACGTGGAGAACGGTGCCTATCTGCGCCTGAAGAGCATCTCGCTCGCTTACAATGTGCCGCAGCAGTGGCTCCGCGCCCTTACGCTCAGTTCGGCACGCATCACCTTCTCTTGCGAGAACGTAGCCACCATAACCGGATACTCCGGCTTCGACCCCGAGGTGGGCGTCAACGGCATCGACCTCTCCAGCTATCCCATCTCACGTACGTTCAATATCGGATTAAACCTAAACTTCTAACAATTTGAATCATTATGAAAAAGATATTTATTCTGGCTCTCAACATAGCGCTTGCAGGCTCGATGTGCTCATGCAGCGACTTCCTCGACCGTGAGCCAAAGAACACAGTCGACCCAGAGACGACGGTAGACGAGGACGTGGCAGTGTCGATGGCTAACGCCTGCTACCGAACTCTTCAGTCGTCGAATATGTACAACCAGCGCCTGTGGACTCTCGACATCGTTGCAGGCAACAGCGTGGTGGGTGCAGGTGGCGGTACGGACGGCATCGAGACCGTCCAGGCTTCCAACTTCACCACACAAAGCGACAACGGCATGGCGCTCTATTTGTGGCGTTCGCCATGGGTGGGCATCGGACAATGCAACATCCTCATCAATGCTCTCGAAGGCAAGAACCCCGAGAAGGGCACCATTCTGGGACGATCGCTCGGCGAAGCTTACTTCCTCCGCGCACATTATTACTTCATTCTCGTACGTCTGTATGGTGGAGTGCCTCTGCGTCTTAAGCCGTTCAATCCCGGCGAGAGCACAGACATAGCACGTGCTTCAGTGGACGATGTGTATAAGCAGATCATCGAGGACACCAACCGTGCTGCAGAACTGCTGCCTGCCAAGAGCCAGCTGGACGATGACAATCTCGGACGAGCCACAAAGGACGCTGCCTACACCATGCTCGCCGACATTTACCTCACTCTCGCTCCTGACAATACTGAATATTATCAGAAGGTGGTGAGCCTGTGCGACGAGGTGACGGCTCTCGGCTATGATCTCAGCCAATGCACGTACGAATCAAACTTTGACGCTACCGTAAACAACGGACCTGAGTCGATTTTCGAAGTGCAGTTCTCAGGCAATACCGAGTACGACTTCTGGGGAAACAATCCCCAGTCAAGCTGGCTGTCTACGTTCATGGGACCGCGCAACTCCAACTTCGTGGCAGGATCATACGGATGGAATCAGCCTACGGAAGAGTTCATGTCGCAGTATGAGGAGGGCGACAAGCGCAAAGACCTCACCGTACTGTACGAAGGATGTCCTGACTTTGACGGTATGGCATACAAGAGCAGCTATTCCACAACGGGCTACAACGTACGCAAGTTCCTCGTATCGAAGAGCGTATCACCCGAATATAACACTAATCCAGCCAACTTCGTGGTTTATCGTTATGCCGACGTGCTGCTGATGAAGGCGGAGGCTCTTAATGAGCAGGGCAAGACTTCTGAGGCTGCCGAACCGCTCAACATCGTACGCCGTCGTGCCGGTCTGCCGGATGTGAGCGGACTGTCGCAGGAGGCTATGCGCGAAAAGATCATACACGAACGCCGCATTGAACTGGCGTTCGAGGGCCACAGATGGTTTGACATGATACGCGTGCAGCATGGCGACTATGCCGTGAAGTTCCTCAAGTCCATCGGAAAGTCGCGCGTCACAAAGGAACGCCTGCTCTTCCCCATTCCGCAGACGGAGAGAGACGCCAACAAGCTGATGACACAGAACCCTGGATATTAAAGGTCAAGAAACATTATAAACAATAAAAAAAGAATCAATATGAAACGATATATAAATTGCATTCATAGTCTGTTGGCTCTTCTTTTCATCGGCTTTGCCCTCTCCGCTTGCTCTGATCAGGACTACACCGAACTGGACAAAGGACGCGACCAGCTGACAATCACGGCTGACCAAGCCCTGACCGCTCTGGAAGAGACCAGCCATGCAAGTGACGCCATCACACTGAACTGGACCACCGGCAACAATTACGGTACCGGCAACCGCATCAGCTATCGTCTGGAGCTGGCTAAGGCTGGCACCGACTTCGCCCAACCTTACGTGGCTGTGGACGAACAGACGCAGACTTACACATGGAGCGCCAACGTGGAGAATCTTAACAACATCATTCTCGACAATATGGGAGGCACCGTTGGCACACCCATAGACATCGAGGCACGCGTCACTGCCATAGTCAGCGGTGCGGAAGAGACACAGACTGCCACAACGCAGTTCACCGTTACACCGTACGAACCGGTCACATCCACATTGTATATTATAGGTAGCGCTGCTCCAAACGGATGGAGCGCCGACAATGCATCGGAGATGACACGCACCACCAACGGCCTCTTCACTTGGGAAGGCAAGCTCAATAGCGGCGAGATAAAGTTCATAACCACTCTCGGACAATTCCTTCCTTCATACGGACGCGGCGACAACGGTGCTCCAGTGCTCCGCACAAGCGACGACCAACCCGACGAGAAATGGACCATCAACGAGGCACACGACTATAAAGTGACCGTGGATTTGCTTGCTGCTACAGTCAGCATAGAAAAGACAGAGGGCATAAGCCCTGCCTTTGACCAGCTGTTCTTCGTAGGCAATGCCACAGGCTGGGGCTTTGAACCGATGACACAGGACGTGCTCGACCCCTTCCTCTTCCGCATGGGACGCTACTTTGAGCAGGGAGTTGGCGGCGAGTTTAAGTTCGGAACATCCATGAACTCATGGGAGAACATGTATAAAGCCACACAGGCAAACGCTCCTTACACAGACCAGAGCATGGAATTCGTTTCTGGATTCGACCCCGACAACAAGTGGTACCTGCAGGACAGCGAGACTGGCAAGGCTTATAAGATATGCGTTGACATCCGTTCGGGCAAGGAACGCATGATGATGAAGGAATTCAATCCCTACAAGATGATTTACCTTGTGGGCGACGCCACACCCAACGGATGGGATCTTGGCAACGCCACACCGATGACAGCAACGGAGAGTCCTTATGTATTCACATGGACAGGTCAGCTCAACGCCGGCGAACTGAAGTTCTCTTGCGACAAGCAGAGCGACTGGAACGGAGCGTGGTTTATGCCTTCTGCTCCAGACGCCGAGCCAAAGGGCACTGCCGAACATGCGCTCTTCATCAACAAGAGCGACGAAACGCTGAAGGCTCAGTATCTGACGGTGAACATCAGCGACATCGACCATAAATGGAAAATCACATCGTCGGGCACTTACACCATCACACTGGACCAGCTCAACGAGACCATCACTATCTCAAAAAATTAACATTCTAACAAAAACATAAGATGAAAATGAATGCATTGCTAATAGCGCTGCCCCTATTGATAGGCTCATGCAGCGACGATAACAATAGCTATAACGACCCCGCTACCGTTCCGACGGACATCATACAGACCGTAGTGAAGACCACTGACAACATCTCTATCGGCGTTTCCACTGACAAGGCGGCGTACAAGCCCGGCGAGACGGTGCGCTTCACGGTCACGGACGGCACACTGCCCTCATCGGCACATGTGCGCTATCGTCACGGTGCGGACGTGATTGCGGACGAGAACATCGGATCGACATCGTGGACATGGACAGCTCCACAGGCCGACTACACTGGCTATATGGCTGACATTTACACCACAGACGCCAACAACCAGCAGACCATCTACGCCACTATCGGCGTGGATGTGTCGAGCGACTGGGCACGATTCCCGCGCTATGGCTTCATTGCCTCGTACGGAAACGACCGTACTTCGGACGTGATAGCCTCCGAACTGTCGCTGCTCAACCGCTGCCATATCAACGGTCTGCAGTTCTATGACTGGCAATACAAGCAGCACTGGCCGCTCGGCGGCACTCCCGACAATCTGCTCGAGAGCTACAAGGACATCGCCAACCGCGACAACTACACTTCTGTGGTGAAGGACTACATCGCCCAGGCTCACTCGTTCGGCATGAAAGCCATGTTCTATAATCTCTGCTTCGGTGTCTTTGACGACGCTAAGGCAGACGGCGTGGGCGACCATTGGTATATATACACCGACCAGAACCACTCGAAGTGCGACCGCCATCAGTTGCCGTCCGACTGGAAGAGCGACATCTATCTCGTCAATCCGTCTAACAAAGACTGGCAGAATTATCTCGCAGACCGCAATGATGACGTGTATAAAGCGCTCGACTTCGACGGTTTCCACATCGACCAGCTTGGCGACCGTGGCACCGATTATGACTATTATGGCTCGCAGGTGAATCTGCCCAACGGCTATGCATCGTTCATTCGCGCCATGAAGGAACGCCAGCCCGACAAGCGTCTGGTGATGAACGCCGTCAGCAACTATGGCTCGGACAAGATTGTTTCCACCGGATGCGTGGACTTTATGTACACCGAGTTATGGGGAAGCGAAGACAAGTTCAGCGATCTCCACGACATTCTGAAAGCCAATCGTCTGTATTCGGGCAACAAACTCGGACAGGTGTATGCCGCATACATGGACTACGGACACAAGAAGCCGGAGTTTAACGCTCCCGGTGTGCTGCTCACAGACGCCGTGATGTTCGCTCTCGGAGCATCACATCTCGAGCTTGGAGCCGGACACATGCTCAGTTCAGAATACTTCCCGTATGCCGATGTGAAGATGAGCGACGAGCTAAAGAAGCAGATTGTGGCTTACTACGACTTCCTCACAGCCTACCAGAACCTGCTTCGCGACGGTGGCAGCGAGACTCAGGCTGACATTGCAGCAGCCAAGTCGGTGGTAACCATCAATGCTTGGCCGCCCGTTCTCGGCAATGTCACGGCATACAGCAAGAGCGTAGACGGCAAGCAGGTGGTGAATCTGATAAACTTCCGTCAAGCCAACAGCCTCAGCTGGCGCGACATGGACGGCACAATGCCGGAACCGGAAGCCGTGGATAACCTTACACTAAGAATGCGTGCCAAGAACGTGAAGAAGCTGTGGGTGGCATCACCTGACCAACTCGGTGGCGCTCCGCAGGAACTGAAGTATCGTCAGGAAGGCGACTTCGTAGTGTTCACGGTGCCGCAGCTGAAGTATTGGACAATGATAGTAGCAGAATAAACAAGCACAAAAGATGAAGAAAACATTATTTACAGCCCTCGCGCTTGCCCTCTCGTTCGGGGCAAACGCGCAGACAGTGACCTCGCCTAACGGCAACGTATCTGTGAAGTTCTATCTGCAGGACGGACGCCCCACATACGAGATGACTTACAAGAAGAAGGAAGTGATACGTCCGTCGCATCTCGGACTGGAACTGGCGAAGGACAAGCACGCCTCCAACGGAATGAACGAGCAGGACCTCATGGACGGCTTCACGGTGAAGGACACGCAGACAGCCTCCTTCGACGAGACATGGCGTCCGGTATGGGGCGAGACTGCCACCATCCGAAACCATTACAACGAGCTCGCCGTAACGCTCAATCAGGCTTCCATGCAGCGCGACATACGCATCCGCTTCCGCGTATACGACGACGGCATGGGACTGCGCTACGAGTTTCCGCAGCAGCAGAAGCTCAACTATATAGTAGTGAAGGAAGAGCACACGCAGTTTGCAATGACGGGCGACCACACCGCCTACTGGATTCCCGGCGACTACGACACGCAGGAGTATGAGACCGTCATATCAAAAATGAGCGAGATACGATCAAAGATGAAGGCTGCCGTAACGTCCAACGCTTCTCAGACACAGTTCTCGCCTACCGGTGTCCAGACATCCCTTCAGCTCAAGACAGACAACGGTCTTTACATTAATCTGCATGAGGCTGCCTGCGTCAACTTCCCAACGATGCACCTCAATCTCGACGACAAGAACATGGTGTTCGAGTCGTGGCTGACACCTGACGCTACGGGAATGAAGGGCTACGTGCAGACTCCGTTCAACACGCCGTGGCGCACAGTGATAGTAAGCGACGACGCTCGCGACATGCTCGCTTCCAATCTTATTCTTAATCTCAACGAGCCGTGCAAGATAGAGGATACGTCATGGATTCATCCCACGAAGTATTGCGGAGTGTGGTGGGAGATGATAGCCGGAGGCAAGCAGTGGAGCTACACCTTCGATCTGCCGTCAGTAAATCTGGAGAACCTTGACTACTCGAAGTGCCGTCCCCACGGACAGCATCCTGCCAACACCGAGAACGTGAAGCGATATATCGACTTCGCCGCGAAGAACGGACTGCAGGAGGTTCTGGTGGAGGGATGGAACATCGGTTGGGAAGACTGGTTCGGTCATTATAAGGACTATGTGTTCGACTTCCAGACTCCTTATCCCGATTTCGACATCAAGTATCTCAACGACTATGCCCACTCAAAGGGCGTGAAGCTGATGATGCACCACGAGACGAGCGGTTCCACACAGAACTATGAGCGTCATCTCGAAGCTGCATATTCGCTGATGAACAAGTATGGCTATGATGCCGTGAAGAGCGGCTACGTGGGCGACATCATTCCGCGAGGCGACTACCATTACTCGCAGTCCACCAACAACCACTATCTCTACTGCATCAAGGAGGCTGCCAAGCACCACATCATGGTGAACGCTCATGAGGCGACACGTCCTACCGGACTTTGCCGCACATGGCCCAATCTCGTCGGCAACGAGTCGGCACGCGGAACAGAGTATGAGGCGTTCGGCGGCAGCGAGCCTTACCACACCGTCATCCTGCCGTTCACACGTCTGCAGGGCGGTCCGATGGACTACACTCCTGGCATCTTCGTCACGAAGCTTAGTGAATGGAGCGACAACAAGTCGTATGTCCACACCACTCTCTGCGGACAGCTGGCTCTCTATCTGACGATGTACTCGCCGCTGCAGATGGCAGCCGACCTGCCCGAGAATTACGAGAAGTATGACGATGCTTTCCAGTTTATACGTGACGTGGCTTGCGACTGGGACGACTCTCGCTACCTGGAAGCCGAGCCTGCCAAGTATATCACGGTGGCACGCAAGGCCAAAGGTACGGACAACTGGTTCGTAGGAGGCAAGTGCGATGCCGAAGGCCATAAGTCAGTAGTGCGCCTCGACTTCCTCGACAAGGGACGCAAGTATGACTGCGCCATCTATCAGGATGCGCCAAACGCCGACTACGAGAAAAATCCTTCTGCCTACGTCATCACTCACCGTACAGTAAAGAAAGGTGATGTGCTGAAGCTGAAGCAGGCACGTGGCGGCGGATTCGCTGTCAGCCTTATGGCAAAATAAAAAAACGGTTTGATTTTTGTAGTAATATATTTTCAGGAGGGTGTGACATTGTTGTCACACTCTCCTATTGCTGATTTATAAAGACAATCACCCTATAACTATTCCAACAATAAACCTATACTGATAATGAAACAAAAGTATTCATCTTACAAATTGCTGGCTCTCTCCTTTGCCCTCTCAGCTCTTTCGCTCACCGCAGCAGCCCAGAATGCCAATGTTGTCTATCAGGACAGCAACGTGCGCTTCACGCTTGTCACCGACGGAACCGTGCGCATGGAATATGCGCCGGACGGCAAATTCCTTGACAACAAGTCGTTCATTGCCGTCAACCGATCGTATCCGGAAGTGAAATACAAGAAGAACGAGACGTCTAAGAAGGTTGTGATATCCACCGATTATCTCACTCTCTCCTACACGAAAGGCTCAGGTCCGCTCACCGAACGCAATCTCTCCATCGTCTCGGCAAAGACAAAGAAGAAGACTGCCGACGGCAAACACCTCATTCCCTTCGCATGGCATCCGGGACAGAAGGACGCGCCTGACGCCAATCTGAAGGGCACATACCGCACTCTTGACGGATATGACGGCGACTCGCGTGGCGATACTGGCAAGATGCCCATTGAGGACGGACTGCTCTCAAGGAGCGGCTGGACTCTCATAGACGATTCCGAGGGCTATGTCTTCGACAACAGCGACTGGCAGTGGGTGGAGCATCGTCCTAACGAGGGCAAGACGCAGGACATGTATTTCCTCGCATACGGCAACGACTATAAGAAGGCTCTGCACGACTTTACGGTCTTCGCAGGAAAGGAACCGCTGCCGCCGCGCTATGCGTTCGGCTACTGGTGGTCGCGCTATTGGGGATACAGCGACAACGAACTGCGCCAGCTCGTCGGCAAGATGCAGTCATACAACATCCCGATGGACGTGCTCGTAGTGGACATGGACTGGCATTACACGGAGGAAGGACGTGGCGGATGGACCGGATATACGTGGAACAAACGACTCTTCCCCTCGCCCAAGGGCTTCCTGAAATGGGTAAAGCAACAGCAACTCGAGACCACCGTAAACCTCCATCCTGCTGACGGCATAAAGTATTATGAAGAAGGATATGATGACATGGCGCGATGGATGGGCATAAATCCTGCCGATAAGAAGGACATCGCATGGAACGCTTCGTCAAAGAGATTCATGCAGGGATGGTACGACAAGATTCTCCGACCCATGGAACGTGACGGCATCGACTTCTGGTGGCTCGACTGGCAGCAGTGGGACAACGACAAGGAATTTCCGCGTCTGAGCAACACCTGGTGGATAAACTATACCACATTCACCGACATGGAGCGACATCACGACACACGTCCGATGCTCTATCATCGTTGGGGCGGACTGGGCAACCACCGCTATCAGATAGGATTCTCGGGAGATGCCATCATAAGCTGGAAGTCGCTCGACTTCCAACCTTACTACAACTCCACCGCCTCCAACGTGCTCTACGGCTACTGGAGCCACGACATCGGCGGACACATGGGAGCCGACTCCATCAATCCGGAGATGTATATACGCTGGATGCAGTTCGGAGCCTTCAGCCCTGTGCTGCGCACGCATTCCACAAAGAACGCCGGACTGAACAAGGAGCCGTGGGTGTTCGCCGACAAGGAGCGCGACATCATCCGCGACATCATCAAGCAACGCTACTCGCTCGCGCCTTACATTTACACCATGGCGCGTCATGCCTACGACACCGGCGTGTCGCTATGCCGACCGATGTATTATGACTATCCTGACACGAAGGAGGCTTACAGCAACCGCAACGAATATATGTTCGGCGACAACTTCCTCGTCTATCCCATCACAAAGCCGATGAACAACGGCGTGTCAGAGCAGAACGTCTGGCTGCCGGCAGGATGCGACTGGTACGAACTGTCGTCTGGAACGCTGCTGAAGGGAGGACAGAATGTGGAGCGCCGCTTCCTGCTGGACGAATATCCTGTCTACATCAAAGCCGGAAGCATCATCCCGCAGTACGGCGACGTGAAGAATCTGCGCAACAACGACGAGGCTGTAACCGTAACCGTATATCCCGGCAACGTGGATACGAAATTCGACATGTATGAGGACAACGGCAATGACAAGCAGTATGCCACGGCTTACGCCACCACCCAGCTCACGTCCACTCACTCCGCCGATGGCTCATTGTGCGTTAAGATAGGAGCACGTAAGGGCGAATACAGCGGCATGCCTTCACGCAGACAGTTCAGACTGAAGCTCGTGGCTTCTGCCGTTCCTGAGAAGGTGACGGTAGACGGCAAGCAGACGGATTTCGAATACGACGGAAACAAGCTTTCCTTGCTCGTCAACATACCTGAGACCGACTGCTCGAAAGAAAAGGTTGTGGAGATAAGCTATGCGAAGGACGCTCCGGTTCTCACGGACGGACTCATCGGAAAGTTTCGCCACATCCAGCAGAACTGCGTAGCGATGAAATACCGCAACCCTGCCATCGTGTTCGCCGAGCCTCTCGGAACAATGGAGTCTGCAGGCATAGCCATGACCTACAATCCCGAGAAGCAGAAGCAGATAGTGGAGACGTTCCGCACGAACTACGGTTCGCTTGCCGACATCCTCAAGCAGAACGGCATCGAAGGGGAAGACGCAAAGAAGTTTATGGACACCTCGTTCTAAAGACAGCTGACGAGGCTGGGCTTTGACAAAAACCTTTATCCACATACCGCTTATGGGCGCAAATCCTATCGGATTTAAATAAAAGGCTTTACATTAGGTCT
>OIYY01001002.1_pt1 | contig 17015 bp, 16 predicted proteins | sample 1588341 | NCBI WGS metagenome assembly OIYY01 (sample SAMN03283287) | human gut metagenome | biome: human-associated habitat; material: feces | host: Homo sapiens | place: Peru | collected 2012 | reverse complement strand
CAGCTCGCCGTAGTTGCGGGTGTCAAAGCCGTTGTCGGTGATGTAGTTGTCCATCTTGAGCAGGTCCATGGCCAGATCCATCTGGTGAGGGCCGGGCTTGCCGCGGGCCATATTCAGCTTCAGGTTCATGCCCTGAAACTTCTTGTACTGGGCTTCCAGCGCGGTCTTTTCGGCGGTGAGTTCGTCGTGATTCATTGCAAAATAATCAGCCATAAGTACGATCCCCCTAAATAAAATATATACGTTTCCCTATACGATCCTGTGCGTGCCACACTCTATCTTGGCACAACCACAGGCGTACACTACATTATATACGATTTATCTGAAATAAACAAGCACTTTTTGCCAGATAGTGCGCTTTTTTATGCAGAAAAATACAAAAAAGCACATCTGCACCAAAAAACAGATGTGCTTTTGCAAAAAACAAAGAAAAAACGACTGGACCGTAAGCCGGGTTCTGTATCAAACGACGATCTATCTTGTCCTTGCGTCGCCGCAAGGCTCACGCCATCACCGGGACGCGCGAGACTCCGCATAATGTCCCATACGGATGTTGCTTCGAGCAGGGTTTACATAGCCGCAAAGTCGCCAGTGCGCTGGTGAGCTCTTACCTCGCCTTTCCATCCTTACCGCTTTCGCGGCGGTTTCTTTCTGTTGCACTATCCCTGGGGTCACCCCCGGCTGCCGTTAGCAGTTACTCTGTCTCTGTGAAGCCCGGACTTTCCTCAGGCAGCCCTTGCGGGCTGTCCCGCCGCCGTATGTTCCACTCGTTTTCTAAAAGAGTATAGCATACTTCCGCCCCGTTGGCAAGGCATTTTATAAAAGCAGCCGCAAAATCAGCAGGGCCGTCACGCCGGGCAATCCCAAAACGCCCGCGCAGAACGCCGTAAAGCGGTTCAGCGGCAGCGCAATGCCGGTCACCGGCGCCAACAGGCCCAGCAGGGCCAGCGCACCCAGGCCGCAGACGGCCCCGGCCAGCAGACTGCGCAAGCCGTGCCGCTGGCGGGCGGCACAGCGCAGTACGGCAACGGCACACACAGCGGCAAGCAGACAGGGCCAATATTCGGTCATGAGTCCTCCCCTTCCGCCCGCAGTGTGCGCAGCAGTGCCCGGCAGCGGCACATCAGCGCGGCGTGCTGGTAGGTCAGCTGGTCAATATAAAATGGGTCCTGCGCCTCCGTGAAGGCGCGCTCGTTCGAGCGCAGCGCCTGCAAGGTCGTTTCCAGCTCGGCCCTGGCGGCGCGGCGCTCCCGCTCCTGCCTGGAAATGCGTCTGAACATAACTCCTCCGTCACAGCAGAATGCAGATCAGCCCGTCGCAGCCCTCGTTGATGATGCGCTCAAGCGTCTGCTGCAGGCGGCTGCGTGCCTCCTGCGGCATGTGCAGCAGCTTTGCCTGCACGCCCTCGCTGACCAGCTCGTTCAGGCTCTTGCCGAAAATATTCGTGCTCCACAGCTTACCGGGGTCGGTCTCAAAGTCCGCCAGCAGGCTTTTGATGAGCTCCTCCCCCTGCTGCTCACTGCCGACGGTGGGTGAAAGCTCGGTGTGGATGTTGGCGCGCATGATGTGCAGGCTGGGGGCGCTGGCCGACAGCCGCACGCCGTACTGCCCGCCCTGCCTGACGATTTCGGGTTCTTCCAATGTCAATTCATCAATGCCCGGCATGACGATGCCGTAGCCCGTGGCCTCGACCTGGTCAAGGGCGGATTTGATCTTGTCATAGGCGCGCTTGGCCCGGGCCAGGCTGACGACGCAGGGCAAAAGGCTTGCCTCGTCAACGATGTCCAGCCCGGTCTGTTCACCGAGGATCTTATAGAAAATATCCGGGGCGACGGCAGCGGTGATGCTGACACTGCCGCTGGCCAAATCCATGCCGGTCAGGCTGGCGGCGGTGATGTATTCACACCCCAGCTGAGGGCGCTTGCCTGCAAGGTCGGCCATCCGGTGCACCGAAGCAGCAAAATCCAGCATGGACGTGTAGACCGCGCTTTGCAGCCAGTGCCCGCTTTCGAGCATCGTGACCCAGGCGGGCATCTGCACGGCGATCTCGCGGATCGGGAACTCGTACAAAAGCGTTTGCAGCAGCTTGTCGAGGGTCTCGACGGTCATCGTCGTGCAGTTCAGCGGAAGGACCGCGTGGCCGTAGGTCTCGGCCAGCTCGGCGGCAAGGCGCTGTGCATCGTCGCTGTCCGGCTCGGCGCAGTTCAGCAGGATGATATACGGCTTGCCGATGCCGTCCAGCTCTGCGATGATACGGCGCTCGGCGTCGAGATACGCCTCCCGCGGCAGGTCGGCAACGGAGCCGTCCGTCGTTACGACGAGGCCCACCGTGGCGTGCTCCCGGATGACGCAGCGGGTGCCGGTTTCGGCGGCCAGGTCAAACGGGACCTCGTGGTCGAACCAGGGACTCTTGACCAGGCGCGGAGCCTCGTTTTCCTCATGGCCGAGCGCACCGTCAACCATGTAGCCGACGCAGTCGATGAGCCGCGCCTTGAAGCTGCCGCCGCCCGAAAGCTCGAGTTTGACGGCTTTCTCGGGGATGAACTTCGGCTCCGTTGTCATGATGGTGCGCCCGGCGGCGGATTGGGGCAGCTCGTCATGGGCGCGGGCACGACGAGCCTCGTTCTTGATGCGCGGCAGCAGCATCAGCTCGGCAAACCGCTTGATAAAGGTGCTTTTGCCGCTGCGCACCGGGCCGACGACGCCGAGATAGATGTCCCCGCCGGTGCGCTGTGCAATGTTTTGGTAGATTTGATCCTGTGTCACGGATGTGTCCCTCCTTTACAGCGCTGCGGGGATCAGCAGACAGGCGGTGTCCGTCGTAAGCTCCTGCGGCGGGTCACCGTTGGTGTCCAGATGGTTGGCGGCGGCCAGGTCACGGGCGCGGGCATGGTAGCGCCTGGCAATGTCAAAGATGCGCTCCCCCTGCCGTGCGTAGTAAATATAGAGGGCCGGGCCGTCGCTGTCGTCGTATTCCTCGCCCAGCTCCACGCCGCAGAGCGCGTCAAAGCTCTGTGCCTGGAACAGGGCGCCGCTGATCTCGATCTCTAAATCGACCCGCAGCCGTGCACCGTTTTTGCTGCTGGCGACCCGCGCGACGGAGGCCCCGACACTTGGCCACGCATCGTCAGTGCTGCCGGGCCAGAGGCCGTCAGGCTGCCAGGTAAACGCCTTGTCGTAGCAGGTCAGCTCACCGCGGGCATCGCTGATGAACACATGCGCAGTCCCCTTGCCCAGTAGTTTTAAATGTGTTTCAGCCTTGCTGCCGTCAGCCTGTGCGGCGCACAGTGCGCCCAGCGTTACAAAGCAGCCGAGGACTGTTCCGTCGGCGTCGGGCAGGTCGTCGTCAAGCGTGACCGGGATACGCCCGGTCAAATCCGCGGTTTTCTGCAAAAGGCGGCAGACCGTCTGCACGGTCTGGGTCTTACAGAGCGTGGAGTAGGCGTCGGCCACGACGGTGTGCTGCACGCTGCGCCAGACCTCGACGCGCAGCTTCCAGGTCACCGAGAGCGACGCTTCCCCTGCGCCGTCGACTGCGCTCAGTGTGCAGGCCAGCACCTCGCCGCGCACAAGGGCTGTGTCGTCCTCGGTCACGCCGGGCAGCTCCAGCGTCTGCTGCACGGCAAGATCCTTGCTGCGCACGGTCAGCTCGCCGGTGCCGGTGTTCTGGCTGCATATTTGAATTTGCAGCGTCCCCTGCACACTGACCTGCCCGGTGGCCGGCGCTGCGCTGCCGACGGCAAAGCTGCCGGTGATGTCCAGCACGCTTTCCCCGGTGCCGGGCAGCGCCGCAGCGGTCTCGGCAGTCAAGGTTTTTTCCTCGGTCGCGGCGCATTGCAGGCCCTGCATCGTGCGGGTGTACTGCTCAATGCCGCAGTCGGCCAGTGCGGTCAGCAGCTCGGACTCCCGCCGCACGGCCACTGCGGCGCAGAGGATGTACGCGCCGCGTAGGTCGATGCGGTGCTCACTGACGGCGCGGCAGTTGCAGTATTCCGGCTCGCCCCAGACCTGGGCCGGGCCGTCGGCGTACTGCCCGGCGGGCAGCTCGACCAGTTTTTCAAAGGCAAATTTCTGCTCGGTGCGCAAAAGGCGCGTGCCGGGCTCCTCGCTCTGGTAGTAGACGGTGCAGCGCAGATAGCCCTCGCTCTGCCAGCGCCCGCCGGACACACGGTTCTGCAGCACGACGGGCGTGATCAGGCACTTGACGATCTTGAATACGGCGGGCAGGTAGTCGGGAATCAGGATCTCCGTTTCCACGGGAAGCTCCAGCCGTGTTTCCCAGCGTCCGCCGTAGGATGCGATGGTGTCTTTGAACACCTTGAGTTCCATATTGCTTGCCCCTTTCCGGTTATGTTCTGGGGCATTATATGCGGCAGGGCAAAAAAATAGCCCCTGCCCAAAGGCAGAGGCATGGGATATTTACACTTTAAATGTTGCGCGCAGCAGCCAGCGCAGCGCGCGGGGGCAGCGTACTACCACTACATGCACGGCCTACACCTCCCTTCGATGGGATTTGCTGTGTAAACCATACTATGGCCGCTGTGCAGGATGTGTGCGTTTAATCGGCGCGCGTCAGCACCACAAGGCCGTGGCCTGCTTTGCAGCGCAGCGTCGCGGTGGGTGCGACAAACTCATTGCTGACGCCGATGGGAAAATCCGGCACTAGCTCCGCATTTTGCAGGGGGTAATACGCCCCCTCAATGTCCACGCCGATCAGCTTGCCATCCCACGGGAACACCGAGAGATACTGCCATTCGCCGCGCTGCAAGGTAAGGTCTTTGCCGGGGACAAGATAATGGATCTCGCTGGCGGTATCTGCCAGCACTACGTCCACGCCATGCTCAGCTAAAAACAGGCCAGTGGAAAGGTTGGCAATTGTATGCTCCAGACGGTTCTGGATAGCACCAAGTGCAGAACGCTGCTTAGAAACCTTTTCAATTGCACTTTGAACAGCTTTCATATAAGAACCTGCTTTTGTAAAGGTACTTACACTTAAAGCTTTTGGAAGTCCAATAGTTGTTGCGTTCATCTTTCCAATAGTGAACTCAATTGACTGTCCAGATAATGCACCTACCTGAAGTTTCATTTTTGCCCCTGCTGAGAAATGTCCATCTAACAGGTTCATTGTGTTGAACTGTGTTGTAGACTGAATACGATCGATTTCAGATGTTAACTGATCCAACTCAGCTCGGATAGCACTTCTATCTACAGAAGTGTTAGTTCCGTTAGCAGCCTGTGTAGAAAGTTCGTTCATACGCTGTAAGATAGAATGTGTTTCATTTAATGCGCCCTCAGCGGTCTGTACTAAAGATACACCATCCTGTGCGTTTGCAGAAGCTTTGTTAAGACCACGAATCTGGCTTCTCATTTTCTCAGAAATGGAAAGTCCTGCTGCATCATCTGCTGCACGGTTGATTTTGTAACCGGAAGATAATTTCTCAGTTGATTTTGCCTGTGCACTTGTTGTGATACCTAACTGTCTGTTTGTGTTTGCTGCCTGTAAATTGTGCTGTACTACCATAATTAATTCCTCCTTGAATTTAACGTCGCTTCCTTGCGACTACTTGTTTGTTGTTGCAGATATCTTATCGGCCGTACGCTCCTCAAATCCATCTGCTAAGTAACAATATCTTGTTTACTTGTTATATATATCGGACGGTTGTCTCGATACTTTATAGTAAATGGAAAAATTTTTTAAATTTTTCCAGTCTACTTCTTATTATCCAGAAACGTAGAATCCGGTGTTCCCATTTTCATCATATTTCTGTAATAGGAATTCACCGCCTGTCTGGATTTCTTCACTTCCTTAATCTGTTTCTTCACGGAAGTAAATTTCTGCTGCATCAATACCTGATTGCGTTTTTCCTGGCTCTGGATTGCAGTGCTCTTGTCCATGATTGCGGTAATATCCCGCTTCATCTGAGCAATGTCTTCCGAATATGCCCTACGGTTCTCTGTCAAATCAGCTCGAACCCGGTCATAAATCTGACTGAATCCGTCATCCAACTTTGATAACTGCTCTACCAGATCTGCCTTACGGTTCAGATTTTCTTCCAGCTCATCCGGATCTAAATCCGGATTTTCCAGCATATCTTTCTGCAATACATTTAATGCCATAATTGTATCCAGCAGTTCTATTTTTTTCGTAAGGCTCTGTTTTAAGATTTCAATATAGCTGTTATTTGCTGTGTGCAAGCTTCATTACCTCTTTCCAAGTATCGCGCATGGTGCGAAGGTGTACCAGTACTTCCTCTAAGATTTCTTTATCTTTTTTCATGTTTGCCTCAACCAGGCGTTCCTGTAAGTACTTATACACATTGTCAAAGTCCTTTGCAACCGGATACTTATGATTTAAGGTTGCCTGAAACTCTTCTATGATATTTTCTACTTTTACAATATTTGTATGGGCCTTCTGGATATTATTCTCCTCAATTCCCATAATTGCAATATTACAGAATTTGATGGCACCTTCATAAAGCATCAGTGTCAATTCTGCCGGAGAAGCAGTCATAATCTTACTGTTCTGATATGCTGCATATCCATTGTTCATTGTCATCGTGTTACCTCCATGTATTTTCACATTATCACCGGTCTATGCCTGTGACTGACATTTATCAGCTCTTATGAACCTAAAAGACCTGACAGCGAGGATGTAGACTGCTGTAATTTTGCCAGTGCAGTTTCCATCGCTGCAAATTTCTTATAATAAGAATCTTCCATCGAAGTAATCTTATCTTCCCACTTCTTAATGGTGGTAGTGTAATTGCTATACTCTTTTGCCATCTGCTTATCATTATAAACAGTCATTGCACTGCTCAGAGAATTAGAGCGCATCTTGGTATCAATCTCATTGTATACACCGGTAACAAGCTGCTGCATGAATGCCGTAACTGCATCCGGGTCTTCCTGTAACATCTGTTTTAACTTATTGGTCTTAGAAGAAACCGCTGAATCATCTGCATCACCATCAATATGATAAGCATTTTCCTCATTTTCATCTGCATTGAGATATCCCAGGGTTGAAATACCAAAGCTGGAAAGGCTGTAACTCTTGCCATTCACAGTATATCCCTTATACATGGCACTGGTCATGGAATTTAAAAGATTGCCCAGACTGTCATCCCGGCGAAGCAATGCGCTCTTTACCTTCTTCTCCCATTCCTCTATTTCTGAATCTGTCATGGCATCTTTTTCTTCCGTTGTCAACGGCTCATATCCTTTGGCAGAATCTGCGTTGTAAAGAGAAGTCATCTCATTAATCAGGGAATTATATTCTTTTAAGAAATCTTTTATTTTCTTGTATACACCGTCTACGTCATTCTTTACCGTCACATTAATCTCACTGCCCTCTGTTGAAGCCAGCGCCTCAATCTTCAGTCCGTTAATGCTGAAGGAGTTAGAGGATGACGTATATTTTGCATTATTTACATAAATCTCTGCATCCTGACCATCTACGCGGGTTGCATCCGTATTGTACTGTGTCTTGTCAGCTGCATTGGCAAGCTGTTTTACCGCATAGGAAATACGTGCCTCCAATGCCGCCTGATCTTCCCCGTTATCTAACAGGGCATATTTTTCAAGAACAGCCTTATTGTCACTGATAATCTGATTCTGGGCAGTAATACTGTCCTGCTCTTTTGTAATCTTATCATTGTATGCATTGGTAAGTTCTTCTATGGATGCATATTCTGAATCTGCTGCCCCCTTATAAGCATGCTGAACACTGGTAATGAAATCATTCATATCCGCTTTTTCATCAGCTGTCAGGGTGTCATCAGCTGCCTGGGCATCATACTTGTCTACTGCAGCCTTTGCTGCCGCAAATTCTGCAATGGTAACCTGTTTTACATCTTCGCCGGCATTTTCATCCTTCTTCTCAGCAAGACCTGCTTTGGCTGCAAGGGCATTCAGGCGGTCTGTACCGGTTGCTTTTTTATCATCTGCGACTGTATCGTCTGCTACAATCAGCTTTCCTTCTGAATCTCTTTTAAAGTTTCCATCATCATCCAGTTCATATGTTTTGGATAAATCAGCTTTGGACATAGCTGCCAGTTCATCCAAATCACGGATTTCTCCTGCATTATCAAGTCCCTTATATGCATTCATCATGGTCTCATAGGAAGATGCATAATTTACCTTTGTTGTATAACCGGAAATCTTAGAGCGCGACTGTGTAATGCTGTTATTGGCTGCTGAGATCGCATCCTTGGAATTCTGCAGATCCGCAAGAATCTGCGCTATATCCTGTCCATCATACGCTGCCCATGACTTATAATTCTCTGTATTGCTCTTGGAAGCTACCCTCAAGCCCAGTGCCTTTAATGCTGTGCTTCCATTGTCATCTACTCCTGACAGGCTGAAATCATTGGCTGCTCCTGTGCCGGATGCTGCTACATAGATTCTCTGGTTCGTAGCATCATAAGATGCTTTTACGCCTGCGTCATTTAATTTGGAAACAAAATCACTGACGGTTGTATCTGCTGTCACTTCAATGGAGCTGGTTTTTCCTGCGGATGTCACTTCAATCTTTCCACCAGAAAAACTGTCATCACCCAATAACTCACTGATTCTGGTTGCTCCTGTTGTAGAAGCTGCTAACTGACCGCCGGTAAGATAACCAGACTTTGCCACCTGATTAATCTTTAAGCTGTAGCTTCCATTTACAGCAGTACCCTCTGCACTGACACTTGCCTTGGTAGTATCCGACACCGACGCCATCTTGGTCTTATACGCAGAACTGTACTTTAAGCTTGTCATGTTACTGTAAAGACTCTTTACCTTTTTATTTAATGTCTTCCATGCATCCTGCTTCCAGGAAAGCTTGGTCTGTGCTTTTACATATGTATTTTTCTTTACATTATATGCAGATACGAGCTGTGTAACAATCGACTCGGTATCCATTCCTGACGCTAATCCTGATACTCGAATTGCCATCTTAAGTACCTCCTATCTCTTCTCGTCTACCATCAGCCCTGCCATCTCCCAGAGCTTCTGTATCATGTCAAGTGTCTTCTCCGGCGGATATTCTTTAATCACTTTCTTGCTCTCTTTATCCACAATCTTAATGGTAACACGATTAGTTCCTTCATGGATACCAAAGATTGCTTCTGTATGAGCCTGGCTGCGATTGATGCTCTCCACCGCCTTCTTAACCTGTTCCGAGGAAGAGGCAGTTGCTTTTTCTTCTTCTGTTGGATTCTGACCCTGTGCTGCTACATTTTCTAATACACTGGCATTTTCCTGCTGTATTTCATCTGCACTTGTCTGTAATCCTTCTGTTGTTACTGCGGAACTTTCTCTTATTGTTCCCTGAACCGGAGAACTTCCCTGATACACCGATCCACTGTTTCTGATTGATTCAATTGACATTGCTTACACCTCCATGTGCTTCTTGTCATTTCCGTTTACCATTGTTCTAACTCTTATATCGGTAGAACCCGTAAATTTATTTAGCGGTTACAGTAAATTTTTCAAAGCTTCTAACCCATCGGCTTTAAGAGAAGCTTCATTTTCCTTCTGAATCTGTAAATATACTTCTTTCCGGTATACCGGCACATTCTTCGGTGCGCAGATGCCGATTTTAATCTGGTCTCCTCTGATTTCCAGTACTGTTATCTCAATATTGTTATTGACAACAAGGGATTCTCCCTTTTTTCTTGTTAATGCCAGCATCTTATTCACCTGCCTTCTTCTTTGCTTCTTCTAAAATTTCATAAATTCTGTATCTTACCGGCAGGTCATCCTCTACGATTATCTGACTCGCTTTTCTTGTGTCTGTATTAATTACAATCGGTGCTTTTAAGTTCACTGCAAGTTCTTTGATATTCTGCGGCACGGTAACTGTTACCAGTACATAAAGGTTATCCTCTTTTATGGTTCCAAGATTCTTTAACAATTCATCTTCCACACTTGGATTATATGTTTCACAAACGAACAGCGGATCCATTACCGGAAATGCTATCTCTGGCTCGTCCATGGACTGTAACCAGGATATGGATGGTCTGCCTTCTTTTTCTTCATCGAAGATTAAGGTAAACTTCTTCATATCCGGAAATCCAATGATTCCGTCCTCAAATGTTATGATTTTGCTTTCGTCAATTTCTATTTCCCCAAACAATCTTGTTGCTGCTTTCATGCCAGTTTCTCCTTTCTTACAGATAATCCAATAAAGTCTGTCTTTCTAATTTAGCGGCCGCCTGTAAAGATGCCTGATATGCAGTATAGGAAGAAGTATAGTCAATGATAATATCTGACAAATCCTTATCCTCATTGTCTGATTTTAGTGCCTCTACCGTCTGCTGCTGATTAGACATGCGGTTCTTTGTAATATCAAGCTGCTGTCCCTTGCTTCCCACATCCGTGATTGCAAGGTTTACATCTGACATATAGCCTTCGAATTTTGTCAGTCCCCTGTTAAACACTGTCTGCAGCTGATGATCTGCATAATCTGCCTGTTTCTGGGCAGCAGCCAGACAGCTTTCCAAATATTCCTGGTCGTCCTTTGAGGAATACTGGCTTAAGCCTTTCATTTCCTTAATGTTGTCCACTACACTATGTGCGTCAATTGCTGACTGCACAATGGAAGTAAGATTATCTAAATCTCTTGCGATATCAGAATTGAACACTGTGCTTGCCTGTGTATTTACCACCAGCGTCTGATTCGATGCAATGGTATATTCAATATCCTGCCGGACTCTCTTTCCATTTTCAAAATTAGTATATTGGATTGGATTAGCTGCATCTGTATTATTGGTACAGTCAAAATAATTCTCCGGTCGTAATTCTCCTTTGGAAAATCCGGTCTTATCATAATTTACAGAAACCGTTGCTCCGAATGATTTCAGATTTGATGCCAGCGTTTTTCCCATCAGGAATTCACCGGTGTCTTTATTAAATACGATGTCATTATCTGCTATTGCATAAGAAGACGCTTCTAAATCACTGGTGGTAACAGTGGTAACATTCAGCTCTTTCGTGGTCATCTGTCCGGTTGCTGTGTCTGTATAACTGTAACTGATTTTTCCACCAGTAATATCGGTAATATTGTCATAGGAAAGGCGCAATCTGTGCAGTGTAGTATTCTCCGGTGTACCCGGTGCTGTCTTTGCAGCTACGTCTGCAGCTGTCGGCGTCTTAACATTTCCATAGGAATAATTATATTCTTCTATTTTATCTGCGGATAAATACTCGCTGATATTATACGTCTCTTTGCTGTCTGCCTGGAATGTCAAGGTTGAATTCGTCTTATAACCGGTAAATACTGTTCTTCCTGCATAATCTGCATCACCTTCAGAATAAATCTGGTCACTTAAGGACTGTAACTGCTTTAAAATAGTCTTACGGTCTTCTTCCGTCAGTGTTCCATTGGCTCCTGCATCACACTGGGTGTGAATGGTAGTCAGCAGCTTTTTCATGTTAGTAAGAGAGGTTTCGGTAACATCTAACCACGCCTCTGCATCCGGAATATTTTTTTCATAATACTGATTAATCTGGCTTAAACTGCTGCGCAGCCGAAGTGCACGGATAGCAATAACCGGGTCATCAGATGGCCTGCTGATTTTCTTCTGTGATGTCATCTGATTATTCAATGTATTCACATTGGTCTTATTTCCATTGATATTTATTTTGGTATTGCTCATGATCATGTTATTGGTTACTCTCATTCTAACAAACCTCCTTATACTCCGGTCTCTAAGATTAATCTGTCATACATCTCTGCCATAACAGAAACCATCTTGGATGCCAGATTGTATGCATTCTGGAATTTTACTAAGTCCAGTGCTTCTTCATCTTCATCTACACCGGATACAGACTGTCTCTGCATATCGATAGTCGACTCTATATTGGAATAATTCTTGCTGAAAAGCTCCGCTTCTTCTGTATCTACAGAAATATCCGAAAGCAGACACTGTAAGAAATCATCTGCCCCCGTTCCACGGTAAAGCTTGGTGTCACTCTCTAATTTCTTCAAGCTATCCAGCAATGTATATTTATCCACACCATCGGTGTACTCTGACCTGGTTACTGCTGCAAATCTTCCCGGGTCTGTTATGGACTCTGAATTTACAGCAAAGTTTAATGCTGTCAGCTGATAATAGGTATTGGAACCGGAGGATATCTGTGTATCTGTAAAATCATATTCTCCGCCTAAAGCTTTCTTTCCTACAAAGAAGCTTCCCATTTCTTTTCCATTTAAATCTACTGCTGGATCAGCTGCGTCTCCACGTTCAATATCATTAAATGCTTTGGTAAAGCTCCTTAAGAACTGGTTCATCTGGGACATATAGTACGGGATTCCCATGGCATCCACACTCTTTCCAATGCTGACACTTTCTCCTAAGAACTTGCTTCTCTGGGATGCATTTAACTCCTGTTTTAATGTAAAAGTATAACTTCCATCTGCATTCATAGTAAAATCGGAATAAAGATAATCATTGTTTAATACTGTTATGATTCCCTGTTCTGCAATGGATAATTTCTCTACATCCGTCATAGATGGATTCTTTACGGTAATCTGTGTTACGGTTCTTCCATCTACCACAGTATTCCGGATACTTCCGGCTTCTGTTCCTATTTTACCGGTAAAGTTCTCTGCATTATTTCCATCCCTCATTTCAAACAAAGCTCTTAAGCTTCCACCCATGGATGCGCTGGCTGCATTGAATTTTACTCCGGTATCTGACCAGGTCAGGTCGTACAATCCATCAATATCTGTCTGGTTAATCTTCTGCTCTCTCGCTTCATAAGAGAGGGTACGGTAATCGTATCCGTCCACCATGGTCTGTCCATTGATTTTCACGGTGTATTTATTAATTCCAAGATCCATATCCGGATAGTTACTATTGGTAATCGGCACTTCTGATATTTCAACCGGAACAATTGCGGAAAGTTCATCCACCAAAAGTGCTCTCTTATCTCTCAGCTCATTGGCATGTCCACCATTAATTTCCACCTGATTAATCTGCTTATTAATCAATGCAATTTTCTCTGCAATGGAGTTTACATTATCTACAGTAGACTTAATCTCATTGTTTAAGGTCCCCTGTAATTCCTGAAGGTTCGTAGCAACTCCGTTAAAATAGGTAGCAAGACTCTGGGCACTTCCGATAAACTGCTTTCTTACATTCTCATCAAAGTTCGTATGCTGTGTGGTATCCAGATTATTAAACATGGTTTTTAATAATGTGGAAAAACCCTTTTCCGTATCATCATCTGTAAAATATGTCTGAATCTGTTCCATATAGTAAAGACGTTTCTGATACAATCCAAGGTTTCCATTATTATTCCAGTATTTCGTATCATAATAACTGTCCCGGAGTTGTGTGACAGAAACCGCATTTACTCCGGTTCCGGTGGTTCCGTATTTTGCATTGACACGCATTCCTTCACCGGCTTCTTTATTCGTTACCTGTTTACTGTAACCCTTGGTCTGTACATTGGATACGTTATTGGCAGCAGTATTTACAGATGCCTGAAATGCATTTAATGCAGATGCTGCTATATTTAATCCAAAAAATTGTGACGGCATATTCCCACCTCTTCTATATTACAATCCGTTAATTAATGTCTCTATCATGTCACTTACCACATTCATAAAGCGGCTGGCTGCATTGTAAGCATTCTGAAACTGAATCATACTGGTCAGTTCCTCGTCAGAAGAAACTCCGATTACCTGCTGGCGCTTATTATCAACGGTATTTACCGTGTTATTCAGTGTCTCTGACATGGTATTGTAAACAGAACCTGCTGTTCCTGTTTCACCAATCATCTGTGCATAATATTCCATAAAGGTACATTTACTGGTAGCATTCGGATTCAAAGAAATCTCACTCTTCTTCCACATCTCTGTAAATGCGGTACCAAGCTGCTGCGCTACCTGTTTATTATTACTATCCTGTGTCAGATGCGGGATGTAAGATGGCTGGCTGATAATTTCATCATTTACCTTAAGGCTGGACAAGGTATACATTTTAGAAATATCTGTTGCACTTTCCTCATTGTATACATAGTATGTCCTGGTATTTCCAGCCGCATCCGTTACATTCACCTCTGTATAGCGATCCGTTCCTACCCTGGAAAACAGCTCCTGTGGCGGAAGCTTTCCATCACTTCCTACTGCGCAGTTATCTGTATCTAAAACTTTCATTCCCTGGGTAATGGTAAACGCATTTCCATCTGCTGTTGTTCCGGTTAAATCTGTGCCGGCATATTCTACATTCGGACAGAAGATATCATTGATTGCTGTAACCAGTTTATGTACCAGCTGGTCTAATTCTGCTTCTGTCGAAAGCATTACAGACATTCCTGCATCATCATTATATTCCTGACGGGATTTTCCTTCTATATCACGGTAATCTGCCACATAATTTCCACGCTGCATTACCAGTGCCTTCAATTCTCCGATGTCGGTGTTATAAGCAGATGAAATATCTACATTAAAGTTAAATACATTGGCTGTCTGTCCACGATTCGTATCTGACATCTGCGGCCAGTATGGTGTAATATAACCGGTCTCGTCATCTACGCTTTTTCCCATCTCATATACCTGGGCACGATTTACGAAATCAACACCTTCTATTGAAACAAATACAGTTCCATCGTATTTCTCATCATAGTCGATATGAACCAGACCTGCCAGTTCGTCCAGTGCGTTATCCCGCTGGTCTCTTAATTCCATTGCAGTCTCGACTCCACCAGCCTCGATTTTTACAATGTTTTCGTTTAAATCATAGATTTTCTTTCCCAGTTCATTAATCCGGTCAATATCTTTGGAAATTTTTGTATTTAAATTATTCTGATAGTTCTGTAAACTTGTGTAAACGGCTTTCGCCCGGCTGATAAACAGACTCGATTTCTGCATTACAAGGTTCTGGTTTACCGAATCAGACGGATCTTTGGAGAACTCTTCAAATGCAGTATATAAAGACGAGATACTATCCTGGAATGCTTCTCCCTCCAGCTCCTGAAAATATGTATAAATTTCATTGGTTGCAGAGTAGCATGCGGAATAAAAAGACTGTCTTCCAGTCTCTGTCCGATATGATTTATCTAAAAATATATCTCTTGAATGAATGACATCTGCAATACTTACACCAAGTCCGGACTGCTGATTACTGATTGCTGCATTTTTATCAAATGTATTGTAATGACGGTCCGCCTGAATGACCTGCTGGCGCACATATCCGGTTGTGTCAACATTCGCAAGGTTATTTGCTGTCGTATTCAAGGCATTCTGGCTTGTCCGAAGTCCAGAAGAACCAATATATAAACTTCCCATTCCATTTGCCATGGTACTTTTCCTCCTGCCTACTGTTTCGTGTCAAAAGCGCTGCTTCCTAACAAATCTCCGGTATTGTATGCAGATTTATTATAATTTGCCGTTTCCGGTGCCTGCCGCAGGCTCTTAAACAAGGTCAGGTCAAACTCCACCATCTCTAAGGACTGTTTTATCAGTGCCTGATTCTGTGTGTTTAGCTGTGCCATTTCCTTTAACGTCCTGTGAAGTTTATCCCGAAGTGAAATAAGGCGGCTTTGTTCTTTTGGCTGTGATTCCAGTATCTGTATCATGGTCTCAACGGTAAAATCATCCTTTGATTTGCCCAGTACATCTGCCATATCCTGTAAGATGGTTCTGCGGCGCACTTCATATCCATGAAGCACATCTGTCATTTCCTGCTCCATTGCAGTAATTTCTTCCAACCTCTTTACATTTCCGGCAACCAGTACATCTGTCTTCTCTTTTGAAAGAACAATCAACTCCTGATATTGTTTATCTTCCTGCAGAAGTACATCTGCCAAATCCTCCATCAAACTAGCCACGGCTTATCCTCACTTCTTACTTCTTCATTTCGTTATATTTTGCCAGTAACATACTTGCAAAATCTCCGGAATCCACATCATATTTTCCTGACTGGACACTTGTTTTCAGTTCTGCTACTTTATCTTCCCTGATATCCGAAGCTTCTGCGACTGCCTGTTTTGCGATCTGGTAATCTCTTCCCAACTGGGAAATCTGCACTTCATCCCTGCCTGTGCTTACACCATATGGCTGCTGTACTTTACCAGTCTTACTTGTTTTATATATGGATGCGATCTGGTTATAAGCTTCTATACGCATAACGGCATCTCCTTTCTTCCTTGAAATGATTCGCATTTCTGCTGTCTAATCTATTTATCGGACGTTTCTTTGGAAAACTTAGTACAATTTTAAGAAAATATTTTTTCCGTTGGTTTTTCCTCCTGTTACCGGTCTGTAGTGCCTGCCTGCAGCAACTTCTTGTGTAAAATAGGGGCTGTAAAAAAACTCCCCTGACAGAAAAATCGCCCAGACCGTGAGGTCTGAGCGATTTTTTAGTATAATTAATTATGCTGCTAAATAACAATACCAATGGTAATTATACTATGCGTCAGCTGAAATTACCATTAGAAATCGAAAAATTGATCGATATTTCCGATCCGGTATACACTTTTTGTGAGGTTATGGATCACATTGACCTATCCAGATATTTTGTAGAGAAAGGCTATAAAACAGGTCGCCCAAGATGTGATGCTCAAAAACTCCTTAAAGTAATACTTTTGGCCTTTATGGAAAATGGCATCTGCTCCTTACGAGAAATAGAAAAGCTCTGCCGTAATGACATTCGTTACATGTATCTTCTTGTTTTGCCAAAGATCACGTGGATCTGCAGCATACATACATTGACGGGACAAAAATTGAGGCAAAAACAATACGAAGAATTGCATGAATATCTGGAACGTTTGAAATCCTATGCATATCATATCGAGACCTGTGGAGAAGAAAGAAACAGTTATTCCAAAACAGATCATGATGCAACTTTCATGCGTTTAAAGCGTGATTACATGGGAAACGATCAGCTACTTCCGGCATACAACCTACAGGCAGCCATCTGTGATGAATACATAGCTGTAATCGACGTAAAACCATATGCATCCGATATGGAATGCTTTGTACCTTTGATGGAAAAATTCAATCGCACATATGGTCATTATCCGAA
>OIYY01001001.1_pt1 | contig 17027 bp, 19 predicted proteins | sample 1588341 | NCBI WGS metagenome assembly OIYY01 (sample SAMN03283287) | human gut metagenome | biome: human-associated habitat; material: feces | host: Homo sapiens | place: Peru | collected 2012 | reverse complement strand
TTGCCAGACGAAATTCCAAGTGCCCCTAACAGCCCTTAAAAGGCATCCGTACTTTGACGGACAGTACCAATATTCTGTTAAACATGGAAAAGACTGTTTTTATCCGAAAAAGAAAAATGGACTACTTAGAACTGTGGCATTTCATCATCTTAAAATCAAATGTGCAGCGAATGCCTTAAAACTTTTTTATCAGAAAATCCTCTCCCCCTTTCGCAAGCACCTATGCAATCAATGATAAAAGGAGATATTACACCATGAATATACCAAATGACCCAGTCATGTTATTAAGTTACATCAACACGCAGCTTCGGGACTTCTACCCTACCTTAGATGAACTCTGTTCTGCCTTAAATCTTTCGAAAGATGAGCTCTGCAGCAAACTTTCTGCCATCGACTACGAATATGATGAGGAAGCAAACCAGTTTGTATAAATATGGGCTGTTGTTAAGGGGTAAGAACTTTTTCTAAGTGGCTACAGCAGATACGCCTTTCGTCTATAAGGGGTGCTAAGAATTCCTGTATCATTTTTCTTTTTTCCGGCAACCGGCACATATTCACATCCATGTTCAAATGTGCCTCGCTGGTACATCCCTGTACCAGCGTTGCCTATTATAAAAAGGAATTCCAAGCACCCCTAACAGCCGAAAAAATATATCTGCATGCAGTCACTCAGTAAAAGTCCTTTCCTCACCAAGCCTAACCATATTTATACCAACCGTTCTGATACACATAACGAAAGGAGTATCCCATGTCACTTTACGAAGACCTCTTGCAAAAACAATTTCTGCCCCACGCCTATGAAGACTGGACAGAGTATCGCAATGCCGTCAGTAATTATCTGATTGCATCTACTGCTGCTGACAGCACTCTTGCTATCTTTGGTGCCGGCTGCTGTAACGACTGGAACTTGTCACTCCTTGCCGGACACTTTTCATCGATTACTTTAATTGATAATAATCTTCCTGCCATGAAACAGGCTCTTAAACGCTATCAACTGGAATCTTATCCTACCATTCACCTTGACGAATGCAATCTTACCGGTTTATACGGCAGTGACTATGAGAAATTCTGTGATACACTTTTGGAGCAGAAAAAGCTTTTTGGTGCTTCCATCGATACGGAGCTTCCGGTCAGTACGGCACTGGCATTTCTGCATCAGACTTATGAAAAAGCCAAAAAGCATGTCATACGCTATGGCAGCCATGCTTTTGATTATTCTGTAGCTTTTGGTCTTCACAGCCAGCTTAATAATATGGCTGCATGGATCTGGGACACCATTGCAGAAAGCTTTCGCTGGCAGGATGAACGGGTAACGGAATATATTGCCTCACAGACCGATAAGATTGTAAAACGGGTTAATGATACCATTTTGCTTTCTACCGGGAAAGACGCTTTCTTTGGAAATGAACGGACTTCTTCCCTTAACGATTCTCCCGTAAGCGGCGCCATGGAATGCATTTTAGACATCAAAAAACGTTACCCCGGCTGCCAGGCAGCTCTCGTTCCATGGAATTTTAATCCGGAACTTGGGGTAACGTATGAAATGCTGTTACAACATGTAACACTATAAATCAATTCTATGACTGTACGAACTGGCTGTTATAAAGGGCTGCATAGAAGCCATTCTTCCGAAGCAGTTCTTCATGATTGCCCTGTTCGATAATATGTCCGTCTTTCATAACCAGAATAATGTCTGCCTCTTCAATGGTAGACAAACGATGGGCAACGATAAAACTGGTTCTTCCCTTCATCATCCGGCCAAAAGCTTCCTGAATCTTCATCTCAGTTCGTGTGTCAATCGATGAAGTTGCTTCATCCAAAATCAGCATTGGCGGCAGGCAAAGCATAACTCTGGCAATGCAAAGAAGCTGTTTCTGTCCCTGGGAAAGATTGCCACCGTCCTCTGCAATTACCGTATCATAGCCCTTGGGCAGACGTTTGATAAAATTATGGGCATGGGAAGCTTTTGCTGCCTCCATGATTTCTTCATCGGTAGCATCCGGTTTTCCCATACAGATGTTCTCACGAATGGTTCCCTCCTTTAACCAGGTTTCCTGCAATACCATACCATAGCTGCTGCGCAGGCTGCTTCTTGTCATATCTTTAACCGGCACGCCGCTGACACGGATGGTTCCGCTGTTGACATCATAGAACCGCATCAGAAGATTAATCAATGTTGTCTTACCGCATCCGGTCGGTCCGACAATTGCCACACGCTCACCCGGATTGACATGGAGATTAAAATCCTCAATCAGCTTCTGCCCCGGCTCATAAGAGAAGTAAACATGCTCTAAATCCACATCTCCCTTTACTTCCTCTAATACCACTGCATCTTCTGCATCCGGTACCTGTGCCTCTTCATCAATCAGCTCAAATACTCTTGCTGCACAAGCCAGTGCATTCTGTAACTCAGTTACGACACCGGAAATCTCATTAAAAGGCTTCGTATACTGATTTGCATAACTTAAGAAACAGGATAACTGCCCAACACTGATTCCACCATGGATAGCTGAAACTGCGCCAAACACGCCAACACCTGCATAAACTAACGCATTGATAAAACGGGTACTCGGATTGGTAATGCTGGAAAAGAATAAGGCACGAAGGGAATATTTTTCCAGTCTTCCATTAATTTCATCAAAACTTTCCAACGCTTCATCTTCATGGGAAAATGCCTGGACAATTTTCTGGTTTCCAATCATTTCATCGATTAAAGCAGTCTGCTCTCCTCTTGTTTCCGACTGCAGCTTAAACATGGAGAATGTTTTCTTTGCAATGAATCCTGCTACCACAAAAGACAACGGTGTTAAAAATACTACCACTGCCGTAATCTTTACATTGACGCTCAACATAAAGCCTAATGTTCCGACAATTGTTACCACACCGGTAAACAACTGGGTAAAACCCATCAGAAGTCCGTCTGCGAACTGGTCTACATCCGCAATTACGCGGCTGACTATTTCACCGTAGGAATGAGCGTCTAAATATTTCAGTGGAAGAATCTCTATTTTGCGGATAGCATCCTTACGGATATCCCGGACAATATTATAAGTCATCTTATTGTTGCAGACATTCATAATCCACTGGGCAGCTGCCGTAATCAGAATGACTACCACCATTTTCTTAAGGATCGGTGTAATATAAGTAAAATCCACTTTTCCTTTGTCTACGATATAATCAATGGCATCTCCGGTAAGAATCGGAATGTATAAGGTTAAAATTACACTGATCACCGCTAATGCAATGGACAAACCTAAGAATAACCAGTACTTTTTCATATACTTAAGGATTCTTCCAAGGGTTTCCTTCTGTCTTGATTCCTTTTTCATATCAGTGTCCTCCTTCCGTCCTCTTAAACTGCGAATAATAGATTTCCTGATATACGCTGCAAGCCTTTAACAGTTCTTCATGGGTGCCGGTTCCTGCAACAGTTCCATCATCTAATACGATAATCTTATCGGCATACATAATGGATGCAGCACGCTGTGATACGATAAATACGGTCGGACGGTTTGGCATATTATGAATTGCCTGACGCAGTTTAGCATCGGTAGCATAATCCAGTGCAGATGAGCTGTCGTCCATGATAAGGATTTCCGGCTGTTTTACCAGTGCTCTGGCAATTGTAAGACGCTGCTTTTGTCCACCGGAGAAATTCTTTCCACCCTGTTCTACTTCCGCATCCAGCTTACCGTCTTTCTTATCTACAACTTCTGCTGCCTGTGCAACGGAAAGTGCCTGCTGCATCTCTTCTTCCGTCGCATCCTCTTTGCCCCAGGCAAGATTGCTTCGGACGGTTCCCGCAAACAGCACTGCTTTCTGCGGCACAATACCAATCTTATCTCTTAAATCCGTAATCTTATATTCCCGGACATCCATGCCATCTACCATAACCTGTCCCTCCGTGACATCATAGAAACGAGGAATCAGATTGACCACAGAGGACTTCCCGGAACCGGTTCCACCAATAATACCAATGGTATCTCCTGGCTTTGCTTTAAAATCAATGCCGGTTAAGGTATCTGCTCCGGCACCTTTATAACGCATGGAAACATTGCGGAATTCTACGGTATATCCGGTATCTTCCTTTTTGCTTCCATTTCCATCCACCAGGGAAGTCTCCATTTCAAAAATACTCTGCACACGGTTTCCACAGGCAATTGCCTTGGTTACCGTAATAATCAGGTTTGCAAGCTTTACTAATTCCACCAGAATCTGGGACATATAGTTTACCAGTGCTACTACTTCACCCTGTGAAATCTTTCCGATATTTACCTGAATTGCACCTGTCCAGATAAGAATAACCAGTGCCACGTTGATGATAATATAGGTAAGCGGATTCATCAATGCTGAAATTTTTCCTACGAAGAGCTGTACATCCGTCAGCCTCTCATTACTCTCATCAAAATCTGCAATTTCTTCCTGCTCTTTATTAAAGGCACGGATAACACGGCTTCCGGTCAGATTCTCCCTTGTTACTCCAAGGACTTTATCTAAAGATGCCTGCACCCGGCGGAACAACGGAATTGTAATTATCATAATTCCAAATACCACAACGGATAAAACAGGAATCGTTACCACAAAGATAAGCGCTGCCTTTACGTCAATGGTAAATGCCATAATCATGGCACCAAATACAATAAAAGGAGAACGCAAAAACAGACGGAGTACCATATTGACACCGGACTGTGCCTGATTGATATCACTGGTCATTCTGGTAATCATGGTATCCGTTCCTGCGGTATCCATTTCTGTATAGGACAATTTCTGAATATGGTCAAATAATGCATGACGTACCTTAGTTGCAAAACCTACTGCCGCTTTTGCTGCAAAATACTGTGCAGTAATGGAACAGGTCAGTCCCACTAATGCCAGCAAAATCAAGATTCCACACATTTTCAAGATGAATCCGCCATCTTTATTGCCAATACCGGTATCAATGATTGCTGCCATAACCAAAGGCACAAACAATTCAAAGGATGCCTCTAATAATTTAAATAATGGACTTAAAATGCTCTCTTTTTTGTAATCCTTTAAAAAACGCAATAACTTTCTCACTGTACCTGCTCCTAATTAGTGATCATCTAATATTCCCTTTTTCCTATCTTTCTATGGCTGAATCTTATCTTTTTTTAATCCATCCATATAAACTTTGGTTTCAGCCACAACCACACCGCTCAATGCAGTAACTGCAATCAGGTTCGGCAGAGCCATCAGTCCGTTGAAAATATCTGCAATGGTCCATACAGCAGATACTGTCATAAACGGTCCGATAAATACCGCTAAGATGTATAACCAGCGGTATGCCTTTACAACAGCCTTCTTATGTCCGGTCAGATACTCCAGACAGCGCTCACTGTAATAATCCCATCCTAAGATTGTGGTAAATGCAAAGAATACCAGACATACCATCAGGATAAAGGATGCTACCTGATTTGGGAACGGAAGTCCGAGCTGGAATGCCTTGGTTGTAACGGCAACACCTTCCAAGCCCATGTCCCATGCACCTGTAAGTACGATTGCAAGACCTGTCATGGTACAGATAATCAGTGTATCAATTACAGTTCCAAGCATGGAAACCAGTCCCTGTTTTACCGGATAATCGGTCTGGGCTGCTGCAGCCGCGATTGGTGCACTACCAAGTCCTGCTTCATTTGAGAAAATACCTCGGGCAATACCTTTCTGCATTGCTACAATAATACTTCCCATTGCACCACCGGCTACCGCCTTAAATCCAAAGGCGCTCTTTATAATGGTTGCAAATGCTGCTGGAACCTCTGTAATATGCATCACAATAATAATTAATACAACAACCACATAAGTCAGTGCCATAAATGGTACAATGACCTGTGATACTGTAGAGATTCTCTTAATTCCACCGATGATAACAAGCGCCACACAAATGGTAAGAATAATACCTGCAATAATTACAGTCCAGGAATAAGTTCTTCCAAAGAGGTCAACTGTCCAGGTGGTATCCGGGTCAAAGAAACCCTTTACTGCACTGGTAATACCATTAATCTGTGTAAAGGTTCCGATTCCAAATAAGCCTACACCTACACCAAAGAAGGCAAATAATTTTCCAAGCCATTTCCACTTTGATCCCATTCCATTTTCAATATAATAGAATGGTCCGCCGATGATATGACCATCTTCTGCCACCACACGGTACTTGATTGCCAGTAGACACTCACTATATTTTGTGGCAGTTCCAACCAGTGCTGCTATCCACATCCAGAACAACGCACCCGGACCACCTTCTACCAATGCAGTTGCTACTCCGACAATATTTCCGGTTCCTATGGTTGCTGATAATGCAGTGCAAAGTGCTGCAAAACTGGATACTTCGCCGGATTCGCCACTCTTTTCATTTTCAAACAAATATTTTACTGCTAATGGTAATTTCCTAATCTGAAGTCCCTTCAGGCGGATGGTAAGAAAAATTCCCACCAGAAGGATCAATACAATAAGTGGTACACCCCAGACAAAATTATCAATTTTACCAAGAATGTTGTTAATCTGGTCTAACATTTTTGTTCGCTCCTATTCTCTTTTGATTCCAATTTAAATGGTTAAATACACTTTAGCATAGCACAGTTATCAAGTGCAATCAATAATTCTATCTTTTTTTCGCATAATTTGTATAAAAATACTCCTTTAGGGTTATATTACGGATGAGGTGATGACAAAATGATTTTAACCGAACAAGAGACTATGCTGTTAAATGATTTAAAACAGCAGGAAGAACTTTGCCGCGACAAATATGCCTTTTACAGTAGCGAAGCAAAAGACCCTGAATTAAAACAGTTATTTGAGGTCATTCAGAAAGAAGAAGCAGAACACTATGACACCATCAGCAGTCTGCTTTCCGGTGATACGCCTGATGTTGGTATAGCTGCCCCGAAGAACTATCAGCCAAAAGCTGCTTACCATGCATCCAGTGAAAATGCCGACAAGAAGCATGATGCATTATTGTGCAGTGATTCCATTTCCAGTGAAAAGTATGTATCTTCCGCATACAACAACGATTTATTCAGCTTTGCTTCTCCAAAAGTCCGTCAGATTTTAAACCATATCCAGACGGAAGAACAGCAGCATGCAGAAATGATTTACCGTTATAAAACTGCAAATCAGATGGCTTAACCTGCAGATGCATTGCAACTGTCAAAAAGGCATCGGAACAGGAAATTTTTCTGCTCCAATGCCTTTCATGCTTTTTATACTTATTATTTATTTTCGCTGCTCACGGTTCTTACATTTCATCTCATACATTTGCTCATCTGCCCAGTTAATATACTGTTCCATGGATGCCTCGGTATCCGGCTCCTTCTGGTAATAACCGATACTCATAGACAGACGGTACGGCAGCTTCTCATCCCTCTGCCACTGCTTTAACAAGGCTGTTATCTGAGCTTTCTTTTCTTCAGCCTGTTCCCAGCATAAAGCATCAGAAACCACTAAGAATTCGTCCCCTCCATAACGGATAATCAGTTCCTTTTCACAGAACGCCTCCTGTAATGCCTCTGCTGCAAAGCAGATTGCCTGGTCACCCGCTTCATGACCAAACTCATCATTGATTTTCTTTAACCCGTCCATATCAGCAAAGATAAATAACAATCGACGTCTGCTGGTATTTGCCTGTTTTACCATATCTACCACAAAACGGTTGATTCCCATCCGGTTATAAACTCCTGTCAGGCTGTCGCGGACTGCCATATTATCAATGTTACGGGCAGCATTCCGAAGTTCTGATACATTCTTTAACTTTTCCAATGCATTACTGATATTACGAATCCAGACATAATAATTCGGAATATGTTTTGTATCCAATGTACCGGTCAGTATCATATATCCCAGGCAATTATCCCTGAAATGAACCGGCATATAGAGATATTCCCCTGAACCTCTGCCATTCCACATTGCCGGGAACATCTGCTCACTGGTAAAAGAATAAAATTCCGGCATGCCGTCCTCATTATTTAATTTGGTTATGTATATCTTGTTTTCATAATCCCGGGTAATTGTGCGGTTGCGTAAAATGCTGTTACCACGGCCGGTCATCTCATAATAAATACTCTTATTCAGGCACAGATATACATCCTCTGTCGTAAACTTCCCAATATTCTGGCGGATACAGAAGATTAATTCTTCCAATGATTCGCACTCCATCATCTCATCTTCCATATTGCGTATCTGATAAGTATATTTTTCATTTTCTTTTTTTTCAAAGTATAACGTTTCTATCGCAGATACCACGCGCTTTTTATCCTCTAAAACACAGCCACAGCTTTCATGCACTGCAACACGGGAAGATAAAATCAGCTCCTGTTTCTTCCCTGTCTCAATTTCCTGCAAAAGTAACTGCATAGCGGTATATCCCAGTGTCTCCTTTGGTCTGGCTACCGTAGTAATTCCCGGAATATAGCGCTGGGTATCATAAGAACCGTCAAATCCTGTTACTGCTATGTCCTGCGGCACCTGATATCCCAACTGTTTCAAACGGTTGCAGGCGCCTAATGCCATCTCATCATTGGCACAGCAAAGTGCCCGTGGTATCTTTCCAGCCTCTTCCATGGCATCCACTACCTGTACACCACTGTCAAAGGAAAAATCCCCATGCCATACCACATAATCTTCTGTTGAATAGTTCTTTTCTTCCACAAAATCTTCAAATGCCTTCTGGCGGATATTACTCTCTTCATTTGTTGCATTTGCAGCTACAAAATGAATTGGATGATAGCCATGACTGTCAACATGCTCTATCATCTCCCGCATTGCCTTATAATTATCTATTCCAATCAGGCTTAAGCCTTCTACCTTTTCCTCAAAGCTTACTGCAGGAATGCCAGCGTGATGTATTCTTCGAATAATTTCCTCTTTTGTTGGTTTCTCCCAAATTGTATTTGTCGCAAAAATTACGCCATCAAAACGCGAAAGATTAGCCAGCGAATATATTTTATTTTCTCCAAGCACATGCTTGTCCGAAATCTCACTTCCTGCCTGACAGGTAAAAATAGAGATTGCATAGTTTGCTTCCTTTGCCTTACGAATAATACCATTGATTAATCTGGTCTGATATTCACTATTCCATCCAGCTAAAAAGACTGCAATATTACCCAGTTCTTCCATTATGTTCCCTCCAGCATATTTCTTTTATTATATCATTTTTTTATTTGTTTCACCAGAACAAAATCCGATTATTTCGTTTGTTTCGTTTGTGATTATTTCGTTTGTTAAAGCCTTGTTAAAGACCGCCTGGAACAGGTAACCAACTTTCTTTCAGCGCTGTTACTGTTTCAAAACTTCTTGCAAAAAATGTATCGCCCAGTTTTTGCATAAACCAATATTCGTCATTACCTCCTTCCAGATACATATCCAAGTACGAAATTGCCTCATCGATATCTCCATTCGTTGAATCCATTTCCAAGTTACTAAATCATTATAAAGATTTGATTTCTTCGCCCCTTTCTCTATCAGAAAAGCAATCATCTTTATGACGATTGACACCTGAAATCAATATAATTATCTTCATCTTTCCTGTTGTTCAATCCAAAACAGTTTTCCTTGTAATATTGCTCCACTTCTGCTTTATGATATATACATGGAACTACTGGAGAAAACAACACTACACCGTTCTTCTGTAAAAGCTGAACGTTTTCATAGGATTCCACACCGATTGCTCTACCATCTTCTTGCATTTCCGCCCTTCCATAAAAAGGTATTGAGGAAACGGACCAATCACATCGTATCCATCTCTATATACACGTGATGACTGAAATGCACTTTCCACAGTGGTAATTCCCGATTTCGTTTTTTTACTCAGATTCATAGCACTCAATTTTGCACCTAAAGAAACTAGCGAAGACGAAGATATTTCCAACACTTTGCGTTCTGGATAATTAACGAGAAAATTTTGATGGAGACCAATCTAGCATTTTCTTTTTTGGCTAAGGGCAAAGCCACCAAACCAATCGATAGAAACACGTATTTCCTCAAAGTACGGATAAATTGATTTACTAATAAACACACTTCTTTCAGCCATACCTCAATCCTCCCATTTATCATTTTTCTTTAATCTTTTCTGATTGCATTATCATTCTACATCCGTGCTGTCAGGTCCTCCTCTCAGAATCAGAAAGAAAAGTTACAATTAATCATCGTTATCATCTATCGGTCCGAAAAGCTCATCAAACTTTGCTTCCAAAAGTTCCTGCAGGCTTTGTGTTTCCTCATCGTATTCCTCACCGCATTCCTCATCACTCTTTCTCTGTGTCTCCGATTGCTTCTTCTCTTCAGTTCTCATAATATTCCTCAAAGATTCTGCAAACTCGTTGTGCTTGTTATTCACTGATCTCATCCACTCCTTCCTGAATACTCCGCAATAGAGTCACCAATTCACTTTGATACTTCATAACACCCGGACTACAACCGGGGTCACTTCCTTTAACAACAGCTTTAAGATCATTCAAAGCCACTTCAAGAGACCGATTTACAATAAAACTTGTCATACGCTGAAGCCGCTGCCACCTCATCATACGAAGCTGTTAATCTATCAATTATATTGCTCAGAGGCTCTCCTGCCAACGCCAGATGCTCCAGACACAATAATCATATTCATACAAAATCATCTCCCTTCGCTTTAATCACATGAGTTAATCCTTTATTGTCTTGTGCCATGAACATTAGATTATTCATAGTGAAATCATCTCTAATAAATTCATAATCAATATCAGCAGACTGCCATCTTTCTTGATGTATCCATATAGCCCGTTATCTCCTATGTATCACGCAGTGGTATCCCAAGAATGATAAAAATCATAAGCATATAGATATGGAAAAGGACACGCATCGACACCTGAAGGCGAGTGGTAAACTGTTCCTACAGACGTATATTCAAAACGTCTATCCTCGGATTCTTCTTCGTTTTTTACCTGATCCTCTGTTTCGCTCTTAGCAATACTATTGATCCTCTCCACACTTCCTATAGCCTTGACTAATGTATATTTCCACGCCATCCAGCCGGCTGCAATCAGGATAATAATCAGAAAAAGTGTAAAGATCACATTACTTCCCAAAAACTTCTTTACTTTGTTAATCATTCAACCACCTCCATACAATCAGGCTTGTTATTGCGGCTGTAAGTTAATAGCAGCTCTGCTCTGACCTCTGCATCTTCTGCATCATGCCATTTACCTGACTCTTTGTCTCTTTCCACAATAAACACCCAGTTCTCATCACTGTTAACAGGCTCTAATACAAGTATCTTTCCCTCTTCGAATTTCTCAGCAAAGCATCTCTGGGAATAATCTCCGGATGTCAGCGTAACCATTTCCAATACTTCAAACGAAACTTCGTCATCGTCTTCCTCCTCTTCGATCTGAACCTCATTCTCACCAACAACATCAGCCATCAGCCGGTCTTTATAGAAACTCTTATCAATTTTCTTTGCTTCATAGGCCGACCAAATTAACAGACCAAGTGCTATCGTGTCCATGTATAGACCGATTTTATCACCTGCGAAAGGCAGTGCTATCGGCATTGGAACAATACCCAGACTATCTGGAATCGCTAGTAGTCGTAAAGCTAACGTCCACCAGGCTGCGGTATACACCAGATAATTTCTGTTATCCTTAGCATGATTTCCCAGCATCCTGCGTGTTGCAAAAAGAAAGACTACCAGCACAGCGATAACAATTACAGCTACCACCCATCCGCCATAATATAAACTGGCAAGAAAGTAGTTGTTTCTATTGAAAAGGAAGTCCAATACAGCCTGGTTTGAAGACAGTGCCGCAGACCTTCCAAAAGCAGTCGCTCCACTTAAGACAGATCTTATATTCGCCTGGTATTCACTCCAGTCATTCCCGTATGTGTACTGGCTGATTGTCATCCCCGAACGAAAGAAAAGGGCTAACATATAACACCAGAACAGCTCATACGCGCACATCAAAGCAATAGTGTTACCCTTTTTCTTAGAGCATTGTTTCCAGACATACTTTTTGATGGCACTGATGATAACGATGCTCTCAATCATAGCCAACTCAATCAGCCATATATTAGGAAGCTTCATGAAAAGCAGAAACGAAATCAGTGAAAGCGCGATCAGCTGAATAGACGCAGAAAACACACTTTTAACTTTATAACCTTCTTCACGAATACCTCTGAAAATGCACTGTGTCCAGATAGGGAACACAAGAAAGAGCAGTGGATCAAACATATACTTCTTATTGATGGTAAAAATACCGATATTTATGTAGGTTGCATCAGTGAAGACTGTAATATCTGTCCACATCTCAAAAGCAAATCCCAGCAAACATAACAGGGACAATACACACACAACCAGCATGGACTTACGCAAGAGGCTCCATCGCTTCCCTTTCTCATCACCACACTCTTCGAAAAGCTCATCCAATTCATCATCATCGACATCAAAAAGAATGGATATTACTGTTGAGCAATCATCATCTGGGTAAAAACACCTCCAATAAAACAAAGTCAATCCAAGCGTTACAGATCCAATTATCAAAAAACTATATGGACCAGTTGACATCTCATAATTTGTCATACAGTTGAACGTCCTCAGCCAGATAAAAGCCAGCCAACATACAATTGCGGTTAACGTTGCTTTCATATAACCACTTCTTTTCTTTACCATTACACACCTATCCTTTCTATACAGGTAGTCAGAGGGCATCTAACCACCTGTGTCATATATCATCTACATTGCTTTATGCGATTTCTGCCTGCGCTCCGATCTCCAGAAGCTCTTTGCATAACCATCTAGCATCCTGTCTGTTGTTAGCCTCGATCATCGCATCAGGAGCAGCTTCAACAAGCTCTTTTGACTCCTCCAGCAGATCCAGTTTAACATCAGGATACTCTTCCTCCTAAATCAGAATAAAATGATCCAGGAAACGATAGTCGGCTTTCTTCACCTTGACTCCTGCAGCCTTTGCCTTCTCTTTGAGGATTACAGGGTATTCAGTTGCATATTTGTTCTTTGCCATGTCAGGCACCTCTCTTTCACGGTAGTGTTGGTCAAGAACAAACTTATCTTACTAATTCTGAGTTAACTGCTCATTCGTACATCAGAAAAAGAAGTTAGCAAATTGACCATGGTTACAGTCGATACTTGGCATATTCATCTGCGCATACTACTTTTGCCCCCCATGTTAATCATGATTCCTGCCACAATCAATCTATGGCACATATACTCCAGTTCTTCCGGACAAAAGCAGGCGAGCAAGATCTTTTTTTCATTGCTGAGTAGGACGAGAGACAGGAGCAGCGGAGGTGCATTCGTGCTGTTACGAATATCTTTTAAGAATTCTGGCACATAAAGCACATTCTTGTAAGTGTTAAATACCTGTCGCAGTTCTCCAACTGAACGGCATATAACCCAGACTTCATCGAATTCCCCTGGATCAACGTTCCATACATTTCCAAGAAAGATCATGAATACCCCTCCTTATGCTGCCTCCCGGACAACATCGTTGCTTTCCGGGAGTGCATACCACCTTTGGGAATTGTCATCTGCCAAAGCATAAATGGACACTAAAGAACGCTTCATATTCAGCAAATCTTCTGTGAAAAGGATCGTATTCTCCTCGCTCCACATTCCGTTTGCTCTTAAACACTCTGCAATCTTGATATTATGTTCGCGAGATTCACCGCAGATGATCATCTGAGGATAAGAAGCATCCCCATGATAATTGGATCCAAGATAAGCCTCATTGTGGATCAGCTTATAATAGCGTTCGAGCTTGCTCATCAGCTTCTCATAAGAATCAGGAGTGTCACGAACTACTTCATAAGCCAGAACTGATGTACTGTCGATTTTTACGTTTGCAGCGGTTCTGATCATGCAGCTACTTCCGGCCTGCTCAAGATCAGTAGCACGCATGGTCTCCATAATACCGAAGCGCTCCATCTGAGTGTTGCTCATCAGAAGATTGAGGATAATCTGATTACCAACCAGGATTCTCTTTACATCACAGGCAGTATCATCCGGCATACCCTTCTCTCTTCTCTTAGAGAAAGACACATAGCGGTTGCCCATATGGAAGTTAACTCCGTGCTCCATCGCAAGCTGATATCCAAAATAGTCAAGCTCATAATATTTAAGACCATGCTCTGCACCTGCTGATACCATCTCGTTCTCCTGGATCACGCGATATTTCATCAGCTTGAGAATGCGCTTTCTCAGCTTCGGACGATCTGTGTCGTAGCCTCTAAGGGTAACAAACTCGTAGATCTGAAGAGAATTGAGGTATTTAGAGACTGCTATCGCCTCCACAATCGCATGATCAATAATGTCCAGAAGCTCACGCAGTTCGTCTACGCTCGTCATGCAGTACTGTACGCGAGAATGCTCGATACGCTCATCATCTCTTGCTGCAAAAATAGGGTTCTCCGGTACGGCATATGATGCCAGGTCTGCAGTCATTCTTCCGTAGGTTTTAGGATCGTTCCACTTGGTATAATTCATCATATCTTTTCTTCCTTTCTTACAGGTCATTCTCAATCATGGTAATCAGCTTCTGCTCTAGGTTGTCCTGCTCCAGATTTGCACAGTAGTATTCGCAAAAGTACTCGATGGTCTCCATCTGTTCCGGTGTCAGGTAGTTCTGAACAAGCAGCAGTCTGTTCGGTACGATTCCATACTCACGACCGATACGAGCGAGCTTATCATAGTCGTGGAACTGTTTTCCGGACTTGATTTCGATTACGTATACAAGAGCATCTGTCACGTTTTCGATGATCAGATCAAACTCGTTCTTCAGTTTTCCATCAACAGTTGCCACCTTCGTATTTGCATAGAGCTTGAACTGCTTCCCATGCTTCTTCTCCAGTTTGGCAAGCACATCACTAACGACCTTACGGATTGCAATCTCCATATACTGGCCATTGATGAACATCAACGCCTTCGGACTTAATACCAGCCGGCCGTGAATCATCTCGCAGTCCTCACAATAGCGGATCTCAGCGATAACACCATATAAGTTCTGGCAGAGATCGATAATACCTGCCTTTCCTTCTCTGGAAATACCTCTCAGACTGAAGTGGAAATCTTCTTTTTTAGCCCCAAACAGGATACGCAGTTCGTTGAGAAATCCTCTGATCTCTGCGTCCAGCTTGAGCATTCTCAGTGCAAGGTTCTCTACCGCACGCGGAACAAGATCAGCCTGCATGGAATACTCGATTTTGATATTCTGACTTTTCTTAGTCAGTACGTTAGATACATTGGATACAACATTCATGTTTTCGGCGGATACCGGTCTTAATGCAGTTGCGTTGATCATATTTAAACCTCCTTGTATTCCAGAATCATCTGTCTGGTTTCCTTTTTCTTCTGGTTGCGGTTGTACACAGTCTTCAGTCCCATGTAAGTAGTGGGACGAACCCAGATATCACCCTTTTCTAAGGCCATCTTACGTTCTGCACCACGGCTTGCTTTGAGCTGTGCAATCTTGGTTTTATGAATTGGATTCTTCATCTTGGTTACCTCCCTCACTTTCTAAATAGATTCTAAAACATCTGCATTTTCTCCTCATTTTCACATCGGAAAGAAAAGGTAGATAAAATCAAAAAATCCAGAATACAGATTCTTTTCTCTGTACTCTGGATTGATTTCTATGCACCCGGAAGCATTCTCTGCTCGTCAATGCTATTTAATTGTTGGATCCTGAGCGCCGAACTCGGATGTGTATCATATAATACGGATAAAAATGTCTGTCCAGATGCTCCTGTATCCGGTGCAAAACGTTCCAGGAATCTTCTAAGATAGAATGCATACCCCATGTCTGCTGCAAAACGATCCGCCATAAATTCACTTCTACGCCCAAGTGCAGAGATCACCAGTCTGCTCACCTGGAGAACAATCGTCTTTGCAGCTTCCATTACAAACCTGATCAAACCGGAAATCTTACTGGTAATAAAGTAGGATGCAAACGAGAATCGAAACAAGCCCACCATACAGCAGATCACCATAATGATGTAAACGCAGGCAATCAATGCAAACTGATAAAAAGCAAGAACAGCTATAATTCCAAGACAGTTTACAATAAGAACCATGTTCAAAACACTGTCACCATTCGTAAGATGACCAAGTTCGTGAGCAATAATGGCTTCTACCGTCCTGTTGTCCAGATTTAAGGAACCCTCTGTTACACCAATACTTCTGGCGCCAAAACAGTAAGCATTCATTTCATCTCCAGAAATCAGGCACACCTTTATGTTATTGGGAAGACGGTGCCCCTCCGCCATGATTTTCTCTCTGACTCTCTGATAGCAGTTATTAAGCTTCACATGCTTAACACCCAATGCAGGATTACACGGAATTGCTCTGTATTTTACTCTGGCGACATACTCACCAATTCCCAACGCATAGATAACAGCTGCCAGCGCAATAAATGCGCCACCGAAAGCGAAACATAGCAGGTCAATCACCAACAGCACTGTTGAAATAATGTATCCTCTTCGCTTCATCTCAATCACCTCACATTCAAAATTTATCTCCTATGATTGCGGAAGAAAAATGGAGCATACCCGGCTAATGAAACAATACAATCGCCCGGTAATGCAATCTTATAAAAGTCTGCATCCTGAATCACACTGCATTCCCTTAACTCAGGTTTCCCACCGCCATATCCGATTACAGAAACAAGGTTTTTTCCATATCGGTTACTCAAAAGCTGTCTGCTCTTGTAATCACTGGTAAAGAAGCAGAAAATGTTCGGAAAAAGTCCCAGCATGCAGCTGGCTTCACTTTCTGAATAGTTCTTCTCCAGCAACTGAACCGACTGAACAGCTGCAATCAGCCTGAATCCGTTGCTCCTGCCATATGCTAAAGCTGACTGAAGATACTGCAAATGGCCAAGAAGACTGAACTCATCGAGGAAGAACCAGACCTTCTGATCATTTTCCGCAAGACTCTGCTTGATCATCTGGTCAAGGATCATATCAAAGAAGACGATACTTGACTCTGTGCTCTCCGCATAGTTGAAAAGCAGAAATACCTTCTTGCC
>OIYY01000999.1_pt1 | contig 17073 bp, 11 predicted proteins | sample 1588341 | NCBI WGS metagenome assembly OIYY01 (sample SAMN03283287) | human gut metagenome | biome: human-associated habitat; material: feces | host: Homo sapiens | place: Peru | collected 2012 | reverse complement strand
CGCTTCGGCTAAAACTTCAACAGTATAAGGTATAAAAGAAGGTTCGTTTGCGCGTCCTCTAACTTTTTGCGGCGTTAAATAAGGAGCGTCCGTTTCTATAGTAAACATATCTTTTGGAACATATTTTGCAGCTTCTCTTATAAAATCGTTTTTAAGATAAGTTACAGAACCCGAAAAAGAAAGTATATAACCTAAATCTAAAGCGTTTTTAGCGTCTTCAATATTTCCGCTGAAACAGTGAAAAATTCCTTTTTTTGGAATATCCGATTCTTTTAAAACTTGAAATGTGTCTTTAAACGCGTCTCTGCTATGAATCAAAATTGGCAATTCCACTCTTTTTGCAACCTCGCATAATTCTCTAAAAAAATCTCTCTGCTCTTTTTTGTTGTCGTCATTATGATAATAATCAAGTCCAATCTCTCCGATAGCGTAAACAGATTTTTTCTTTAATTTATTTTCTTCCTTTTTTAATCTCTTCTGCTTTTCTTCTGTATCTTCATATCCTCTTGATTGTGATTCATAGTGATATGCCTCTATATAAGGATTGTATGTTATTAATTTTCCAATATCCTGTATTTTTAAGCAAAAATCAACATCATTATATGCTATTGGAAATGTTTCGTCAAATCCATTTACTTGGTCAAAAGTTTTCTTTGATACCCCTAGTAAAGCACCTGTAACAGCACTTACATTTTGTTGTATCATTATTCTTCCAAAATATCCTGGGTTATTTTCTTTTTCATTCCAATTTACATGTCCAGCTGTTCCTGTTAAATTTAATACAACTCCTGCGTGTTGAATTCTTTTATTTTTGTATATTAATTTTGCCCCTATTGCTCCAATTTCTTCTCTTTGGCAATTACTTATAATTGTTTCTAGCCAATTATTTGTTATTATTTTTGTGTCATTGTTTAAAAATACAAAATATTCTCCATTTGCCTTGCTTGCTCCATAATTATTTAATTTTGAATAGTTAAATATCGACATTTCGCATTTTTCTATTTTAATATTTGGATTTTTTTCTAATTTTTTATAATATTTAAATATGTTTTTTTCTTTGCTATTGTTTTCAACTATTATTATTTCATAATTTTTATATGTTGATTTTAATATTGATTTTATACATCTTTTTAGGTCTTTTTTATGGTCTTTATTTGGTATTATAATTGATATTTTAGGTTCACCTTTTACTGGATATGTCACTTTATATAAACCAATTATTCTTGAATCTTCTACTTTAGCACCATGTATTCCATGTCTTTCTATACTTGCTAATATTGCCCTTTTTGCTGCTTCATAGGCATATGGTTTTGCTGCTGCTCCTGACGCAACAGATGTACTACTAATTCTCCAATTATACAAAATTTTTGGTATATGAACTATATGCTTTGCTTGTTCTGTAGCTCTTAGAATTAAATCATAATCTTGGCTTCCATCAAATTCACTATTAAATCCTCCAAGCTTGTCCATAAGTTCTTTTTTGAATATACTAAAATGACATATATAATTATAACTTCTTAAAGTATCAATTGCATAGTCTTGCTTAAAATGAGGCGAAATTCTTTTTTCATTTTCTTCTAATATTTTATCTTCGTCTGTATATATAAAATCAACATCTGGGTTTTCATTAATAGTTTTTACTATTTCATATAATGCAAATTTAGGTATTATGTCGTCGTGATCCAATAATGCAATAAAATCACCTGTTGCTAATTTTAATGCTTCATTTGAATTTCCTGATATTCCCTTATTTTCACTTAGAAGTTTATATTTTATTTTGTCTTCTAAAGGCTGTATTAAAGCTTCTAAATATTCTGCCTTTTCAGGGCTTCCATCTGCTAAACATAATTCCCAATTTTCATATGTTTGTTCAGTTATTGATTCCAATAATTCTTTAAAGTATTTTTCAGGCGTATTATACATTGGAACTACTATACTGATTTTAGGCATGTATTCAAATGTTGTTTCTCTTTGTTTTTCTAATTCGTCATATTTAGGTTCGTATTTTTCTATCCATTTTTGGTAATTTTCATTTTCCTCTAAGTCGAATTTTTCTTGTGGTGTATATTTAAATATTTTTTTATATATTTTTAACATTATTTTTTTTAACATTTTTCTATCCTTTTTTATTAGTTTTTGATTTGAATTTTTTAAATATCTTGTCACTGATTTTTTCTTGTTCTAATTCTTTTATAATATTATCTTTTTCTCTTATTTGATTTTTTAAATATTCTACTCCTTCAACTAATTCCGCATTATCTTTATTAATTTTTTTAATATCTTTAATTATTTGTTTTATTTCTTCAGGTTTTATCATATATTCATATTGTTTTGAGTAAAATTTTCTTTTATCATTATCTATAATTTCTTCTTGCATTTGTTCTTCTTGTTTTTGATATTCATCATTTTTAATGTCATATCTGTTTAGTATTTTTTCTTCGGAAATAACATTTTCAATTTTTGGATTATGTGCATATAAGTTTTTAATTGCTCTATACATTATAAATTTAATTGGAATATTTTCTTTATACCATTCTTGGTCAAAAAATACATACTCATTTTCAGCTTTATTATAAAAAGTATTTTCAAAAACCATATCGATAAATCCATCTTTTACAAAACCTTTGTCATCTGGCTTTAATTTATCTTGTAAATAATCATACCAGTTATCAATTGCTTTATATACATTTTCAACTTTATTTTCTTCAATTAATGACATTAAATAACTATCAAATTGTGGATATTTTATCAATTTGCTTTTAACTATATCTTGTTGTCCTTCTTCAGCTATATCAAAGCCTTTTTCCCTTAATTTATTTGCAATATTATTTATGTTTTTTATGTGTTCTAATGCTTCTTTTGTTTGTGGAGTTTTAATTACATATTCGTCATTCATCTTTAATATTAAAGAATACTTATCTTTTCTCATATTATTAAAACTATAATATTTAAAATTATTGTTTATTTGTCTATTAGAAAGTTCTACTATATATGAATTAGTAAATTCAGTAAATTTTTCTTCACTTATCATTATTTTTAGTAGATTTATTTCACTTTGTATCACTAGGCTTTCTTCATTATATATAACATTGTAATTTAATTTGCTATTGCTATTATCCGGCAAATAATTATCTGTAAAAATAACATTTGGTATTTCATAATTAGGCAATGGATAATACATCTTTTTATTTTCAAGTCCTAAAGTTGATATAATTTTCTCTAATTCTTTTTTTGTAAAAAGTTTTCCTTTATCAAATTGATTTTCCAATGAGTCATATATTTTTTTGCAATGTTCACTTTTCTTCCCTGCAATATATTGAACGCCTTTAGCATTATTAACAGCTATAAATAGTGTACCTTTTTCTGTTAATAATCCTTTAAAAAAAACAAGTAAATCAAAGTAAGGATTAGTAGTTTCAAAGAATTTATTTGCATTTTCTAAAATCCCATTTAAATAAATATACTCATATTTATTGTTTTTATATTGTTCTATTGTTTCAGTATTTTTCTCAACAATAAGAACTTTGGCATCTTTTTCTACTTCGTACCAGTCTGTGAATTTCATATAAAACTCACTCCTTTCTTAAGGCTTAAATATTACCTTTTTCCTAAAATTTTTAAAACCCCATATCTAATAGCAAATAATCCTTTAGATATTCCTGGTAAATTCATAATAAAGAAATTTAATAAGTAATAGCTCAATGTTTCTGTTTTATATAAATCATGAAATACATTCCATTGTCTGAAATTAACGTGTTTTTTATCTTTTATCATTTCAAAATAATTTAATGCTTTTTTATTTTTTTCTTTTAGTTCGTTATTAAATATTCTATCATTTTCTACATATGTTCTAAACAAGCCTAATTTTACCTCAATAAATAAATCCCTAACTTGTTGTAATTTTGAAAATTTATGTGATATCTTATCAGTTCCAACTTGGTTATTTCCATGTTGTCTATATTTTATTGTTTTTTCATCTAAATATTCCATTTTACCATTGTTTGCAACTGTACATGCTATCCAAGTATCATGAATTGCATATTTTGACTGTGTTGGTATTGGTAATATCATTTCTATAAATTTCTTTTTTGACATTAATGTGCAACCTGTTACACAATTATATAAATATTGTAGTCTATAGCTATGTAAATATTTTTTTATTTTTCTTGAAAGCAACATAAAATCATTAAATGATGGATATATTGTTTCTAATTTTTCATTTACAACTTCTAAATCTGTAAATACCAAATCTGCGTCTGTTTCTTTTAGTTTTTTATATGTATGTTCTACCTTTGTTGATAGCCATACATCATCTTGGTCTGACAACATATATATTTCATTTTCTACTTTTGATAATAGAAATTCAAAATTTTTTACATATCCAAAATTTTTTTCATGGAAATAGCTTATGATTCTATTATCTTTTTCTTCATATTCTTTTATAATTTCTTTTGTTTTATCTGTTGAGCAGTCATCTGATATTATAAGCCTTATATTAGAATATGTTTGATTTAAAATGCTTTCAATTTGTTCTTTTAAATATTTTTCTCCATTATAAGTTGCAAGTAATATATCTATTGTTTCATTCATGATTACAATTATTCCTTTCTTAATGTAGCGAGCCTGGTTGAAAAAGAATTATCTATTTATTTTATCTCAATTGTAACATCGCCATCTTTTGCTACATAATTTTTCTTTACATTTAATTTTTCCATCCATTCCCTTGTTTCAAGTGTTTTAAATGGTCCTGTATTAAAGCCTTGTCCATAATCATTATTCCATAACCATTCTTCTGTTGGCCATAAACATATTTCAGGATCTACAAGTTTATATAATTCTTCTGTTGCACCTTGTTGTCCATGATGTGCTACTTGAACTATATCACTTTTTAGTTTTTTACCATATTCTTTTACTAGTTTATTTGAGCTTTCTTCTCCTGTATCTCCCAAAAATAATATTGATTTATTATTTACTTTTAATTTAAATACCATACTTGAATTATTGATAGGATTTGTTGTTATTTCCGGATTATTTATTCCAAGAATTTCTATTTCTACATTGTCTATTTTAATTACTTCACCAATTTGTGGTTGTTTTTCAACTTGTTTAATTTTGTCATTTTCTAATACTCTATAAAAATCTTCTATCTCGCTTACTCTGGCTCCAGCATACTTTTTATACCAGTCCAGATCATTTGCAGAATAATATACATTATCTATTTTGATGTTATCATCATTGTCTATTATATTTATAAACGCTCCTGCATGGTCCATATGTGGATGCGTTATAAACCAATAATCTACATGATTATTATATTTCTTTAAAAATTCTTTTAAATTATCAGTATCTTTACTCATACCACCATCTATTACAATTGTTTTACCATGTTGTGTTCTTACTATATAGCCCATCATTCTATCTTTTGAATGTGAAGATAATTGAGTTAGTTCAATTTTTCCTTTATTTATTTGGGCAAGTCCAAATACTATTAAAATAATAAGTATTATTATTACAAATATAGAAATTCTTTTTTTCATTCTTAATCCCTCTTAATTTCAATTTTAGTATCCAAATTTACAATTCCTACGCAATTTTTATTAGACATAATTTCAATTAATAAAGCTTCATACTTTCTATTTAAAACTTCTAATTCGCCCTTTGCATTTATATGTGTACAACTAAATGAAAGTGTATATTTATTAGGTGCCAAAGGAAGTTTTTGTATAAATTTTACTTCTACAACATCACCTTTTTTAAATTGACCTGGATAAATTTTTTCTATCATTGTATTAGTTCCAGCAACCTCTATTCCATTAAAGTTCTTAACTGTCATAGTAAATATCGGGTTGTCAACTTCTTTATTAAATTTTATTTTTGATTTTAAAACTACTTCTTTTTCGTTGTTTATAACTGTCAGATATTTATCATCTTTATCAAAAATTCCATAATCAATTACTTCTGCATCCATATTTCCATATTCAATTAAATTTGGATTTTCATTAAAATGTGATTTCCAAGTATTTTTGTCTTTTTGTATTTCTTTTTTGTTTTGATTTTTTTCTTGTTGTTTTTCTTTTGGAGAGTTCCCTGTTATTATTTTCTTGTATAATTCTACTCCTTCTTTTACATCACCATCAAATGTTTTAGTCCCGTTTTCAAGAATTATAGTTCTTGTACAGTTTCTTAAAACATCTCCTACATTGTGTGTTACAAAAAGAATTGTTTTTCCTTTAGCTTTGAATTCTTCAAACTTTTTAAAACATTTTAATTGAAATGCCATATCTCCTACAGAAAGTACTTCATCAACTATTAATATATCTGGATCTACATTTATTGCACATGCAAATGCAAGTCTTGCAAACATACCTGAAGAATATGTTTTTACTGGTTGATATAAATGTTCTCCAATGTCCGCAAAATCAATTATGTCTTGTTTTGTAGCTTCAATTTCTTGATTTGTAAGTCCCATAACTTGTCCATGTTGATAAATATTTTCTTCACCTGTTAAATCCATATTAAAAGCTGCTCCAAGTTCTAGTAATGAACTTATTTTTCCTTTTATTTTTAGTTCTCCTGATGTTGGTACAACTACACCTGTAACCATTTTCAATAATGTAGATTTACCAGCACCATTTTTTCCTAAAAGTCCTACAACTTCACCTTTTTTTATTTCTAAATTCAAATGATTAATTGCTGTAAAATCTGTATGTCTATTGAGCTTTGGAAAAATTGTTTCTATTAGTCTGTCTTGTTTTCTATTATACATTTTATATTTTTTAACTAAATCATTTATCTCTATAACAATGTCGTTTTGTTCTTTTTCACTCATTTATTAATTTCATTCCTTTCATACTGTACAAATTATTTTTTAACACACCTTTTATAGAACATCTGCAAAATCCTTTTTCGTTCTCTTAAATACTGCATTTCCCCATATAAACATAATTATTGTTATTGTCCAAAAAACTATTGTATATAATCCATGGTCTGCAAATATTATACTCTTGTCAATAAATACTTCTCTAAATGCTGTAACTAAATATGTAAATGGCATACATTGCATTATTTTTAATATTACTGGATGTCCTGATACCATTGATAAATCCCATATTACAGGTGTAAACCAGAAAAATAATTGCATTAGAATTCCAAGTAAATTAGAAAAATCCGGTACTACTGTAGTTATTGCTGATGTAAGTCTTGTAAATGCCAATATAAAACAATATGTAGCAAATACAACATAAATTAGCAATAAAACATTTGGTATAAATTTATACACTAAGCATAGTACTACTGCTATTACAATTAAAAATAATCCTACAAAACTTGATGCTACAATTGATATTGTTGGAATTATATCTACTGGAAACACTACTTTTTTTACTAAATAACTGTATGTTCTTATTGAATTACTTGCTGACATTACGCTATCATTAATCCATTGCCATAAAGCCATTCCTGGAAAGAACCATACTGCATAAGGGTAATCTCCTGCACTTCCTGTTTTTAATATAAATTGAAATACTATAGCATATGTTAGCATAAACACAAATGGTTGTAAAAATCCCCATACTGCTCCTAAACTTGTACTCGCAAATCTATTCTTAAAGTCATTTTTTCCTAGTTGCCATATTAATTTTTTATTTTTTATTATTGATTTTATAAATTCCATTTTTTTCTCCTATTTTCTCCAAAAAATTACTCTTATATTTTATCTATAATACGGCTTTTTGTCAAGAAAAAAGAGCTCATTTTTGAGCTCTTTTAAAATAAGTTTATAATGCTTTTAAATATCTCTAAATTGGTCAAAACATTATTTGAATTTTCAGTAACAAAGACAATGTATTTGTCTTTATCTTCAAAATATTCATAAGTTTGGTATTTGTCCATATTTTCAAAATTATAATCTAAAATTTCACCAGTAATATCGTCAACAATATAGCAAACACTTGAAATATCCAAAATATATTGTTTTTTGCCTTTAATAATTTTCTCTATTTTTTTATCATTATCATTTTGATTATTTTTTCTATCTATTTTTAAATATCCGTCATCATCTATCAAGTATTTAGAATTAACATCTCCATCATTAAAAATTTCTAATATTTTGTCTCTGCTTTTTTCTTCAACCCAAATTCCAGTTTTATGTGGTAATTTCTCTTCCATAATATTATCCAACTCACTCATACTTGGCTTTGCATTTTTTATCATTCCTGCAAAAGCAACTTTATATTTTATGCTTGGTTTAACTGCTAAAATATTTCTTCCATCATATTCTTGTTCCACTTCATAAATATCAGTATTACCTGTAGCTCCTATTTCATTTTTTATTTCTTCAACAGTAACATCAGGTTGATATTCTATTTGATTTTTGTCTACTTGTTCTCCATACTGTTCGAAATTATTTTGATTATTATCCTTTTGTATTCTTTTATTAAATAGTAAAACTAGAATGGCTACAAACATTATTAATAATACAACTAGAATTATCACTTTTTTATTTTTTATTTTCATTATATTTATCCTTTCTCTAAATATATCTTATTAAAAATAGGACAATTATAATGTCCTATTTTTATATATTTTTTAGCATATTTAATGTTGCATTAATATATCTATTAGAAAAATTATTATTAACAACCGCTTGATGTCCATTAATGCCTCTATTTGGTAATTCAATAAGAGCAGACCTTGCACCTAAAGTACTTCTTGCCCAATTTACTAAATAGCCAGTTCCATATCTACCAATAGCAGAACCATCATTTTCTGGAAATTGTTGTCTGTAATATGAACAAATTCCACTATCTCCTATTAATTGTTGTGTCCATCCATGTAAATCTACTAATACTGTTTTTCCTGTTTTAGATTTATGATTAATTAAAAAATTTCTTAAATATGCTGCTTCATATGCTTGGAATCCAGTTGTACCATTGTAATTTCTGCTGTCAGTATATCTTGTATATGAATTTCCAATTTGCCAACATCTGTTCATATCAATTCCTTGATTTCCTGGTGCCTGACTATATATTGTTGTTCTTCCTGGTCCATCATTTGTCCAACCAGTTTTTAATCCATCTTGATTAACACCAGGGAATATATATATAGTCCACTTATCAGCCAAATTCGAGTCCTCACTATTTACTAATCGTTGATAAAAGTTATTTGCTATTTCTACTAATTCTTTTCCATCATATGACCACAAATCTTCAAAGCCATGAATTGCAAATGTCGCATAAAATACATTTGGTCCACTTCCATATTGGTAATAAGGAAGTTCTGAGCCTCTCCAGTCACCTATTAATTTTAATCCACTATACCCATATGTTCCTTTTTGCATAAATATATTTTTCTTTATTTCAAATGTTTTTTGTACTTCCTTCACTACTTTATCATTTTTAATTGCTTGTACAGTAATTTTGTGTGTTCCTATAGTATATTTTGAAAAATCAACTTCTAATTCAAATCCAGGAGTTTTATTATAAATACTTTCATTTCCATATCCTTTTTGATTATTTAAAACATCTTGTCTATAAGTTCTTTTTAAATTTGATAAATCCAATTGTTCTCCATCAATTAAAACATTTAGTTTCACATCTGGAACTGATGTCATAATCCAACCTTGGACTTTTTGTTTTTCATTTTTTATAGTAGCTGATGGATTTTCTATTTCTAATTGAACCTTTTCTTCTTTTATCTTATCAACTATTTGTATTTCAATAGCTTCTACTCTTTTTGATAGTGTTTGCGTTCCTGCTGTTTCTCCATCATAACACCAATCTTGCCATCCAATATCTTGTACATGCATTCTATATTTTACAGAATATTTGTCTGTACCTTCAAGCTTAATTCTTATAGCTTCTATTCTTAAACTTCTTCCTGAAGTTCCAGATATTTCACCATCTTGTTTCCAGTCTTGCCATCCTATATCCTCTACATGTGCTTGATATTTTAATTTTACTCCTTCTGGTAAATTAATAGTATTTACTTTTAAAGCTTCAACTCTCAAACTTCTTCCTTCTGTTCCAGCTAATTCTCCATCTTGTCTTGTTCCCTGCCAACCAATATCTTGTACATGCATTTGATATTGAACATGAGGTTTTCTATCAACTTTTATATTCTTTGTATATGTGTCTAAAATTTTTCCTTCTGATGTTACCAAGTTAATTTTCAATCTATGTTCTGTTTCAGTCAATGATGTTGTATCAATACTAAATTCAAATCCTGGCATTGGATTTTCCTTTTTAGTACCATATCCATTAACAGAACTTATAATATCATTTCTTTCTTTATAGACAATATCTGTAATTGGTGTACTGTCCAATGTTGCTTTAATTTTTGTATTTTCAATATTTGCCATTTTCCAACCTGAAACTTTTATTAATTTTGTATTATCATAGCAATTTTCAGGAATATCTGTTTCAATTGTCATTTTACCTTTTTCTACTTTATCAACAATCTTTATCTCAATTGCTTCTAATCTTAATGATCTTCCTTGCGTTCCTGCCATTTCTCCATCATATTTCCAGTCTTGCCATCCGATATCTTGGACATGAACCCTATACATAACACTATATTTTTCAGTATTTTCTAATTTGATTTTTATTCCCTCTAAACGATATGACATTCCTTGAGTTCCAGACATCTCACCATCTTTCTTCCAGTCCTGCCATCCGATATTTTCTACATGTGTTTGATATTTAATTGAAACATCTTTTAAGTTATCAAGTTTTATTTTTATAGCTTCTAATCTATAACTTTTGCCTGATGTACCTGACATTTCGCCATCTTTTTTAGAAAAATCTTTTTCCCATCCTTCATTTTGAATATGCGTGTTATACAATACACTAGGTGTTTCTTTTTTATCTTCAATAACCCTTTCTGTTTTTGCATTATTTAAATTATCTGTTTTCTCAGCTTTTACAACATTTTCATTGCCCATACATCCAAACATAAGAGCTATTGATAGAGTAGTTATTGATAATATTTTTAGAAATTTTTCGTTTTTAAAAATTTTCATTTGTTTTCCTCCTTATATTTATATATTAGTTTTCTAAGTATAGAAATTTCTATAACATAAAAAATTTATGTAATTGAAAAAATTAAATAACTAATTAATGAAAAATGTAAAATCATAATTTCTTTGTACTTTCTTTTTTTTATCCCCTTAAAAGATAAATATTTAAAATATTTATATATTGGAAAATATATAAATTTTGACTTTTGAGCATTTTCAAAATATTTAATTATATCTTTTTCAATTTTCAATTGTTTATTAAAATTATCTTGATTGTTTTGTTTTATTTCCTTAGAATGCATTTTTATATACTCACTAATTCGTTCCCTATATTCTTCACACATCAATACGCCTGCTAAATATGTTTCTGTAATAGCTCTATGTCTGTATTTTAAATAAGATTTATAACCTTTTCCATTTTTTTCTTTCCATATTTTCACATTTTGTTTAAAACTTCTACCTCCAAAAGCATTGTTTCCATGAAGTCTATATTCAAATAACGGTTTATCTATACAATAAACTCCATTTAATGCATTTGCAATGTATAGTGAATGCCAGTCATGCGCTATTGTATTTTCTGTAAAAGGAATCATTAAGTCTTTTACCCTTTTGGTAAACAATTGACTACATCCAATTGCAATATGCCTAGAAAATGGTAAAATTTCTTTTTGATAATTTTCATTTAGTATTGGCATATTTTTATATCTTAAATAACTTTCATGTAACGTTTTTCCATTCTCATCAATTTGTTTTGCATCACAATAAACTAAATCTACATTTTTTTCTTTTAATATTTTTAAACTTTCTTCAATTTTATTTGGATACCATATATCGTCATGGTCACTAAAAGCTATATAATCTGCTGTTGATTTTGTTAATACAAATTCAAAGTTTTTTGTGTATCCAAGATTTTGTGGTTGAAAGTATATTTTTATTCTATTGTCTTTTTGTTCATATTCTTCTAACACTTTTTTCACTTCTTCTTTTGTAGAGCAGTCGTCTGATATTATTAATTTAAAATCTTTATATGTTTGGTTTAATATGCTATCTATTTGCATTTTTAAGTATTCAATTTTGCTATTATATGTTGTTAATAATATATCTACTTTTTCCATCTTTAACCTTTCATTTAATATATTTTATCATGCATTTTTCGACACATTTTGATAAAAGTCGTGAGACAAAATAGGACTGTCCCATTTGTCTCATTTTACACTTTTTTAAGTTTTTTATCAATACTTTTTGACTTTTTTCTCATACTTTTTAGCATTATTCTACTGCATAATATTTTGACCAATGATTATCCCATATTAAATAATCGCTTGAGTCTCCACCAATTATTTCACCAGTTGTGCAGTCTACAAAATAGCTATATTGTCCCTTTTGTGTTCTTTCAGCAAGATTTTCAAATTCACTTTTATTTTCATCATTTTTTTCCGCATATTTAAATACTACAACCCAAACTCTTCTTACTCTATTATCAGTTTTATATAAATATCTTTCATTGTCTGGCACATCAGTCTGCATCATTGGTTTATAATAATCATCTGTATATTTTAATCTTGCATACGCATCACCATTCATTTTTTCAATTCTAAGTTCTGCATCTGTTTTTATAATGTCTTTTGTTTCGACTTTTCTATCTTCATTTTTTGCAATTTCTATTGCTTGCTCTTTTGTTATTTCTAATGGATTATTTTCGAATTTATTATTTAAAACACTATAATGATATAAATGTTTATCTTTTGCCAAAAAGTCTATTTCTATTGTTTCATACCTATTAGTTAATCCATCATAAACTTTACTAAATTGTGCATAAAATTCATAGCCTGAATTACCATTGCCTTCTCCTTTTTTATCATTAGCACGTAATGAAACTAATTTATATTCTCCCTCTTTATATCCAAATTGATTATAAAAATCTTTTGCGACCTCTATAGCTTCTTTTCTTGTAATTGTGTATTTTTCCCATTCGTTGTTATAATCGCCAAAATTTAAGCTTTCAAATTCTGATGTTATTGCATTTATTGATATTATCCATTTATTATTAGTTTTAAAGCAATATACATCCAACATTTTTTCTTGGCTTGGTACATCAGTTGTTTCAATTATTTCTTCATTTAAAAATCCTATTTCATTAAATTTATTTTTTGCTATTTCTTTTGCTTGTTCTTCTGTAATATATTGTTTTTCTTCAGTTGATTCTTTTTGTGCTTCTTCTACACTAATTCTTTCTGGATCTTTCCAAATTTTTTGATACAATTCATGTCCTGCAAAGCTAACTCCTCCAGCTATTAATATTCCTGCACATGCTGTCGCACATATTTTTGTAACTTCAATTATTTTATTTTTTGTTTTTGTCTCCTTATATAATGCACCTTGTATTGTATGTGTAAATTTTAATGGAACATTTTTATTTTCATTAAATTTAGATTCTATCTTTTTATCAAACTTATCCATATTAATTTTCCTCCTCTAGATATCTTCTTAATCTCTTTTTAGCTCTTGATAATTTTGTTTTAATGGTATTTTCATTTTTGTTTAAAATCTTTGCTATTTCCTTTGTTGTATATCTTTCTAAATAATACAAAGTAACTATTATTCTTTCAGCATATTCTAATTTTGAAATTATTATATAAAAATCTATATCTGTTTGTATTTCGTTTTCTTTTATTTGATTTTCTAAATTATTGTATTCATATGATATATTTTCTTTTTTATTTTTTCTATATTGTTTATTACATTTATTTATCAATATTTTTATTATCCATGTTTTAAAATATTGATTATGCTTTAATTTTTTTATTCCTTTATATGCTTCTATCATTGTTTCTTGTACTGCTTCATTTATATCATCTTCATTGTATAATCTTGTTTTTGCAATTTTATATAATTCACTTTGTATATCTAATATTAGTCCGTGTAAAGGCCTGTTTGTCTCCTTCTTTAGCTCTTTCTATTAATTCTTCCATTTGTTTCCTCCATTTCAAACGTTTGATATCTATTAGAGTTCTTATTCTTAATAAAAAGTTTCAATTTTATAAAAAATCTTGTTTTCTCCATATTTATCTTCTATAGAAAGTTATCATACTATGATAACTTTCCTAGAACATAAAAAAATTTCGGGATTGAAGACCTGTCCCCCAATCCCGAATTTTTTAAATTATTTCTAAATTAGCAAATTTTGCCATTAAACGTTTATGTCCAACTTTATCAAATTGAATATCAACTTTTAAATCGTCACCCTCTGGCTCAACATTACTAATAACACCTTCGCCAAATTTTTTGTGATAAATTCTAACTCCTTCTTTATATTTAGATAAATCAACATTTGCTCCTGATGATTTTTTGGTTAAGTTATTTAAGAAGCTTTCTGCTGTTCTAAACATAAATCCATTACTATTTGTACTACTACTTGCTGCTGCGACTTTTGGTTCATTTTTATCAATTTTGTATGTTTTTATATTTCCATTGTCTTTGCTTCCATATGTCCAACTATATTTTGAATCTCCAAAAATATTACTATTACTTTCTTGTCTTTCTCCTAAAGCATCATCATATCCGTCTAATAAATCACTTGGTATTTCTCTTAAAAATCTTGATACTTGGTTACAACTTGTTGAACCGAATATTGTACGTTGTTTACTACATGTTAAGAATAAATGCTCTTTTGCTCTTGTAATTCCTACATAGCATAAACGTCTTTCTTCTTCTAGTTCTTTTGGTTCTCCGATAGATTTATAACCTGGGAATATTCCTTCTTCCATTCCTACCAAAAATACTACTGGGAATTCAAGTCCTTTTGCACTATGTAATGTCATAAGTGTTACAGTTTCTTCTGCCTCTTCCATATTATCAATATCACTTGATAATGTTATTCCCTCTAAGAAATCACTTAATTTATTATCTGCAGATTCGTCCTCAAATTCTATTGCAACAGTTAAGAACTCATCCAAGTTTTCTATTCTGTTTTCTGCTTCTATTGTATTTTCATTTTCCAAAGCCTGTGTATATCCTGATTTTTTAAGTGTTTCTTTTATTAAATCAGATATTTTTATATCATCTTTTTTTGCTCTCAATTCTTCTATTGCATTTACAAATTCTCTTGAATTTAAAAATACTCTATTTAATCCATATTGTTCCGCATTTTTAATAATTTCATACATTGGAACTCCACTATTAATTGATAACTCTTCTATTTTGTCTAAACTTGTTTTTCCAATTCCTCTTTTAGGTTCATTAATTATTCTCTTCAAACTTAAGTTGTCTGATGGATTTTGTATTAATCTTAAGTATGAAATTATGTCTTTAATTTCTTTTCTTTCATAGAATTTAAGACCACCTATAATTTTATATGGAATGCTCTCTCTTCTTAGAATTTCCTCTATTGCTCTTGATTGAGTATTCATTCTATATAAAATTGCAAAATCTGAATATTTGTAATATTCTTCTCTTCTCAAATGTTCAATTTGTTGTGCAATATATGTTCCTTCATCATATTCATTTTTAGCAGAATATACTGCAGGTAAGTTTCCAACTTCATTTTCTGTCCACAATTCTTTTTTATATGTAACTTCATTATTTTTGATTACTGCATTTGCTGCTTTTAAAATATTTCCTGTACATCTATAATTTTGCTCCAATTTGATTATTTTTGTTCCTGGGAAATCTCTTTCAAAATTTAAAATGTTTGAAATATCAGCACCTCTAAAACTATAAATTCCTTGGTCATTATCTCCAACAACTGTTATGTTTCCATTTTTTGATGCAAGCATTGTTACCAATGTAAATTGAGCCTTGTTTGTATCTTGATATTCGTCTACTAATACATAATGAAATTTATCTGAATAATATTCTAATATATCAGGATTTTCCATTAATATTTTAATTGTATAATTTATGATATCATCAAAGTCTATTGCATTGTTTTCTTTTAAACGTTTTTGGTACATTTCATATACTAGCGCAATTTTTTCTTTTCTAAAGTCTCCATTTGCTCTTACTGTATATTGGTCTGGTTCTAACATTTCATTTTTTGCATTACTTATTTCTGATAAAACGCTCCTGTCCGTAAACATTTTATCATCTAAACCTATACTTTTAATACATGCTTTTACTAATGTTCTTTGGTCAGATGTATCAAAAATAATAAATGAAGAATCAAATCCAATTCTATCAATGAATCTTCTTAGAATTCTAACACAAATAGAATGGAATGTACCCATCCAAATATCTTTTGCAGCTTCTCCCACTAAGCCCTCTATTCTTTCTTTCATTTCATTTGCAGCCTTATTAGTAAAAGTAATCGCTAATATATCCCAAGGATGAACACCCTTTTCTCCAATCAAATAAGCTATTTTATGTGTTAGTACCTTAGTTTTACCACTTCCAGCACCAGCTATAACCAAACAAGGTCCTTCTGTATTAACCACAGCCTCATATTGTTTATCATTTAATCCTTTTAAAATATCTTGCATCAAATCTTCCTTTCTCGAAACACAAGGGACAGGTCTCAAATGTCTCATTTTTATGTCGTTTTTTGTCGCTTTTCTTGTTTAATTCTATATATTTCTTTTTTTTAATATTTTAATTTTTTATATTTTTTCAAATGTCTGTTTGCATTTTACTATATCCCTATATAAAAAGCAAGTGAATTTTAAAAATTACTTGCTTTTGTTGTTACAGTTAAGTAAGAAATGTTTATATTTCTTATATTTTTAAATTATAGTGTTGTTGCAAAAATCCCTATAATAAATCCTATCATATTTCCAAGTGCTGTCATCCTTCCTTGATAAAGTTTATTAGATTCTGGTATAAGTTCTCCGAGATACAATATATAACATTGCTCCTGCTGCAAAACTCAAACATATTGAAATTACAACTTGTGATATAGATCCAATAATTGCTCCAAAAAACGCTCCTATACCTGTAGTAATTCCTGATAATATAACATAAAAAATCACTTTTGATATTTTCATTCCTCCATTTTTCATTGGTACCGCCATTGATATACCTTCTGGTATATCATGTAAGCAAATCGCTATTGCTAAACTTAATCC
>OIYY01000997.1_pt1 | contig 17121 bp, 15 predicted proteins | sample 1588341 | NCBI WGS metagenome assembly OIYY01 (sample SAMN03283287) | human gut metagenome | biome: human-associated habitat; material: feces | host: Homo sapiens | place: Peru | collected 2012 | reverse complement strand
AATTCTTATCTCCCGCCGCAGCAGGTGTTTTCTGCGCGGTGGAGTTTTATAATAGCACGTCATTTTCGGGATGTCAACACCCTTTTTTCGGTTTTTTTACACACTTTTTTCAGGTGGTTTGTGGTTCCTAACAAAAAGCAATAGATATTGTGGACTCTGTTTTTTCATCCTACAATATCTATTTGCTGATATTTTTATGTCATTTTAAATTTTTTATACATTTTAGAAAATTCCGGTAAATATCTGTACCAGAAGATTATGCTGATAGAGAAATGCGAGGAACTCATTTTCTCTGATATATGCCACCAGCCGCGTGCCCAAATCTGTGGCGGCCATAATATGTATCAGATAAAATGCCACCCAGACTATAAGAAATCCTTTTACACCGCCTGCCAGCATTCCAAGGAACCGGTTGATTCCTTTCAGAACCGGAAGCTTCACCACCAGATCCAGCACATTTAAAATAATATGGAGAATCAGATACACTACTATATATGTTACTATGCAGGCAATCAGGCTGATTATAAAATGCGTGATTTTTTGTGCCATTGCCTGATAAACTCCGCTATCTGCCAGTGCCTGATGGACTGCATCACTTCCCGCTTCTGCTGCTTTGTCCATAAGGGCATCCAGTTCGCTGCCGCTGACACCATTTTCTTCTAACTGCTGTCTGGTCTCTTCGGACTTCTCCTGTGCTTCCCGGTTCAGCCGGTCCTGTGCATTTTTTTCCACATGCTCTAAGCATTTTTCCGTGATTCTCTCATCCAGCTCTGTGTTTTCTTCTATATAGGTTGTAATCTTTGGAGCTGCAACCGACACCACTGCAAGGGTGATAATCATTGCAAACAGGGAGAATACAATTTTTATAAATCCACGGAAGTATCCCTCCAGGGCACATACTACCAAGATTCCAATCACACATATCAATAACCAATTCACTTCAGTCTTACCTTCTCTGTTGTTCCTTCCATTATAAATACATAACCATTCTGGCTGCCGTCTGAAATTACATCATACAGCGGTGTATCAAATGTATAGGAAAATTTCTTTACACCATATGTATTGTAAATCTGACACTCTGTAGCGTTCCGGATACAGATTTCCCCATTTCCAAGGAAGTCCACATTTTCATAATCCATGGTAAAATCCTTGCTTAATATATGTTTGCCACCGGTATTATAAATTTCCATATGGCGGCTTTCTTCTGTGCTTTCGGCATCGGATTCTGCCTGCACATCATTATTGTAAATGATGCCAATATAATTTTCACTGGTAAATACACTCTTTATTTCCTGGTTCAGTGCAATTTCATCATCCGGCTCCGGCTTCTGGGTACCGCTGAACAAAATAATTTTGGAATCGCCAAATGCCACCAGACGGTTGTTATCGGTAAATTCTATCTGTGGTATTATCACATCCGGATAGTCAAAGCTTCCTACCATATAATCAATCTCATTTTGTCCTACTGAGCCAAAATTGTAAAATTTGATTGTGCTGCATACTTCTCCATTATTGACCGTAAGCATGGATACCGCCAGTTTCTTTCCGTCATTGCAAAGGGAAATGTCCAGCGGATAGCCGCTTTTTTCTGTATAGAATGCGCCGGACACCAGATTTTTGCCATTTTTGTCATACATACGGATGTAATTCTCTCCGTCACTCTCCATCCATACTGCCACAACGCCCTGATTGGCTACGCTTATTCTGGAGATGTTCATCGGTGTCTCAATTTTACCCTGCATTCCCGCCTGATTCATGATATAGATTTCAGTTCCGCCCTTATCTGCCAATGCCACATAATCCTCACAGACATCTGCCATTGGTTCTTTCATCTCATAGGTCTGGTTCCAGCACACTTCATCATTGACGTCGGTATAAATTGCTCCATCGTTACTATATTTGATAAAGCCATTTCCATATGCAAGAAACCGGCTTCCGGCAGAGTCCTGACGTTCCACGCTTTTTTCTACCGTGTAACTATTATATTTCCGCAATTTCTGAAAAAAGAAAATCCCTAATGCTACAACAGCCGCCAGTGCCAGCAACAACAATATGATTTTTATTATTTTCAAACGATGTTTCCGTATTTTGGTATTCAGTTCTTCTTCGTCTGTTTCGATGGTTCGAAACTGTGTTTTATCTGCCATTTCTGTTTCTTAACTCCTGCTGTTCTCTTCACTCTTCTATTGATTATAGCCTATATTCTATATTTCGGCATTATTTTTTTCTTATGGAAGTATTAATTTTTCGCCAACCTTTATATTATCGACATTTTCAATCCCATTTGCCGCACACAAATCTGCCACATGGGAAGCATCCTGATATATCTTTTTACTGATGGAAATCATGCTGTCTCCCGGCTGCACGATATAATAGCCCTGCTGCAATATAATTTCCGCCTCGGACTGGGGCTGTGTACTTGCTGATGCTGCCTGGTCAGATGTATTATCCGGTGCTGCCGTGTTATCCGGTGCTGCGGTGTTATCCGGTGCTGCCGTGCTATCCTGTGCTGCCGTGCTGTCCGGTGCTGCCATGTTATCCGGTGCTGCCGTGTTGTCCGCAACCTGTAAGTTTTCTGCATTCTCTTTTTCCGTTGGTTCTACCTGTCCCGCAAGATCCTCGATGACCAGCTTTGTCTGGGTTTCCGTATCCGGTGCAGGGTCTGTTCCTGATGAATCATTTTTCTGTTCCATGACACTGACCGCAGTTTCTAGTTTCTTCATTTTCTCATAATTATTGAACATGCTGATGCCTACAACTATGATTGCAATGACCACCAGAAGACCACTTCCATAAACCAGTGAATGAAATGCCGGCAGTTGAAAATTCTTTTTTGGTCTGTTTAAGACCAGCTCCCGGTAGTTTTTTAATGCCTCATCCCGGACCTCCTCCGGTTTCACTTCCTGCGGTGTGTCTTTCCGCGATACTATCATATACTCCTGCATCGCCTGGTTGCGTTCATAATAGATATAATAGCCTTCTTTTTTATGAACGGCTCCATCTTCATATATGTATAACGTTTCTTCTTTTTCCAGGGAATCCGACAGCAGCAGAAGTCTATTGTTTCCACCAAAGAAATTTTTCAGTATCCGTTCCAGTTCCGGTGTCAGGCAGGGTGCTGTCCCCTTCTCATCATAAAACCAGCCCAGCAGGGTGCTTCCGTCAAAATAGCGTTTAATTAAGGTGCATATTTCTGTCCGGATTTTCTCCTGAAAGACCGGAGCTGTCCCACAATATGCAATTTCCGGCAATTCAAATGCACCGTTTACATAGATGTTTGTATTTTTACCATACTGCTCGATTCTGCCCACCAGAATGCATACCCGTCGTTCATTCATTCCGAGAAATGCCGGATGCAGATAGGTGTATACATAATCTTCTATAAAAATGCGTTTTTCACCCTCTGGCGTCCCAATCTGGCGGAAATTTCGTGGAAACGTTGCCATATCCTCCGCCTTCTCGTTCGTTCTTCTATTTTCTGTCACTATATTTCCTGTTGCGGTATTTCCTGCCGGTGCATTTCCTGTTGCTGAATTTTCTATTTCCTTCCGTTGTATAATCTCTATCACGTCTGCCGCCCCTTTCCTCTTGTCTTGGGACAACCATAACACAGAGGCGGCGGATTTTTTGCCATATCATGGATGGCGAAAAATGAAGTTTTTGACAGGTTTTTACGAAAAAAGCTGCCACTTTTTCAGTGACAGCTTTCCTTTTTGTCCTTTTTAGTTTTCTTTTACAAAGGCTTTTACCTTTTTGTAGATACTTTCTGCATCCAGTCCGTATTTTGCAATCAGTTCCGGTGCCGGGCCAGACTCACCAAAGGTATCATTTACGCCAATACGGAGTACTTTGGCCGGTGTTTTCTCGCAAAGGACTTCACATACAGCACTTCCAAGTCCACCGATGATGGAATGCTCTTCTACGGTTACGACTTTGCCTGTCTTAGCGGCTGATGCAGCAACTAATTCTGCATCGATTGGCTTAATGGTATGGATGTTGATAATCTCTGCATCAATGCCATCTGCTGCCAACATTTTCTCTGCTGCTAATGTCTCGCTTACTTCCAGTCCGGTTGCAAAAATGGTAACATCTTTTCCTTCTTTTAAGACGATTCCTTTTCCGATTTCGAATTTGTAATCTTCGTTATCGTTAAATACAGGAATTGCAAGTCTGCCAAATCGGAGGTAAACCGGTCCTACATGTTCATATGCCGCTTTTACTGCAGCTTTTGCTTCAATATCATCACTCGGATTGATCACTACCATTCCAGGAATTTCACGCATCAGTGCAAGGTCTTCTAAGCACTGGTGGGTTGCACCGTCTTCTCCTACAGAGATTCCTGCATGGGTTGCACCGATTTTTACATTCAGGTGTGGATATCCGATTGCGTTACGCACCTGCTCATAAGCACGTCCTGCTGCAAACATTGCAAAGGAGCTCATGAATGGAACTTTACCGCAGGTAGAAAGTCCTGCTGCGATTCCAGCCATATTTGCTTCTGCAATTCCACAGTCCAAGAAACGTTCCGGAAATGCTTTCTTGAAGATTTCCGTCTTGGTTGCACCTGCCAAATCGGCATCTAATACTACAAGGTCTGTGTGTTCCCTGCCCAGTTCTACTAAAGCATTACCGTAGCTTTCTCTTGTTGCAATCTTCTTTACTTCTGACATAATGCTTCACCTGCTTTCTTCAATTCTTCCATTGCCTGTTCGTACTGCTCGTCATTTGGAGCTTTTCCATGCCAGCCCACCTGATTTTCCATAAAGGAAACTCCTTTTCCTTTGGTGGTCTTTGCGATGATTGCAACCGGCATGCCTTTTACTTTCTTTGCTTCTGCAAAGGCATTACGGATTTCTTCCATATCATTTCCATTGATATTGATTACATGGAAATTGAATGCTTCAAATTTCTTATCAATCGGATATGGAGAACATACTTCTTCTACCGTTCCATCTATCTGAAGGTTATTGTTATCTACGATTACAGTCAGGTTGTCTAAGTGATGTGCGCCTGCCCACATGGCAGCTTCCCAGATTTGTCCTTCCTGAATCTCACCATCACCACACATTGCATACACCTGATAATCCTTATCATCCATCTTACCAGCCTGTGCCATTCCTACTGCGCAGGACAATCCCTGTCCTAAGGAACCTGCAGACATATCAACACCCGGAATATGTTTCATATCCGGATGTCCCTGTAAATAAGAACCTGTATGACGCAGTGTCACAAGATCTTCTACCGGAAAATATCCTTTGTGTGCCAGTACAGAATATAATGCCGGAGCTACATGTCCTTTCGACAGCACAAATCTGTCGCGGTCTGCCATCTTCGGATTCTTCGGATCCACATTCATCTCTTCAAAATACAGATATGTCATAATATCTGCTGCGGAAAGTGATCCGCCTGGATGTCCGGATTTTGCACTGTGCAATGCCGTAACAATACTTTGTCTTACTTCATTTGCCTTTTTTTCCAACTCTGCATTCGTCATTTTACTTAACCTTTCTCATGAATAAGCTTGTTTGTATCCATTACAACTCCACACGTCCCTCTAACGCGCGAAGTAATGTTACCTCGTCAATGTATTCCAAATCCCCTCCCACAGGGACGCCGCTGGCAATTCTTGAGACCTTGATTCCGGTCGGTTTCACCAGCTTGCTGATATACATTGCTGTTGTCTCTCCCTCTAAGCTTGAATTGGTGGCGATGATGACTTCTCTTACATCACCCTCCAGCCGATGTATCAGTTCCTTGAGCTTAATGTCATTCGGTCCGATTCCAAGCATCGGAGATATTGCCCCATGAAGTACATGATATACTCCTTCATATTTTCCAGTTTTCTCATAAGCTGCCAGATCCCTGGTGTCCTCTACTACCATGATTACGCTGTGATCCCTCTGGGGATTTTTGCATATCGGACAGAGTTCATCATCGGTCAGGGTCAGGCACTCTTTGCAGTAGTGTATATTCTGTCTTGCATCTAATATGGAACGACTTAATTTTTCCACATTTTCTTCCGGCATATTCAAAATATGAAATGCCAGTCTCTGCGCCGACTTTGGTCCAATTCCCGGCAAGCCGGAAAGTTGTTCTATCAGACGGCTTATCTGGCTGCTGTAATAGTCCATTCTGTTTCCTCTTCTCCTTCAGCTGATTAGAATGGGAATCCACCGCCAAGTCCACCCATGCCGCCGGTAATCTTGGACATGGACTGCTGGGAATATTCTTCTATCTGGCGCAGTGCCTCATTGGTTGCTGCCATAATCATGTCTTCTAACATTTCTACATCATCCGGGTCAACTGCTTCCGGATCAATCTTTACTTTGGTTACTTCTTTCTTACCAGAGACTGTAACTTCTACTGCACCGCCACCTGCTGCGGCTGTTACTTCTTTCTCCTCTAACTCCTTGGATGCCTCTTCCATCTGGCGCTGCATCTTCTGTGCCTGTTTCATAAGGTTTCCCATATTTCCCGGCATTCCGCCTGGAAATCCTCCGCCTCTTTTTGCCATGTTTCCATTTCCTCCTGTATTTTATTCATCTTCAATGGTTATATCCATATTGATTATCTGTGACAACTCCACATAGGATTCTTCAAACGGACGATTCGACTGATTCTGCTGAATCTGAATCTCCACTTCTTTTTCTATATAATCAGAAATCACCTGTCGGATTTCATTTCTGTGGTCTTCCTCTTCCACATAGCCTGCTGCAACCGGGTCATCCAATACAATCATCAGACGGTCATCTCCGCCAAGGCTTAAATGTGCTGACTTAAGATAGGTGCGTACCACGCCGCTCATCTTCGGCAGGATGGAATTCCAGTTCTTTACAATCTGTTCCACATCTTCCGGGATGGCTTTCGGCATTGGCGGACGGCTGACCGGTGCTGCTGCCTCGGCCGGCTGTGCTGCGGTATTCACCGGCGCTGCCATGGGAATCCCCTGCTCCATCTTCTTTTCCAGTTTTGCTAACCGGTCTGTAATGGAATCCATGTTGGTCTCCATTGCAGGTTTACATAATTTAATTATTGCAATTTCAATTAAGATTCGTTTCTGGGAAGAATATTTTACCTGATTGGACAGTTCCGAGAAAATCCGGATATACCGCATCAGTACATCTGTTTCTACCAACCGGGCTTCTTCTTTTAAAAGTGCCATGTTCTCAGAAGACATATCTAAAACTTCTTCCATATCGTCTGAGCCTTTTAACAAAAGCAGGTTTCTCAAATACCAGGTAAAGTCATTGACAAACTGTCCTAAATCTCTTCCCTCGATGACCAGCTCTTCTAACTGCGAAATGGCTCCTGCCACATCTTCTGCCAGCACTTTCCGCAGTAATTTAGAAAAGACTTCCGTATCTACCGCACCCAGCACCTCTAACACATGGTCATAGGTCAGCTTCTGTCCCAGATAAAAGGCGATGCACTGGTCTAAAAGGCTTAAGGCATCCCGCATGGATCCGTCTGCCGCTTTGGCAATATAGCGGATTGCCCGTTCTTCCACTTCCACATTTTCCTTTTCCATCAGTTCCATCAGGCGGTCTGATATGGTCTCAATGGAAATTCTGCGGAAATCATACCGCTGACATCTTGAGAGAATCGTAATCGGTATCTTGTGGGCTTCCGTGGTTGCCAGTATAAAAATGACATAGGAGGGCGGCTCTTCCAGAGTCTTTAACAATGCGTTAAAGGCTCCGATGGAGAGCATGTGCACCTCGTCTATGATATAAACTTTGTATTTTCCTTCTGTCGGGCGGTATGCTACCTCTTCCCTGATCTCACGGATATTATCCACACCGTTGTTGGATGCCGCATCAATCTCGATGACATTCATGGAACTTCCTGCCGCAATTGCTTTACAGCTTGCACATTCTCCACAAGGGCTTCCATCTACGGGATGTTCGCAGTTGACTGCCCTGGCAAATATTTTTGCGATGGTTGTCTTACCGGTTCCTCTCGTTCCACAGAACAGATATGCATGACCGATACGGTCTGCCTTTATCTGGTTCTTTAAGGTTGTTACTATATGCTCCTGTCCTTTGACATCCGCGAATTCCTGTGGGCGGAACTTACGGTAAAGTGCCATGTATGACATCTATTCCATCCTCGCTTCTCTTAATCTCCAAAGCTGATTCCAATGGTCTTTGCTTCTTTAATCATCTGGCAGTTCGGGTCAACTGTCTTTAACTTGCCAGCCACATCCTTCAGTGGAACACGCTTTGTCTTATCATTAATCATCGCAATCATGTATCCGTAATCTTCATCCATAATCGCCTGGGCTGCTGCTGCACCAAGCCGTGTACAGAGTGCACGGTCATATGGGCATGGGCTGCCGCCGCGCTGGGTATGGCCCGGTACGGTTACACGTACTTCGGTGCCACTGCGCTTCTCAATCTGGTCTGCAATCTCATAGGATACAGACGGATATTTATAATTCTTTAACTTTTCTTTGTATTCTTTCTTGGAAAGTGCTGCATCTGCCTTGGAAATAGCACCCTCTGCTACCGCAAGAATGGTAAAGCCTTTTCCATCCCTGGTTCTCTTATCTATTGCTTCGATGACTTTATCAATATCATATGGAATTTCCGGCAGTAATATGATATCTGCTCCACTGGCAACACCTGCGTACAGGGTCAGCCAGCCCACTTTATGTCCCATGACTTCTACGATAAAGACACGATTATGGGATGCTGCTGTTGTGTGTATACAATCAATGGCTGCACACGCCACGTTGATTGCACTGTAAAAACCAAAGGTAATATCTGTTCCATAGATATCATTGTCGATGGTCTTCGGCAGATGGATGACATTTAAGCCCTCTTCCCGAAGGAGATTGGCAGTCTTCTGTGTTCCGTTTCCGCCAAGGATTACCAGACAATCCAGTTTCAGTTTATGATAGGTCTGCTTCATTGCTTCCACCTTATCCAGCCCGTTCTCATCCGGCACACGCATCAGTTTAAATGGCTGTCTGGAAGAACCTAAGATGGTTCCGCCCTTGGTAAGGATTCCTGAGAAATCCTTTGATGTAAGCAGGCGGTAATCGCCATAAATCAATCCCTTGTAACCATTATAAAAACCGTAGATTTCCAACTCATCTACATTATGACTTAATCCTTTTACCACGCTGCGCATTGCTGCATTTAATGCCTGACAGTCTCCGCCGCTGGTCAACATACCTATTCTTTTCATTTGCTGCATCCCTTTCTTTGCTTATTGTTGTGCATACGCCCACACATCCAAAATATATTATAATATATTTTTTTTTAGGGTACAAGCTATAATGCCTGCTTAAGCAATTTATTTACAGGCAATTACTTTTAAGATATAATCCCATACTCTCTTTGTGGAAGAAATGCTTAATTTCTCCTCTGTGGTATGAATGGCAATCATATCCGGTCCGATGGAAACCGCATCCAGTCCGTCAATCTTACCTGCTAAAATGCCACACTCAAGTCCGGCATGAATGGCTTCTACGGTCGGCTCTTTTCCATACATTTCCTTGAAAATGCGGACCATATCATCCCGGAGCACAGAATCCCTGCGGTATTCCCATGCAGGATAATTACCGGTATTGGTGACTCTTCCGCCAAATTCTTCTACCAGCGCAGCAATACGTTTCAAAAGATATTCTTTTGCTGTTCCCACTGCACTTCTTACGGCATACTGCAGAGTCAGCTTGTCTTTTTCCAAAGTAAGGACACCAAGGTTTAAAGAAGTTTCTACCAGTCCCTTGATGTCATCACTCATGCGAAGAATTCCATTTGGAAGCAGGTTGATTAAAAGCACTGCTTTTCTTGCCGCAGCTTCTGTCAATACTTCCTTCTCACAGTTTTCTTCTACTGTTACGGATATCTGGATATCCGGGTCACTGGCGGAAAATTCGTGGGTGATTTTTTCTGCAATTTCTTCTATTTTATGGACAAGCTGTGTGGCATCTTCCTGTACCATAAGCTCTGCTGCACTTTCTCTTGGAATGGCATTCTGCTTATTTCCGCCGGATAATGCTGCTATCTGATAGTGGTATTCATCTTTTAATTCCAAAAGAATTCTTCCCAGTAAAATATTGGAGTTGGCTCTTCCTTTGTCAATTTCCACGCCGGAATGTCCGCCCTTTAAGCCTGCCACATGAATAGAAACAAGATTTCCTGCGCTCTTTTCCCATTCCGCCGGAAGTTCACATACGGTGCTGCATCCACCGGCACAGCTTACCAGCATGATTCCTTCATTTTCAGAATCCAGGTTCAGAAGCTTCTTTGCTTTCAAGTGGGAAACATCCAGTGCTACAGCACCTTCCATGCCAACCTCTTCGGACACGGTGCAGATAAATTCAATACGCGGATGTGCAATACTGTCAGAATCCAAGATGGCCAGTGCATATGCAACTGCGATTCCATCATCACCGCCAAGGGTTGTTCCCTTTGCACTGATATAATCACCGTTTACTTCCAATGTCAGTCCGTCATTTTCAAAATCAATGGTGCAGCCCGGTTCTTTCTCACACACCATGTCCATATGTCCCTGAATCATCAGTGGTGCAACGTCTTCATAGCCCGGTGCTGCCTCTTTGATGATAATGACATTTTTTACTTCATCCTGATAATATTCTAAGTTCCGTTCCTTTGCAAAGTTTACCAGATAATTGCTGATTTTCTCCTCTTTATAGGACGGACGTGGAATATTGCTGATTTCTTCAAAATAATGAAATACCTCTTTTGGTTCTAAGCCTGCTAATGCGCTCATTATGATTCCTTCTTTCTTAATTTATTCTCATATACGATAAAATGGTTGTTATGCAGAATCTTGATATACTGGGACAGTCTCTCGTAAAGAGGTTCTGCCTTGTCGCCGAATTTTTCTTTTACCAGTGTACCAATCTCATAGATGGTTTTCGTTCCATCCATCTGTTCCCACACGAAGCTGCCGAATTCATCCAGCTCGATATAGCTGTATTTCGGTTTCTTAAATAACACCTGTGCGATTTTGTTAAACACACCTTTGTTATGCATTTTTATTTCTATTTTGCCATCTTTGTTCTTATTACATTCAAATAATGTATTCGGACGTGGAATATAATCTAAATAATTGTCTTTTTTCTTTGCCATATTGCCTCCTGTTATCTTCGCTAGCAGTATAAAACATCTGCCGCCTTTTCGCAAGACGGCAGATGTAAGAACTACTTTATTCTGTTTTTAATTTTCTTTTTTCTTCTTTCCACGGATGAAAAGGATTAAGGTTACGGCAAGTAATGCAAAGAATACCAGTCCGCCGATGTTTCCTAAGCTGAAACCGAATATTGCAGATAAGTTAAATGCATCTGCAAAAGTCTCTCCCTTGAATGGAATGACTGCACAGACTGCAAGGAGAATTCCTACCAGTCCCTCTCCGGCAATCAGACCGGATGAGTAAAGCACTCCGTTTTCCACTTTGCGTTTCTTCTCTTCTTCGGATTCACCCTTCTTCTTATCGAAGTATAAGCGGATTAATCCACCAACGATCATTGGTGTGCTTAAGTAAATCGGAAGGTAAAGACCTACTGCAAATGGCAATACCGGGATTCCAAGGATTTCTACTACTACTGCAATACCAACGCCTGCAAATACCAGTACCCAAGGAAGGTTTCCGCCCATAACTCCTTCTACTACCATCTTCATCAAGGTTGCCTGTGGTGCAGGGATTGCTGAGGAACCATAGCTCCATGCTGCATTTAACAGATATAATACTCCACCGATTGCAATAGCAGATGCTGCTACACCGATGATTTCACCAACCTGCTGTTTCCAAGGTGTTGCTCCTACCAGATAACCGGTCTTTAAATCCTGTGATGTATCTCCGGCGATTGCTGCGATGATACAGATGACAGAACCGATTGCAATAGAAGCTACCATTCCAGGCATTCCGATGGTTCCGGTTGCTTTTAAAATCATCGTTGTGATAAGCAGTGTTGCAATTGCCATTCCGGATACCGGGTTATTGGAACTTCCTACGATACCAACCATTCTGGATGATACGGTTGCAAAGAAGAATCCGAAGATTACGATAATAATTGCTCCAAGAAGGCTTACCGGAACTGCCGGAACCAGCCACATAATAATAGCCATGATTCCGATCGTAAGAATTACGATATTCATTGGAATATCTTTATTGAGTCGGCTGTTATCACCATTTCCTTTGCTTCCGTAGCTCTTTAATGCCTGACGGAAGGTCTTTACGATAAGTGGCAGATTCTTTACCAGGCTGATGATTCCGCCTGCTGCAACTGCTCCTGCTCCAATGTAACGGATATAGTTTGACCAGATTCCTGCTGCGCCAAGTTCAGATACCGGAACACTTGCCGGGAAAATGGTAAGGTCTGCACCAAAGAGTGCGATTAACGGCATCAGTACGAACCAGCCGATTACTCCGCCTGCAAAAATGTAGGAAGACACTCTGGCTCCACAGATATAACCAACTCCAAGAAGTGCCGGAAGTACATCCATTCCGATTCCGGAGCCCTTGTAAGATTTGATTTCATAAGTTACTTCACTTGGGAATACTTTCAAACCATCTGTAATGAATTTGTATGCTGCTGCAATTCCCAGACCGGCAAATACGGTACTTGCTTTTGCTCCGCCTTCTTCTCCGGCTACCAGTACTTCTGCACAGGCTTTTCCTTCCGGATAAGGAAGCTTTCCATGCTCCTGTACGATTAATGCACTACGAAGTGGAATCATGAACATAACTCCGATGACACCACCGATTAATGCAATCAATGCGATTTCCACTAAAGATGGCATGCTTGTACCACCTTCCTCTGCCCACATGAACAGAGCCGGAAGTGTAAAGATTGCTCCTGCTGCAAGAGACTCTCCGGCAGAACCGATGGTCTGTACCATGTTATTCTCCAGAATGGAGTCCCTTCTTAAAACTACGCGGATAATTCCCATGGAAATTACCGCTGCCGGTATGGATGCCGACACTGTCATTCCTACTCTAAGTCCTAAGTATGCATTTGCTCCACCGAAAACTACGGCCAGCAGGATACCCAGAATAATAGAGACTGGCGTAAGTTCCGGCAAAACTTTGTCTGCCGGAATATACGGCTTGAACTCTTTTTCATTATTCATTTGTCTAATCCTCCTAGTTATGGTCACTATAACCAATATAAATATTATTATACGGGCATTTTCCAAGTCTGTCAATGAAATCTGCTTGCATCCGGCAGGAAAATATTGTATGATATATGTGTTATTGTGCAAAACACTTTACCACACGAATCCAACAAAGTGTATGCACTCTTTTTTATCTGGAGATGTATCGAAGTGGTCATAACGGGGCGCACTCGAAATGCGTTAGCCCTCCGGGGCACGCGGGTTCGAATCCCGCCATCTCCGTTTCATAAAAAGTGCCGGTGGAATATTCCATCGGCACTTTTTATACACTCCGGCACCTGTGTCCGGTATTATTTTTATTCCGGCAAATCCGGTATCAGTTCCACATAAATCTGATCAAAGTATTTCTTTAATTCTTCCCGGATTCCATTTCTGATTCTGGTGAGGGACTGCATTGTAATAATATCGTTGGGGCTGTCTATGTATATTTCCACCCAGGTTTTTCGTCCGGTCTGGATGACATCCAAAAATTCTATCGTATAGGAACAGGTCTGCATATATTGTTCTGCTATGGAACGTATCTGGTCCATCACTTCCTGCTCCGGTGCAAAGAGCACCAGCTCCCTGAGTCCATGCAATATCATTTTCACCGGTTCTACAATTAAGATTAATGCCATCACAATTGCCACTACCGGGTCTATGTACGGTGTCAGCCATTCGTACGGTGTCTTCTGCAGCAGGAACTGTCCGAAGAATGCGGCGGATACGCCAAAACTGCTGACTACATCCAGTTTCCAGTTATACATTTCCGCTTTTACCACTACGGATGCATACCGTTTACTGAAATAATGAAGCAGGAAATAGATGATAAGACAGCCGGCAAATACACCAAATTCAAAGCCTGCAAGCTGGCTGGCATTTACCATATGTCCGCCATGCAGGATGCTTTGCACACTGTCGATTAAAAGCTGGATGGTAACTACTAAAAGTACGCTGTACTTGATTACCAGAAATAGAGATTCCACCTGGGAAAATCCATATGGTCTGCGTTCTGTTACCGGCCGGTACAACAGTGGCACCAGCACCAGAAACGGTCCTATCATTATTAAATCTGTCACATCAAATACGCAGTCCATCAGTATTGCATGGGAATGGCTGATATATGCCATAACTCCTTCTGCCACTACAAAGAGTACACTTCCAATAAAAGACAGGTTTATCATTCTTTTTTCCAGTTTCATTTTACTGGCTGCACTCATTTCCATAATTACCGGTAAATCTTCATTGGCTGCACGGACTTTTTTTCGTTCCAGCATCTTCTTTCCTCCCATTTCAGGCTGTTAAAAAGCACTTCAGATATATTTATTCTCTTTAAAAAATCACTTCAAAAATCGTCCCGCCGGACGGACTGGACTTAACTGTTATACTGCCATCATGCACTCTCACAATTTCATGAACCAGAGCAAGTCCCAGACCTACGCCCCCCAGTTCCCTGCTTCTGGATTTATCCACACGAAAGAATGGTTCAAACACGCGCTCCCGTAATTCCTCCGGGATTCCGCTTCCTGTATCCTCTACCGACAGATAAACATGCTTTTCCTTCTGATACGCAGTAACTGTAACCTGTCCACCTGAATGATTATATTTTATTGCATTTTCAACAAGATTATATACCAGCCTGTAAATAAGAATATCACTTCCGACCATTGTTGTGTTCTTGCATTTTCCAACAAGCTTTATATTTTTTTCCTGTGCAAGAGGTTCCAAATCTGCCAGCACTTCATCAATAAGAGCGTCAACTGCAATTTTCTCATCTCTCCCCACAGTCTGAAGTTCGCTCATGTCAAGAAGTGTCTTTACCATCCTGCTGAGTCTGTCATTCTGTTCCGTAACCATCTTTATCGTCTGTAAAGCATCCGTATCATTGCCCGGATGTCTGGTGGAATTATATAAATCAAGCTGTACCTGCATTAAAGACAGCGGGGTCCGAAGCTCATGTGCTGCATTTGCAGTAAATTGTCTTTGTATTTCAAAGGCATCCGAAAGGCGTTCCAGCATTTTGTTATACGAAGTACTAAGCTGATTCAGTTCCTTCACCTGGTTTTCTTCTATCCGTGAATCTGCAAGATTCTGTGCCTGTACTTCTTCGATTTTATCCGAAAACTCTCTAATCGGCCTGAGGGCACGCCCACTTATAAAATATGTAGCCACTCCACCAAGAAGTGCCAATAAAGTTGAAATTATCAGGCTGCTTTTTTTGTAATCCGTCTTATTGTTGTATACCTGGACCGAAAAATCATTTGCAAATTCATCCCACTTATCTTCCGGAATACTGATATATATTTCGTCTGATTCATTTTCATTTCCATCTTCCTGTGCATCAACAGCCTCCTGCAGGGAATCCATATAATACACACCGTTTTTATAGACCAGCATAGTCAGGCATCCACATATAACCGCAATATATAATGTAATGATACAGGTAAGCCTCCACTGCAGCGACATTCTTCTCATTTATCGGACTCCTCTCGTATTTTATACCCCTCTCCCACCTTGTTCAAAACCGGATCATATCCAAGCACGGACTTTAGCTTTCTTCTGAGTGACGACATATGCACTCTGATGGAGCCGCTAAAGCTATCCACGGATGCATCCCAGACATGCTCTATCAGTTCTTCCTGGCTGACCGGTCTGCCAAGATTAAGAAGAAGATATTCCAGAATACCATTTTCTTTTCTTGTCAGGGGAACCATTTTCCCTTTTGCATATGCCTCGCGTCTTATTGTATTGAACTTAATTTCACCGCTTTCCAGGCATATATCCTTCTGCACAAATTTTCTTCTTGTCAGGCTTCTGATACGTGCCTCAAGTTCCTGCAAATGAAACGGTTTTTCCATATAATCGTTTGCACCTGCATCCAGTCCTTCAACCTTATCGGCAATCTGTCCTCTTGCAGATAAGATCAGGACCTTCGTCTCCTCATTTTTCTGTCTAAGTTCCCTTAAAATGTCCATTCCATCCATACCCGGCAGATTCAGATCCAGAACAATCAAATCATAATCCTCCGCCAGAATGCATTCCAGTGCCTCTTCCCCGTCATAGCAGGTATCCACCTCGTAACCGGCAGCATACAGACTTTTTGCAATTGTGTCACATATTTGTTTCTCATCTTCAACGATTAATAATCTCAAAAGCTTTCACCTGTTTCTTAACAAAAATTTTACAACTGTTATTGTATAATACCCAGGTCAGCAGGTCAATAAATTCAACAAACGAAAGGAGCAACAATATCTTGAAGTGCCAAAAAATATCTCAAATTGCCTTGCTTATCACCGGTATCACTATGGTCAGCTATGGTGCAATCAGAGGTGAAGCGGCTGCCGTACTTGGCAAAGCGATAAAATTATGTCTGGAGTGTGTCGGAATTGGATAAGAACAAAAAAATAATATCAAAAAGAGCTGCCGGAATACGTGGATGGATACAGGCAGCTGCCACGCTGCTTACTAATATTCATATTCCCAATTTATTCAAGGGTAAAATATATCAGGGCAGTGCTAAAACGGTATGTGTACCCGGATTAAACTGTTATTCCTGTCCCGCTGCATCCGGAGCCTGTCCTATCGGAGCTTTTCAGGCAGTTGTCGGTTCATCCCGATTTAAATTTTCATACTACATAACAGGATTTTTTATTTTACTCGGCGTGACACTTGGTCGATTTATATGTGGTTTTTTGTGTCCGTTTGGATGGTTTCAGGATTTAATCCATAAAATTCCCGGGAAAAAATTTTCTACAGCCCGGCTGAAGCCACTTAGATACCTGAAATATCTTATCCTTATTGTTTTCGTTATACTTCTGCCAATGTTTATAACGAACTCCATTGGAATGGGGGATCCGTTCTTCTGCAAATACATTTGTCCTCAAGGCGTTCTGGAAGGGGCTATACCTCTTTCACTTGGAAATGCTGCCATACGATCTGCACTGGGAAAGCTTTTTTCTTTTAAATGCCTTATTTTAATTACAGTTGTTGT
>OIYY01000996.1_pt1 | contig 17122 bp, 6 predicted proteins | sample 1588341 | NCBI WGS metagenome assembly OIYY01 (sample SAMN03283287) | human gut metagenome | biome: human-associated habitat; material: feces | host: Homo sapiens | place: Peru | collected 2012 | reverse complement strand
TGAACGTCAGGGGACGTAAGGGATGCGCCGCCGCTCTCAGCCGTGAATACCAACGCAACTGGAGCGACCGGGCTTGGCAGGTAGCTATTGCCAAGGGTAACTATGACCTCGGCAGACAGCATCTGAACTTCCAGATTTCCAAGGGAGGCAAGATAGCACCTATCGACAAGAGCAAGTCCATTCCACAGCTGATGGCTGAGAACTTGGCTGCTCGTGGCATCAAGGACAAGAATGAGGGATTGACTGAGCCACGTTTCAGAACGGTGGCGGACTTCATCTTCAGCGGTTCGCAATGGAAGATGCGTGAGCTTGCCTTCGGTGACCAAGAGGTGGTCTTCAAGCCCGGCGACAACAAGGAGAATTATGCCGTCAAGCGTATGCCAGAGATTGAGCAATGGGCGACGGACATTTATAATTTTGTCGCAGGAAAGTATGGTGAGGAGAACATCGTTGCCTTCTATGTACACTTGGACGAGACTTCACCACACATCCATTGCGTTCTTCTGCCAATCAAGGACGGCAAGTTTGCCTTCAAAGAAATCTTCGCAGGTGCCAACAATCGGGAATATAGTCAACGTACATCGAAACTTCATGACGAGTTGGCGATGGTCAATGAGCCTTGGGGACTGGTGCGTGGAACGAGCCAAACGGAGACTCGGCAACGACACAGACCTACGGAGGAATACCGCAAGCACCTGTCCGAGGAATGTTCTTCAAAGGAAGAGGAACTGGACAACCTTAACAAGGCTGTAAGCGATCTTCGGGTGGAAATAGCACTGGCAGAACGTCGTGTGAAAGGTCTTTCTTCTATGGTGGAACATCTGGAAGAAGAGAAACATCAGAAGATGTTGGAGATTGACAAGTTGAAGGTGCAGATTGCCAACAAGGAAGGAGATAGTTCCATCTTGTCGCAGAAGTTGGAAAAATTGCAAGATGAGTTGGCTTCCGTTGATGAGAAACTGGCAGACAAGAAAGACAAGCTCGCTGTAGCTGACCAGCAGTTGGATGAGTTGAACAAGGACATGGAGTTTGTCAAGGAGCGGACAGAGACGCTTCGACAGGATGCCATGCAGTTCTCTCGTGAAGCTCAGACTGGTGCTGGCACACTTATCAAGACAGCTATGTTGGAAAGCATGGTCACGGACTACCGTTCCAAGATGGCATCGTTGCCACCTGAAATCAAAGTCGCATTTGACGGCTCGCCATTGGAAACCATAGCCGAGCACACTGCCGAAGTTCTGCATTGTGCCACATTGTTGTATCTTGGCTACATCGACCAAGCTACGACATTTGCCGAAGGGCAAGGTGGCGGAGGCGGTGGCAGCAATGACATGAAATGGGGACGCAACGATGACGAAGATGACAGGCGTTGGGCGCACCGTTGCCTTGCGGTGGCAAACAGGATGATGCGACCGAAAGGCAGCAAGAGTAGAAAGCGTTAATAGAAAGAATAATCGACAAATTGAAATTTATGATTAGAAAAGCAATATTTATGATGGCATTGTGCCTATGCGGACAAATGCAAGTCAATGCAGCAACAACGGATGATGGCACGAATGAAATGGTGTCATCTGGCATAAATGAGGATATGCTCCGACAGATTGAGCCTACATATCTCAAGGAGGTGGCTGTACCCTCCGCATGGTCTTCCAACTGGTTCGTTGGTATGTCTGGTGGCATATCTACCTTTGTAGGAAAGCCGCATGGTACAGGGTACATGTTTGACAGGATGAAACCTTCCCTGGCAATAAAGGCAGGAAAATGGTTCACGCCAGAGATTGGTGGTCGGTTTAGTTTCCAAGGTTTTCAGTTCAAGGATGCCAGCAAGAATGTCCGTGATTACAAGATGGTTCATGCGGATTTTCTTTGGAATGTGACCAACAGTTTTGTCAAAGACCATGCCACCACACAAAGATGGGGATTCATTCCGTATGCTGGTTGCGGTATTATCCATAACGAGGATAACGGCAAGAGTCCGTTTGTCATCAACTATGGTGTGATTGGACAATATCGTTTAACAAAGCGTTTGGCGGTCAACATGGAATTGGGTGGCGCAACCACATTCCGTGACTTTGATGGTGTGGGCACATCCAATAAGTTTGGTGACAATTTGTTCACCTTGTCTGCCGGACTGACTTTTAACATCGGGAAGGTCGGTTGGAAGAAGGTTGTAGATGCCGCTCCTTATATCAACCAGAACAAATGGCTGGCAGATTACACCAATGATTTGTTGGCTCGCAATCAAAAGTTAAGCAAAGCTCATGCGGAGGATGCCAATGCCATCGCTGAAATGAGAAAGATCTTGGAGATTGAAGGATTGCTGAAAGCCTATGCCGACCGCCTGACATATTATGCGGATAGTACGGAGTATCGCATCTACCCGAAAAATGACTACAGCGGTTTGAACTCGCTCCGTGCAAGATTGGCTCACAAGGATTGGAATGGCATGGGAAAACCAAAAACAAGCCGCTCTCTGGAGTATAGTTTCTCTGTTTCCGATTCTGTTTCTTGGAACAAATACGTTGCAGAAATGGCAGGTGGAACCAAGTGCATCGGTTCGCCAGTGTTCTTCTTTTTCAAGATTGGAACCACGCAGTTGGTTGACGTTTCACAGATGGCAAACTTGGATGAGCTTGCTCGTGTAGCAAAGGCTTATCATCTCAAAATTTCCGTTGTTGGTGCTGCCGACAGTGCCACAGGAAACGATGGCATCAACAATCCTCTCAGCAAGTCAAGAGCGGATTATATCACGCAACAGCTGGTGGCAAGAGGCATTGACAAGTCCATGATAATATCAAAAAGTAAGGGCGGTATTGATAAGTATTCACCAATTGCAGTCAACCGTCATACGGCTGTCAGACTATTTGCACAGTAAATGTGTTTTACTATCATTCATACGATAAGCGGTAATCTGCAAAACAATGATTATCAAAAGAAAGAGTCCGTTCGTGATGAATGGACTCTTTCTGCTATTGGTTATTTTGTTCTTTCTCCTGTCGCAAGATCTTGTTTAGTAGCCATGAACCTTTTCAAACTGACCTCCGAGATTGTAGGAGTAGGTAATTTTCCCCTCATCAGAATAAATCATCTCCAACAGACGGTTGTGGCTGTCGTAAGTTCATTGCGTCACATAGGTTGCTATCGCCTGGTTAGGCACAATCATCGTGCGGCGGGTCTTGGTGACTTCGCCCATCTTGCCATAGAAGTATTCAATGGCACCTGTTCCGTCCTCGCGGAGCATCAACCTACCGATACGGTTCTGAGAGGCATTGCGACCACCATAGTAATACTTCACGTTGTTCTCCGGGTGGTCAGGATAGTTGATACCCGTCAGACGCTGATAGTCATAATCGTAGGTGATGAACTTGCCTTCCTTTGCAAGGTTGGCAGTCTGCTTGGTCAGTACATTACCGAGTGCATCATACGTGAAGGTAGTGATGCCGCTTGCAGGATGGTTCACCTCTGTGCGGCGGTCGCCCATGTCATATACGGCGGTCGTATAGTTGCAGTTGTTACAGCCTATTATATAATCAACTACTACTAAGTCTTTTTTTTATTACGATTAATAACCATATACATGAGCATAAATATAGAATAAAATTAGGTACTAAATGTCTTACCATCGCCCCACTTTCTTCATAAACTTTATCTCTTTCTTTGTCATAAAAAAGTTTTATTTTTTGTGAATCAAACTGTATGCATTTATCTCTGGCAACAGCTACATAATATTGCTTTCCATTGAACTCTATGAATATGGATGATGAAGTTCTACGACGGCAATTAACTTCCAGTACCGAATATTTTTGTATTGGTTCCTCACTTTTTATTATCGTCTGTCTACGGTCGTATATGAGCCACATATAAACAGCAGCTGCTAATAAACCAATATTTACCAATATGACACTTATAAGCTCCTTATTTGTAACACGTTTCATTTTCTCGTTTTTAAAAGTAAATCACGACATCCAATAAAGATGTCGTGATTTATTTTGTTATTCAATTCTATCAGAAGCACCTTTTGAAACTGTTTTCTTTGCAGTTTCACTTCCAATATCTAACCCTTTAATTATTCCGTAAAATTGCTTTGCACTATTAAGATCTTCTTGGGCCTTATGTATCAACTTTGCATTAGGATACCTTCTATTACTTAAGTCCGCTAACCTTTTTTCAGCAGCACTTACAGCATTTTTAGCTTCCCCTAAGGCTTTCTTTACATATTTTTCACCAATTAACTTACCCATGCCGACCTCTGCTAGCGCTCCTACTAACATAGATGAGATACTTATTTCTCCAGTTTCTATATATTGACTTAGGGCTTCTCCCACCATATCTATGCCATTTTCAAGAAGTTTCGTTACAATTTTTCTATTTGTAGGTTTTGCTATCCAATTGGTCATTCTTGATATGCCATTATCAATAAAGCCTGAAGCAGCTCCTAATCCAGTATTTATTGAAATGCTTGCCACATCACCCAAATCTAAATCTTTGTTTGCTTCTTTAAAGGTCTTGTTATCAAATAACATCTTAGAACCGACTATAGAAGCATACTCTGTGAATCCTCCAATCAATCCTCCAAAGATTACACCACTAAAACCTTGTTTTCCATTAGGATCTATATAGACAGTACTTCTATTATAACAATATACATAAGGATTTAGATTTGCATAATTATATATACCTCCATTATGTTGGCCATCTAAAAAATTCTCACTATTCAGTGGGTCATAATTAGAGATAGGATCTACGCTCATCCACAAACTCAACCTCGGTTCATAGTACCTCGCCCCATAGTAATACAGTCCCGTTTCCTCATCGAATTCCTTCGCATTGAAGAGATAAGGCGTATTCCAGATGTTGTTGCGCTCCTCTATGAACACCTCACCGAACGGAACATACTCGATATGCTGCACCACCTCGCCTTCAAGGTTGGTGATGTAACTACTGCTACCCAAGTGGTCTGGGTGGTAGAAGAACTGCATCTTCTCGTATGTATCGCCTTCTTGGAAGTTATTCTTTGCAGCTCTCGCTAAAGCTCGTGTCTGAGCAGCCTCCAAGCTGCCGTCATTGCAGCAGAAGCCTTTGCCATCGACATAGTCGTTGTTGTCCTCGCCATTGTACGGCACTGCAAAGGTTGCATAATTATCCTTGATAACCTGCAACTGCTGGACATATTTTTGCTTATAGTCAACAGAAAGTCCATCGGTCTCGCTACCTGCATACTGAATGCGGCGTGGGTCAGAACCATAAGAGTCAAAGTCTCCAATCTTGGAAACGACACGCTGACTACCGATATAGATGTGCTTTGTGTAACGTCCGCCTTGGTTGGCTACGAGGTAAGGAGATACATACAATGAGAACTTGGCGGTGTTCGTGCGACCTCCTGCAAACTCAGAGTTCACATAAACCTGGTCACTCTCGCCCGATGTCTTCACTGTGCGCTCACCATCAGCATCGTACCAATAGTTAGTCACGAAACCGTTGTCATCAGAAGCAAGGAGACGGTTCTCCTCATCCCATTTGAGCTTTCGTTCTGCGGTCTTCTCATCAGCCACGCCATCCTTCTTTGTACGGCTTGTATTGACATAAACGAGGTTTCCGTTTGCATCATACTCGTAGGCATGGTTATTGTTCACATTCTCGCTTTCGGAAGGTGTCTCCTCCGTGCGGTAGTTAACATCCTTTACATTGGCGAGTTGGAATTTCTTGCCTGCATCTGTACCATAGGTGTATGACAAATCATAGCCCGCATTCAATGTACCGTTAAACTGCACATTGTTCTGCGTAAGGATCTGACGCTTCGAAGTGATACGGTGCATATTGTCGTAACCCATCGCAAGAGTATAGCTTGCGGTCTTGTTGTCTGCACCTGTATATGTACCTGTTGCGCTTACAAGACGGTAGAGGGCATCGTATGTATAGGTATGCGCCATCTGTCCGCCAGCCTTGCCACTCTGTGGAACTGACGCACCGTTTACCACGCTGAGCACATTGCTCACCGCATCGTAAGTGTAGGCATTATCCATGATGGTGTTTCCACCACTATTCACCGTGAGGTTCTGCAATCTGCGACGCTGTGGGTCGTAGGTGTAGAATGTCTCTGCACCGTTGCAATACTTCAAGTATGTGCGCTGCTCGAACTTGTCATAGCCAATCTTGCTTACATAATCGTAGCCGTATGACTTGTAGCCATGAACCTTTTCAAGCTGACCACCGAGATTGTAAGAGTAAGTAATCTTCTCCTCATCAGGATAAATCATCTCCAACAGACGGTTGTGGCTGTCATAAGTCCATTGCGTCACATAAGTTGCTATCGCCTGATTAGGCACAATCATCGTGCGACGAGTCTTGGTGACTTCACCCATCTTGCCATAGAAGTATTCAATGGCACCTGTTCCGTCCTCACGGAGCATCAAGCGACCGATACGGTTCTGAGAGGCGTTGCGACCACCATAGTAATACTTCACGTTGTTCTCCGGATGATCTGGGTAGTTGATACCCGTCAGACGCTGATAGTCGTAATCGTAAGTAATGAACTTGCCTTCCTTTGCAAGGTTGGCAGTCTGCTTGGTCAGCACATTGCCGAGTGCATCGTAAGTGAAACTGGTGATGCCGCTTGTTGGATGGTTCACCTCTGTACGGCGGTCGCCCATGTCGTAAGTAGAGGTCGTTACATTGCCCTCCGTGTCGGTGACACGAACAAGGCGCTGTATGCCGTCATACTCAAACGAGGTGGTAATCTCACCGTCAGGACCGCTCTTCTGGATGGTCTTCACCGTCTTGCCACTGCCGTTGATATGGGTAGCCTGCACATTATGGAGCGCGTCTGTTACAGTTGTAACAAGTGCATGACTGCCGTTGTCAACAGTATATGCCGTAGTTGTCGTAGAGTTGTCCGGCAATGTCACTGAGGTAGCACGGTCGAGCACGTCATAAACAGTAACCGTTGGAGATACATTGTCAAATGACTTGTTGAACGTTGATTTCGATCCATTTCCTTCCGTTGTAGGATAGAATGCCTTTGCCACACGTCCAAAAGCGTCATATACGTTTCTGCCGCTGACAATCATCACGTTCTCGTCCTTGGCAGAGCTTCCCTTGGATGCACTTGTCACAACACCGTCCTTCTTCACCTGCACGGCTCTTCCGAAACCGTCAACGAACGTAACGGTCTCCAAGTCGTCGTTAGGGTGCTGGATGTCGTAGTGCTTGGTCACTGCGTAAGCAGGAGCGGTAATGCCACTCTCACCAAAGGTAGCCAAAGGCTGATACTCAAAGGCGATGGCATAAGGCACGCCCGTAGCCAACTCATTTGGACCACGCACGCCAGTAATGCGACCGAGGTCGTCAACATCAGTCTCATAATAGAAGTTGTTGAGGTCACGATGCTCCTTGGCTATACCATAGCGATAGTCAAAATTGCCTTGCTCGCTGCGGTAGCCCCACGCATCGTCAATGCGTTCAACATACATGTTCATCTCAGGCTCATAGCGGTACTTGTACCACATACGCTGTCCCTTGCCGTTGGCAGGGAGGGTCTTCTGGATGATGTTGCCGTAAGAGTCGTACTTGTAATCAGTAACTGCCGCACCGTCATTCAACTGCTGCGTAATCTGGGTGATGTGGTTGGCATAGTTGGTGTTGTACTTTGCCGTCACATGATGATAGAGTGAACCATCACCACCTGTAACAGTAACATCAACAGGAAGTCCGAAGATATGCTTCGCTGCATTGTCCGTGTATTTAATGGCGGTTGCATAGTCAAACTTTCCGTTTCCGTCCTCGCCAAGGCTTCCCTTGTCGCTGTACTTGTAGGACTTCTACTCACCATGATAGCCATTAAGATAATACTCGTTCCAAGCCTCGGATGCAATGACACCGTTGGCCGCTCCCTCATACTGCAAGTTGGCGGTATAGCGGAGAGGGACGAATGCAGAGGCACGGTCACTCCAAAGGTTCACGTCACGCTTTGCGAACGTGTACTTGTCACCGTCGGCAGTCAGATAGTAGCTGTCGTAACGGTTCTTTGTCTCGGTGTACTTGTTGCCGTTGGCATCCTCTACGGATGTGGCGGTAACATTGCCCTGCGTGTAGTAGTTGGCAACATCGTAGTTCTCAACAGCCTGTCTGTAAACAGAATTGCCTTTCTCCGTGTCAAGGTTCTTGGTGATGACCTCACCGAAACCGAGGAACTCACGCTCATGGCGGTCACGCTTGCCGTCCTTGTACTCAAAGGCGGTAGTCATTACAGGTCCATCGTCATGGATACCATCATCAACGGTAAGGGCAGACATTACCCACTTGCCACCAGGAAGTCCGTAGGTAGGAGTGGTATGCGCATAGTCGAGTGTGAAAGTGCCGCCCAAGGAGTTGGTGACAGACTTCAACATGTTTGTCCTGCCAATGGCAGAGCGTGTGACCTTTAACTCGCTTTCCTTCTCAGACTCAACGATGTCAAGATAGCCGTCACCGTCCACATCCTGCAAAGAATATGTAGGGCGGTTGATACTATGAGAGGTGGAAGCACCAGGGTTGGTTGAAATCTTGATGCTAATGACAGGAATGTTGATGGTCAAAGTGAACGCTGCATTTGCAGACTCTGATGTAGAGGCTGATTCACTAAGCGCATTTACACCTTTCCAGCTGATAGGTTCATCAAAACCGTTGCCAGTATTGAGGGCAACAGTTATACCGTCACCATCCTTCCATACCTTGTCTGGAAGGCCATCGGAGTTGATGTCGATAAGGTTGTATTCCTCTTCACTTTCAGAGGTTACGATACCGAAACCTGCTGAGAAACTACCAGAAGCCTTGTTTATTTTGTTATCGTGGTATTTGGTTTCTCCCCAGCCTTGGCTTGCGCCACCGCTTGCTCCTATATCATAAGAGTGGCTCTTACCGCCTTGAATACGGTCAAGTTCCCAATCAATAGGCTCAGTAAAGGCATAGCCAAGATTTAATCTTACCTTTTTGTCGGAAAGAATCTTGTCAGGAAGTCCATCTCCATTAATGTCGATAAATGACTCTACGGCTTCATCCGTATTCTTTGGTGCACTACCAGAAATAGAGAATTGAGCTAACCATTCCGTCTGAACATTGCTCAAAGACGGTTTAATACCCTTGGCTAAGTTGGTGATACCTGATACGGAAGCAACAGGATTGCCACCATATCCCCACGCCTCAGAAGCATTGTCAGAGTTATTAGCTCCGATACCCTTGTAGATTTCGCCACTCAATCCACCTTGTGAGTTGGTGTATTGGATAGTACCACCAGCAATGATGTCAGGGAATCCGTCACCATTCATATCCATCATGGCAACTTCCGTCTTGGAACTGCCATTTGCATTGTTATGGGTAATGCCAAGTGCACCACCTTGCACAACGGTACTCTTGCTTGATACCACTTGGCTTACAGCTGCCGCACCAGTACCCTGCAAATATTCACCTGCAAGTCCTGCCACTTCAGCATTATTATCCAATGGATTGGTAAGAAGTACATCCTGTTCTGTCAATCGGGCTGTACTTGCCTCGGTTGCAGTAAGATAGATGTCCTGTCGCTGACCGACCCACTTGTCCATAGAAGTCTGGTCTGTACCCAATGGAGTGAATGCCATCGTGAGAGGATCAACCTTGTCGTTCTCGTTTTCAGGCAATTTCAGCAATGACTCGTCAATAGGTTTTGCATATCTGCCCTCTGCCGAGTTATAGACAAAACCTCCCCAGCCACGGTAAAGCATACCGAAGCCAAGATTGTCATTCTCTGCATAGAATCCAGCAAGCACATTCTCTGTTACGAGACCTGCCGCATCTTTCAGAATGGAAACAGAGGCTGAAGTAACAGTTTCATTAGAGATTGCTGCCAGATAGCTGTATTCAAACCAGATGTTCTTTCCTGCAGTAGTTGCAAATCGCAGAGTATCGGCTTTCAAGATGCCATTCTCGATAGTGAAAGACTTCTTGCCAACAAGCGCATCCTCTGTTTTTGCGGTCAAAGTAATCTGACCGTTGATAGAATTGTCCGAAAGGGTAAGCACTGGAGACACAACCATAATTGTATCTGTCGCAGTGGTCAAGTATGGCTTGCCCTCTGACAAGGCATTTGCAAATATCTTGTAGTGTGCAGGAACGGCTACAGTCTGTTCGATATTGGCAGAGTCCTTATAAGTCACAGACGCTTGCCAACCGATATTCTTCCAATCAACATTTGAGGTAGATGAAATCTCAAAGCTGAAGTTGGTCAGCTTTTCAGTATTCTTCAGACTGATGTTGAGAGAATCGCCACCAAAAGCCTCATAAGCCTTTAATGTACGAGCAAAGACCGTCTTCTCAATATAGTTAGGATTGTCGTTTCCGTCACTGTCTTTCTTATCATTGCTTCCAATGATGCTGAGAACAACATCGTCGGTTGTTACAGGCTTGTGGAAGGCACTGTGAACTTCCACGCTTGAACCATTCTCCACATTAGCGGAGGTGTTCACATCGTAGATGGCACCATCCTCTGGCTTGTACTCTGTTGAAGAAAGCCCGTTAGGCAAGATATTTGACTCGCCAGCGTATGTAATGGTAGGCGACCAGTTCACCTTATCAAATAAGCCGTTGCTTGTTTCCTCAGAGCCAGACTGCACACGGAAATAGATCCTTTCACCACGCTTGACGGCAACAGATGATACGGCAGCGGCATAAGAACTGCCGTCGCCCTTTGCAATAGTCTTGTTCCAAAGCTCATTGCCACCCTTTTGGATAGCAACTCTTACGCCGTCTGCCTTCTGATACTCGTCAGCATCATAGTCACCAGTCGGAGTAACAAGGCTCACTTGACCTGCCACGCTGACAGTTCCATCCTTTGGTGCTTGCCATACACGCACAATATCCTCCATAGGGGAGTTCTTGATGGCTTCTGCCTGCTCGTCCTCGCTAACCTTCATGACGGAAGTGTCAACCTTGCCACCATAGATGATAGGGCTTGGCGTGTCGGCACTGCTCAATGTAAATGTAGGAACGGCATTGCCTGCCTCGTCAAACTCCAAGTGGTTGAAATAAACCTTGCCATTGGAAACGAGGTCAACAAGTCCGTCACCGTTGATGTCGCTGAAATACTGGGTCGTCTTTGTCTTGGTGGTAGATTTGTCCGTTCCGACAACGGCGGTCAAGACATTCCAACCGACAACGGCATTCGCACCGAAAGTGTTGGTAGAACTTTTGGTTGTCGAGAAGTTACTGATGCCCTTTACCTTGACAGGCTCACCATATACAACTTCTCCGTTGTCTGTCTTAATCTGTGGACGATAATATACAGAACCACCAGACTTGTACACCTTGTCTGGAAGTCCGTCACCGTTCAAGTCAACGAGTGCGGAAAGTCCCTTGCTCGTGTCGCTTGAATAGCTGTATGAGCCACCTACGGTATTGCCTTTCCAAGGACTTCCGTCCACGACACCCACACCTGCATAGAACGAACCGCTTACAGAAGAACTTGTCGTTCCGCCAAGTGCAGTTGGCTTGTCGCTGAAACGCTTGCTGACAGTCTTCAATGGATTGATGAACCCTGCGTCAAGTCCATCATCATGGGTGTTCCATTTTTCGGAATCATCCTTGAAAGGAACATAGCCCTTGTCTGCCTGTACGTCATCATAGTAGTCGAAGTTTTGGAAGGAGACCTCCTTGCCGTTGTTGTCATACTGTCTGACACCAGTGAGCATTTCCTTATGGAAAGCACCTTCCTTGTAGTCAAAGGCATAGCTGCGCAGGGTCTCGCCCTGGAAATTCACGGTCACTTTTTCCAACAGCTTGTTGGAGGAGGCGAGGAATCCATAGCGGGCATTGTTGGTCTTTACCTGCTTTACCTTGTTGCCATCAAAGAGTACAACGGTGTGCGGTTCCTGTCCTGCATTACCTGCGTGAACCTCCTTCAGATATGCCGCCTTGGCCTTCAAGCCGCCACGTACATCCTCATCCACGATGTCATACACATATTCTATATAGTCACCGTGGAGTTCCTCGACACGTTTCAGCTTCCATTCGGCAATCACCTCACGGGTATTGCCCGAAGCATCGGTGACATTGCCCTTTACAACAGCTCCGTCACCACCATAGATGTACTTGACACCCTGCTTGTCTGTAACCTCCCAATAATAGTTGGCAGGACTGTCACCCTTGCGGATGATACGGCTGAAATCACCGCCTTGGCGGGTGTAGAACTGGCGATCCGCCTTTCTGTTCATCTTCTCGCCACGGTGTGCGACTCCCATCTGTCCGTTGTCATCCATAGTGGAGAGCATTGAACCGGACAAAAGATAAGTCTCCGTCTCTTTTGACATGTCATAACGAGGCACGCCCCACCGGGTGTCAAGCGTAATGCTTGGCACGCTGACGTTCCAACCCTCGCCAAGCCAACCGCTACCGCCCTCGCTGCTGTACTGCAAGCCAAGGCTTGGCTGCATGCCGTTTCGTGCTGGCGGCATCTCGAACGGATACTGCAGGTTGGCAGAGCCACGGTTGTTTGCGCTTGGAGGCGCAATGACATTGAGCTTCGCCGTCGGGTCAGCCGCCTTGATGTCGTTCATCATCGTCGGGGCAAAGCCTTCGGTCTGCGGAGACTCCGGTGCCTGTATCACGCCGTTGATCATGTCGGTGAAGTGGGTGGTCTTTGAAACGACACACTCTTCCTTCTTGTCCACACGCACACGTTCCAACGCAACCCAATGCTTCTCGGCCGGGTCATAGTAATAGGTACGGATGTCGTCCTCGGTATAGCCGCTTGGTATTCTCGTGCGGTCATACTTTATCTTGACAGTCGCACCCTCGCCTGTGAAATGGGTTCCGTGAGGGAGAAAACGGTAGCCCTGTCCTCCTGCCGTGACATTGGTCATGGCAAAGTCAAGCTCAGGAACATTCTCCTCTCCGATAGAGTTCACGGAAAGGCTTCTGTTCCGAATGAGGTCTTTCTGAAGAACGACCAGTTTGCTACCTCCTACGGAGATACTGTCAGAGACACCCTTCTTGAAGAGTTTTCTCACGGCTGTCCCGTCCTTTGCCGAAAGGGACAGTGTGGCGGCAAGCAGTAAAACCAATGCCCACGCCACCTTCTGTATATAATTCTTCATGCGTATCTTCCTTTAAGTTACTTTACTGAGATTTTCATTGTATGCTCCCCATTCTCGGAGATAGCCTTCACGACATACACACTCGATGCGGGAACCTTGAAGTCGGCTTGCTTGACGCTTTCGCCTGTCATTTGGCGTGACACTACCAGTTTGCCTGATACGTCAAACACCATCAATGTGGCTGCAGCAGGCTTGTCCTGTGTGAGTTTAGCCTCGTAGATGCCTGTCGTAGAACCGTTGCCCTTGACAGTGAAATTCTCGTCTTCTCCAGAAATGAAGGAGTTTTCATCCTGTCTGTCCGAGCTGCCCACATGGTTCTCCCTTGCCTGTGTTCCGTTAGGCATACTTGCATCACACTCGCTGCCGACATAGACGGTCATCGTTGTCGTACACTTCTTGGGTGTTTCTATCTGCACGTTGCCCCTTGTGGTGAATGAGGTTACAGGCGTACCGTTTACGGTAAGATCTGTGATATGTGTCTCGCCCTTTCCGTACTTGATGCAGAACCGCCATGCACGAAGTGACCAGACATATTCATGATGCACGGTCTGTCCGTTCAACTTGTATGTGACCTGCATATTGCGGACAGTAACACTGAGCACATCGCCCGGCTTGATGGTGACATATTTGGTTAGGCTTGTATATCCACCGGTTATGATATGCGCCTTGTCGCCCCGCACGTCGAAGCCATATTGGGTGATCTCGTCCGTGAGGCTTGGCTCCAATCCCACACGGTAGTTTGATTTTGTATCGTTCACCGTCCATGAGATGTCGCCAGACAGATAGGTCCTGGTGTCATGTGAGTATGAGGTGTAGAGTGCGTTGCCAGTGGCATAAATCTCGTTGCCTCCACCTTGTGATACGGACAGCGCATAGACGCCGGGGGCAAGATTCGTGATTCTATGCGTGTCACCGAAGAATGTTCCTCTGGCAATGGTTTCTCCTTTTACTTTTCCTGCAACGGTGTCAACGCTGAGCACATAGGAATAGACTGGTGTACCGATGTTGATGCCGATGTCGATATACCCGTCATTGCGTGGAACTCCATTCTCGCAACTTGACGGCGTAGGAGTGGCATCATAGGAAATGCCGTCATAATAGGCGAATGTGAACACATCGCTTCCGCTTCCGTCTGCATCCCATAGGATATTGCGGAATATGGTCTTGCCCCTTGTCATATCAGGCTTGGAGCATCTTATGTTGCTATTGCTGTTGATGTCGAAATCACCTTCACCGCTTGGGTCTATGAGCATGACGGTACGCTTGCGGCAATAGTCCGAGAACTCCCTGTCCGGTGTGAGGTCATAGCTCAACTCTGCCATATAACCGACATCATCGATTCCTCCTGTCCTCAAGCCTGCCATATTCAAGGCGGACTCTGCTCCTTCCGTTCGGATAATGCCCACATTTGTGTCTGTGTCAGTTGCATCAGAAAGGGATATGGTTCTTGTCGCACTTCCTGTTCCGTCAACACGCAGATAGATGTTTTTGCCTTCCTTGCGGATAGAGATGTCCGTTCCGTCAACATCCGTGGCGATGTATGAATTTGAGACCGCTCCGTTGATGATCGGATAAACAACTCCAGCATTGGTGAACCGGAATCCATACTTGCATGTGCTGCCACCGATGCTTCCGAAGCCAACGTCAAAAGTCGGGTGACTTGTCGGACAGGTGAACTCAAAAGCACCGCCACCTCCAACAAGGGCTGGTGTCGTGGCATAAGCTCCGGAAGCGGCTTTCTCTTGGATGATATTGTCAGTAAAGCCATTCCTTGACACTTCAAATCCTTGCGCAGTCCATCTTGCCACTGTACTGTCGGGCTTTGACGGCACGTTGGTCTTGACCATCCATGTACGTTTCATGACATGCCACAGGGAATCTGTAGGTGAGGTATATGTTGCAAGTGCCACATCATCGTCGCCCCAGAAAGTAAAGCCTCTGTCCGGCATCGGATTGCCGTTTTCACGTCCCATGACAAGCAGGCGGGAAGCGGATGAAGGGTTGTATGGATTTGCGTCATGATAAGTTCCGTTCTCCTTCAAGGCCGCATACACCGGACTTTCCTCATATGATGTTGCGGAAAGCGGCTGGGAGAGACTTCCTGCCATGTCGGTTCCAACAGCTGTGACCCTATGGTGGTAGGCTTGGTTCTCCGCCATATCCCAAGTCAGGTTTCCGTCGCTGTCAAGATACGAGCCTTTGAGGGTGATGCCGTACTTTACCGCCAGATAGCTCTCCACTTTTCTGCGCTCATCGGGTGTAAGCATCCTGCTGAACACAATAAGCTCAGGGGCATATCCACGGATGGAAGCATTACCGAAGAGCGAGGTCGGAAAATCCGTACCGAAGCTGCCAGAGGTGGAAGGGGTTCCGATGAATAATGTGGTGTTGGAGTTGTCTCCCCACAATGTTGTTGAAGGATTGCTTACCTTGAAGTAGGACACAACTCGCAGAGCGCTTTCCTTAAAACCGTTCTCGGACAAAGAATCACTTGATTGATAAAGCAGGTCTTCACCCGATGCTGAACCATAGTCCAGTGGTTCAACGCCTCTACCCCTTACGGCTTTGTCCTTGCTCAGAATGGCTCCGTCGCCCTTGCGGCCGTCAAGAGCATAGACAACCATATCCTTGCCGATGGTTGCCTGTTCCGGTGCAAAGACACCGATGACGGTAGCCTGCGAGAGGTTGCCGTGTTTGAGTTTGGCACTCAGACTACGAAATCCGTCTGCGAGCCAGAGACTCGGATTGAAGTTGAAGTAATGGACTGAACTGTTCGGAAGAGTAAGTTCAGACTTGACGCCACGGCTGTCCAATAGCATCAGCCGTATGGAATCCCCAGAGAAATCCTGCCAACGGTAATAACCTTGCAGGTCTGAGTTCAAAGGCGCAGTCTTGAACCACAGTTCGCTTCCGCTGACTCCTCCGGGCGTTTGCGCGAAACTGCCGAGAGCGAAGCCTAACAGTAACAAAGAAGTAAACTTTCTCATGCGCTGTCAATTTGGAGTGTTTGAAAAATATAAAAACGTATGCCTCTGCCGCGCAGGGAGAGACCAGTGAGAGAGAACGGACTGTTACTACGGAGAAGAATTGTGATATAGGCTTGCTCCGTAAGGTCCTATTGTCACGTGGCAGGCCAATAGGCTTTACCACCAAACTAATGCTGCAAATATACAAAAATAATCTTAATAAACGGATATTATCTTTAAGAAATTTGCTGGTTTGGTGTTTTTTTCTTATGATTTCGGTCAATTTTGCAGAAATCTTTTACATCTGTTGTATGTACTGGAGTTAGTTTGGCAAAAATACACAAATGGTCACGGCTTCAGTTTCTTATGTTAGAATGTAAATCATGGTTTGAAACTGTACACACTCGGGGTACAAATGAAAACACTATATGCTTGTGTCGGAAAGGTATATATGAGCTGATGGTAGAGTCGTCATCAACAACAATGGCCCTGATTTGATAAACTCAGCAGGAATACTTGCTATTCATTTTTTATGATGGGGTTATGTTGGCAAATTTGAGATTTCTATATAAAAGATACAGTTTTATTTAAGTGAGTATAATTTTGCTGTTTATAAGTTTAATTTAGTTTAAAATATCAACATAAAAGTTCTTCGTATCTGCATTTTTAGTACTTTTGCAAATGGAAAGAAAGAGGCTGTATACCTCCGCAATATGTATAACATTTAAAAAAGGAGAAAACTTGAGTTTTTCTTTCCTATGGCTAAGGCTTTAAAAACTATAGTTACCAAGTCATGCAATGATAGCAGAAAATTTTCTCAAGCGGACTCATTGCATTATTATGAAACTAAAGTTTATAATTATTATAGCATTATCCATTTCGAATAATATGGCATTTGCTCAAGAATGGAATTTAACAGGAAGACTATTTGATAAAGCTGCAGGCTTTTTACCGTTGGAAGCCACGGAAATAATAGTAAGTCATCTTGATGGAGAAACTATGGCTCACCCGATAAACCAGGGGGGATTAAGCATATAGCTTTGTAAGTCTGAAAAG
>OIYY01000995.1_pt1 | contig 17132 bp, 21 predicted proteins | sample 1588341 | NCBI WGS metagenome assembly OIYY01 (sample SAMN03283287) | human gut metagenome | biome: human-associated habitat; material: feces | host: Homo sapiens | place: Peru | collected 2012 | reverse complement strand
TTCTTTTTTTGTATTGACTTCTTTACCAACTTTACCTAAATATGTATTAAAGCCTGTATTTATTACAATGCCTTCTCCTCTTCCACTTACTACAGAAGTTCCCATAAGACAAATATTATTTATATCAAATATTTCTTTTGCATTACTATTTACTTTATTACTTTTTTCTACTAATATGCTTTCACCAGTAAATACTGATTCATTTAAAAATAAATCTTTACTATCAATTATTCTTAAATCAGCAGGAATTATTGTACCAGCATTTAATTTAATAATATCTCCGTTTAATGGAGGATTTATTTTGACATGGGTTTAGTAGAATAAGGTAAGAAACACCACCGCACATTAAAAAAACGGAATACAGGCAGAAGATTTTAACAAAGCATTTCAACTAAACGAAAGGAGGTTAAAATGTTAGTTGAAATCAGCGAACGAGAATTAGCATTATTAATAATACTAATTCTCATACTTAAAGTCCTTTAATTAGGGCTACGGGTTTGGGTGTTTACGCCACCCTTGCCAGTATTCTTATTTTAACTTATTTTAAAAATTTTTCAAGATGAGGGAAGCATGAAAACAGAAGAATTAAACAAACTTAAACAAGAGTGTCTGAATTGCCAAAAATGTGTTTTGGGCGATACTAGAATAAATGTCGTTTTTTCAGACGGAAATCCTGAAACCGCAAAAGCTATTTTAATTGGCGAAGCTCCGGGGGAAAATGAAGATAAAACAGGCACACCTTTTGTCGGCAGAGCGGGCAAATTACTTAACGAGTTTTTAGAAAAAGCAGGAATTTCCAGAGAAAAAGATTTGTATATAATAAATACCGTAAAATGCAGACCGCCTAAAAACAGAGTTCCATCTGATGAAGAGAAGAAACTTTGCGAAGACTATTTATTAAAACAAATCGAAATTATTAATCCTGAAATTATGATTTTCTGCGGAGCTACTGCTTTAAAATCTTTCTATGATAAAAAAGTTGCGATTTCAAAAATCCGTGGTGAGATTTTAGAAATTGAAATCGGTGGAAAAATTCGCAAATGTATTCCAATCTTCCACCCTTCTTATTTATTGAGATATCATTCGTTGGAAGAAGGAAGTCCGAGATATTATATGCTAGAAGATTTGAAAAAAATTAAGGATTTGATACAATAAATATATGTTTCTGCAAGACTTATAAAAAGGAGATTTATATGAAGTATTCAACAGACGGATTACAATATCATATTGGTTTAAAAGAAGGTGACGTAGGTGAATATGTTATTTTGCCAGGTGACCCGAAAAGATGCGAAAAAATCGCAAAATATTTTGATGACGCTAAATTAGTTGCAGATAGAAGAGAATACACAACTTATACCGGTTATTTGAACGGCGTTAAAGTAAGCGTAACTTCTACAGGTATCGGTGGACCGTCTGCATCAATTGCAATGGAAGAATTAGTTAAAGTCGGTGCAAAATACTTTATCCGCGTAGGTACTTGCGGTGGTATGGATTTAGATGTAAAAAGCGGTGATTTGGTAATTGCAACAGGGGCAATAAGAATGGAAGGAACTTCTAAAGAGTATGCTCCGATTGAATTCCCGGCAGTTGCGAATTACGACATTGTAACAGCACTTATAAATTCTGCAAAAAAATTGAACTTACCTTATCATGTAGGCGTTGTAGAATGTAAAGACTCTTTCTACGGTCAACATAGCCCGGAACTTATGCCTGTAAATTATGAATTACAAAACAAGTGGAATGCTTGGTTGAAATTGGGCTGTTTGGCTTCTGAAATGGAATCAGCAGCATTGTTTATTGTTGCTAGCTATTTAAAAGTAAAAGTAGGTTCAATATTTTTAGTTGTTGCAAACCAAGAAAGAGAAAAACAGGGTTTGGAAAATCCTGTTGCGCATGATACTGAATTGGCTATCAAGACCGCTGTGGAAGCAATTAAGAATTTGATTAATGAAAATAAAGTTTAAGTCAGATTAAACTTGACATAAATACTGATTTATCATAAACTAAACATGCCGAAGTATAGTGCTGTGGTATGCCTTGCTCGGTTTATGCACAATAAGTTAAGGAGAAACAAAATGCCAAAAATGAAAACCCACCGTGCAGCAGCTAAGAGATACAAAGTTACTGGCACAGGTAAAATCACAAGAAGACATGCAGGTATTGGCCACTTGCTTCAACACAAAGCTGAATCAAGAAAACGTAAGATTTTCGGAGATGTAGTGATTTCTGAATCTCACGAAAAATTGATTTCAAAAGAGTTACCTTACAAGAAGTATGCTAGATAGGAGTGTTGAACAATGAGAATTAAACGTGGTAATGTATGTCGTAACAGACACAAAAAAATATTAAAGCTTGCTAAAGGCTTCAAAGGTGCAAGAAGCAGAATTTTTAAAGTTGCAAATTGTGCAGTTATGAAAGCTCTTAAATATGCTTACAGAGATAGACGTGCTACAAAACGTAATATGCGTCGTTTATGGATTGTAAGAATTAATGCAGCTGTTAGAGAACAAGGAATGAGCTATTCAAGATTCGTTAACGCTTGCAAAAAAGCAAACATCCAAGTAAACAGAAAAATGCTTGCTGATCTTGCAGTTAATGACAAAGAAGCATTCGCAGTTGTTGTAGAAGCAGCAAAAGCAGCTTTATAATTTATAGGTCTAAATAAAAAGCGCGTGACATAAGTCACGCGCTTTTTGCATGCAATCAAAAAAGGCGTCCGTTGAGTTTGGACGCCTTATATCAAGTTAGAAAGAAAAGGAGTGGATTTTTACATATCATATACAAAGTTTTGACCTTTGGTATCTTCTGATGCTTCTTGCTTCATTGCTTGAGATGCGAAAAACATTTGTTTTGCGTAGCTTTGAATTTCTGAATTATAAACTCTTTCGTCAAATATGTTTTCGTACTTTTTCAAATATTCATTTAATGGATCAACCATATCGGTTACAAGTCCTGTTGCGGTGTCAGCAACTTGTTGAAGAACTCTTTCACCAATACCAAGTTCCGCCATTTTTTCGGACAAAGTTAGAGTTAAAAAACCTTTGTTTTCGACTGCTTCTTTTGCTTGTTCTTGAAGTCTTTCCTCCATTCTTTCTTCAGCAGCCGCGTGTTGCTTAGTCGGATCATAAGTTTGGGTTTTATATGTTTGTAAGAAATTATTCAGATTAAATGTTTCTGCCATATCCTTAGTCCCTATTCTTTGTATTAATGTTATCGGCACTTTTTTCAAAAACTTTAGGGTTTTAAAAGAAATGTTTACAATTTGTTACAAATCATGCTAAAATAGTGCTGAACTGAATTTGTTGTGATTGTATAGTTTAGAACTAGGTTTAATTAATGGAAAATTGAAAATGGAAAATTATTTAAAATATTTTTAAGTTCAATATGCTTTATATTAAACGTATTTTATTTAAGCGATATCTAAAACAATTTTCCATTAACCGAACTTTCAACTTAATAATCTCCTATATCAGCACGATTTTACGCTTAAACACTTGAATTCTATATCAAAAAACACTATTATAAATGTATTATGGAACAATTTGTAATTACATTTGACGAGATTAGAGCTTTATTAGTAGAACAACAGTATGCTGAAAGTGATATAGAAGAATTAGAAAAAGCATTTGAGTTTGCAAAAAAACTTCACGCAGGACAGTATAGAGTTTCAGAAGAACCTTATATCATTCACCCGATGGAAGTTGTAAAAATTTTAATAGGCTTAAGAGCTGATAAACACACTCTTATGGCAGGTTTTTTGCATGATATATTGGAAGATACGGACACAAAGCCTGAAGAAATCAAAGAACTTTTTGGCGAAGATGTGCTTAATCTCGTTCAAGGTGTTACAAAATTAGGAAAATTGCAGTTTAAATCAACAGAAGAACGTCAGGCAGAAAACTTTAGACGTATGTTTATTGCAATGGCAAGCGATGTGAGAATTATCCTTCTAAAACTCGCTGATAGGTTGCATAACATGCGAACTCTAAACTATATGACACCTGTTAAGCAACAAAGAATTGCACAAGAAACGCTTGATATTTTCGCCCCTCTTGCAAACCGTTTAGGGGTTGGTAAAATTAAAGCAGAACTTGAAGATTTGTCATTAAAATATCTTCATCCTGATAAATACTATGAAATTGCTCAATTAGTTTCTCAGAAAAAAGCCGAACGTGAAATGACCGTCAAGCTTTTGATTGATAAGATTTCAAAAGACGTTAAAGCAAGCGGAATTAACGCCCAAATCACAGGACGTGCGAAACACTATTACAGTATTTACAACAAAATGCGCCGTTTGAATGTCGCTTTCCACGATTTATACGACATCACAGCGGTTCGTGTTATTGTTGACACAGAAAAAGAATGTTATGAAGTTCTCGGACTTATTCACTCGCAGTTTAAACCTATCCCGGGACGTTTCAAAGATTATATCGCGATGCCAAAAGGCAACATGTACCAGTCTTTGCACACATCTGTAATCGGTCCTCGCCAAAAACCTTTGGAAGTTCAAATCAGAACTTGGGAAATGCACGAAATCGCTGAATATGGTATCGCAGCGCACTGGAGATACAAAGAAAAAGGTTCAAAAAAAGCTGACTCAGCTACTGATATCAAATTTTCTTGGATGAGAAAATTGGTTGAATATAACAAAGATACGCCAAACGCAGAAGACTACGTAAATTCGGTTAAATTGGATTTATTCTCTGATCAAGTTTTTGCGTTCACTCCAGGTGGTGACGTAATTGACCTTCCGCAAGGTGCAACACCTGTTGACTTTGCGTATCGTATTCACTCTGACGTTGGACATAAAACTGTTGGAGCATTGATTAACGGACGTATTGCACAACTCGATACAAAGTTGAAAAACGGTGATATTATTGAGATTATGACCTCAAAAGTTGCAGCACCGCGTCTTGACTGGTTAAACTTTGTTGTAACAAAACAAGCGGCTTCAAAAATTCGTCAATGGTACAAGAAAAATAAACGTGAAGATCATATTGATATCGGTAAAGCTAATCTTGAACACGAACTTACAAAAACAGTTTTTGATGAATACGTAAAAAATGGTGAATTTGATAAAATCGCAAAACAAATGAATTACGTGAGCGCAGACGATTTATTTGCAGCACTGGGTTATGGCGAAACAACTGTTAATAAAATCGTTAACCGCTTAAGAAAACCTCAAAAACAGGAAACCACCGTTCAACATAAACCTAGAAAAGCATCCGAAAAAGATATTATCGGTTTAGAAGGTCTTCTATATTCGTTTGCAAGATGCTGTTCCCCAATTCCGGGCGAACCAATTGTCGGTGTTGTAACTCGCTCAAAAGGCGTTACTGTTCACCGTTTAGACTGCAAAACTTTAGAAAATATTCCTGTTGAAAGACTTTTAGATATCCATTGGTCAGGAAACAACGTCAATAAGACTTACAGCACAACTATAAGAATTGAAACAGCCGAAAAATTGGGCTTGCTCAAAGATGTTATCGGTATTGTTTCGGATAACAATACAAATATCACATCTGCTAACGTTAAATCTAAAGGGAAGGTCGGTATTATTGAACTCGGAATCGAGTTGGATAACATTGACACATTGAGAAAAGTTATGACTGCAATCCAGTCTATGCCTGATGTTTACAGCGTAAAACGTATCCAAACATCATATAGCGCATCACCTCAACAGTTCACGAAAAAGACAGTTAAGCGTGCTAAAAAGAAACCTGTAAAATAGAGCAATTAGTGCAAGCCCAGATTTTGTCGCATTGCATTTTGTCTTACAGTCGCTTTGCAAAATTCTTCTAATTCATTTTCAGCAGGTGTATGTTTTCTAAACTTGTCAATAAATGAATTTTTCATCATGTTAATAGCGGTTTTAGAAAATAGAGGAATTGGACCTCTAAATTTTATCGGTTGTTTAACATATTTTAACAAGTCTTTGTTTTTAACTGCTTCTTCAGCATATTTTACGCGTGCATTTTTGTAATCTTTGTATGAACCGTAAATAAAACTATGTTGCATGTCAAATTTTAATTTGTACAATTCTGTAACTTTAGGTGCATTTGGATTATCAGGAGCAAGTGTAGAAACTTTACTGTAAACGCGCTCAAGTGCCTTGCAATTATTCTTAAGCATTTCACAATTGTTTTTTAATTCAGCTTCTTGAAGCTTTAATCTCTTCAACTGTCTTCGAGTTAAAGGCTTACGTCCTTCAAAATTCACGCTTGATACTGCTAAATTCATGCATATACTCCTTAATATTGAAAAAGTTAAGTACAATAATTGTACCTTTTGTCTAACTAAATCCTATAATTTATTATACACTTCATCAGTAACAGCTTCAAGCCATTCGTTAGAAGTTTCTGTCCCGTCAACCTCAACAGCGATATGAGAGAACCAACTGTCAGTCGCAGCTCCATGCCAATGTTTAACGTTAGCAGGAATGTTTACTACATCGCCGATTTTCAATTTTTGCGGTTCTTTACCACATTCTTGGTACCAACCTTCACCGCCAACTACGATTAACATTTGTCCTCCACCTGTTTTAGCGTGGTGAATATGCCAGTTATTTCTGCATTTAGGTTCAAACGTAACATTGAACATTTTAACTTGACTTTTAGAGAGTGGTGCGAGATAACTTTTGCCGATAAAATATTTTGCGTAAGCTGTGTTTTCTTCGCCAATAGGGAACATAATTGTTTGCGCATATTTGTCTTTGTCGCTTAATGCTTGAGTGTTATCATCAGCCCAAACCTCTTTGGCTAAATTGAATGTTGCCCACGCTTTTGGCCAACCCATATAAAAAGCGCAGTGAGTAATAATTGATGCCATTTCAGTTTTAGTTACGCCATGGTTTTTCGCATTTTGAAGATGGTATTTTAAAGAATTATCAGTAATTCCTTGTGACATAAGAGATACAACTGTAATTATAGAACGTGTTTTTAAATCGATATTTGTGTTATTCCAGTTTTCGCCAAATAAAATATCGTCATTGAAATGAGCAAATTCAGGTGCGAAATTGCCTAATTGTTCACGTCCTGCTGTTTGAACTATTTTTGCCATTGTTTTTACCTCCTTTGTTTTAGTAAACGTAAAACTGTTTGCTAAACATAATAAAATCAATAATAATGTATAAAACTTCTTTTTTTAATTTTTATTCTTCTATTTTTTTTAATATTTTTGCAGGGTTTCCTGCTACAATGTGGTTTGGTGGAACATCTTTTGTTACAACGCTTCCCGCGCCGATAATCGCACCGTTACCGATTGTTATACCTTGCAAAATTGTTGCGTTTGAACCTATCCAAACGTTGTTGCCAATTTTGATTTTTTTAGCAATCATGTTTAACCTTTTTGTAATCGGTATTTCATGGTTAAGTGTTGCCAAAACTACATTATGCCCAATTAAAACATTGTCACCGATTTCAATTCCTCCTTGGTCTTGAAATTTACAGCAAGCGTTTATAAATACATTCTTGCCAACTTTTATGTTGACACCACAATCCGTATAAAATGGCGGAAACATTCTAAATGTTGAGTCAACTTTTTTGTGTGTAAGCTCTGAAAAAATATCTACGATTTCTTCTGGAGTATGGTATTTGTTATTCAATTTCATCGTGATTTTTAAAGCTCTTTGACTAAGTTCGTGAAACATTGCAAAAGCGTCAGTACCGACTTCAACTTTTTCATGTGTTTTCATATATTTTAAAAATTTTTCAATCTTCATATCTTAAACCTCTATATTTAATATTTTAGCAAATGAGAGTAACTCTCAAACAAGAGGAAATTAATAATTTTTTACATTTTTTGTAATTAATTTTCGATTTGTATGGTTTGCTTCGTCGTTCACACTCCTCGCAATGACTGGGCGTGAGATACATAGCTGGGTATCATTGCGAGAAAATCGTGAGATTTTCGTGACAATCCATTTGTTGTAAGAGACTTTCTGTCAAGCCATCTTTGCGAAGGTAATTAGTCTGAAGCAATCTAGCTTTTTAAAAGTCATTTTTGCAATAAAATAAATGTAGGAGAAAATGAATGTCTGAACTTAAACTTAACAAACTTAACGTAAAACAAGAGTACCTTGATGAATTAACACAAATTTTAAAAAATTATTGTCCGAAAGCAGAAATTTGGGCTTATGGAAGTCGCTTGGATGGCGATTCACATTCAGGCAGTGATTTAGATATGACAGTAAAAAGTTTTAATGAAGAAGGAAAATACCTCTATGAATTAAAAACACTGCTAATTGATAGTGATATTCCATTTTTGATGGATATAAATGAGTTTGACAAACTGCCGGAAACTTTTCAAGAAGAAATTTTGAAAAAATATGTTAGAATTTTTTAGTTTTCTTTTGATTTAGTAAACTTGTCTTTTGCACATGTAATTGCACCTGCGCCTACTCCGATAAGACCGTTCATTGCAATAGAATTTTTTACCGGTGATTTAAAGAAGTGGCATTTCCTAGATACAAAATCTAAAACAACACCAAAACCAAACCAAGCACCCGCAGTATTTAAACCGTCTTGCATTGGTGCTGACATATTTGAAATCGGATTTTTCTTATTTTTTTGCGCACAAAAATTAACTCTGTGTGAAAAGTTGTTTACTTTTTGTACTCTCATAATATAGGGCTTCTAACTTTAACGTTGGGCTGAAAGCCCAACCTACATTGTTATATTCTAGTGTAAAAATGCCGATGGCCGGGGTCGAACCGGCACGTAGTTGCCTACACCAGATTTTGAGTCTGGCACGTCTACCAATTCCATCACATCGGCATATAAAATTTTCAAAACTTCAATAGTTAAGAATATTAAAGCAAAAACAAATTAAAATATCAAGTATTTAGTTTTGTAGAATTGATTACGTATAAAATTTGTGCTATAAAAAAGGCATAGGAGGTAGTTATGTATCAAGTTTATATCGACAAGCCATCATATTTTGAACCTGATATGGCAGGCGAATTTAAAGATTTAGAAAGCGCAGAAGCTTTTGCAAAAAAAGAAAAAGCAGAAGATAGCGAAGTAACTTATGAAATCAAAGAAACAAGCGGTTGTTTTAATAGTTATGGCGAACTTTTAGCTACTGTTATCCGACGCGGTTAAAAAAGTTATTGGTGTAAAAAATTGCATCTTACTTCTCTAAATTAAAAATAGATATTAATACGAAGAAGGCGGTATCTCATAACTACCGCCTTCTTTTCAAATTTATATTGGTCTGCTTCTAAAGCTTACTGAGCAAATTCGCCCGTATAAAAACTCATAAGATTTGCCAATCTGTGTTGCTTTTCTGCAACTTTTTCAATATTTTGCTTGATTTCGTCAAGCTCTCTCAATAATGTATTTAAATCTTTACGTCGCTTGTTCTCTAGGCGTTCCTCCTTAATTGTGTGCGGACAAGTTTCTTCTGAATTATTTACCTCCTTATTGACTTCACGGTTTACTTCATCCAAATTGATTTCAATCCAATTTGGAGAAAAACATTTGTTTTTAAAATCTTTGTTGTTCATCAGTGCTCCTTAATAATCTTTTTCAGGCTTAAACTTGCTGATGAAATTTGATACTAGCCAAGCAAAGTTTGTCGCTACCTTCTTACATTCTAAATAATCCTTTTTAACTTTTTGAAACTCTTCTGAGTTGAAATTAAATGATGTCATCTCTGAGTATTCAATTAGTGCTTCATGTTCGTCCATACCATACCTCTTAAATCAACTGCTATACACAATTTTTGTTTTGCTTTTTTGATTTCCTTTTTGCTTACAGGTATGTTATCGTCACTTTTTTGAAAAACTTTAGTGTTTTTGTCGTATTCGTTACAAAACGTTACATTGTTAGCTCGTAATGCGCGATTTTACTGAGTCTTGATTTGTTACTAAATGTAAAGAGAAAGTAAATGGTGCATAAAATTGTGCCTTTATTTTTTAATTGTCGAAAGTAGGTTGGGCTTTCAGCCCAACAATAACTAAAAAAAGAGGCGTAGCCGAAGGCTACGCCTCTTTTAAAATCAATAAACAAACTATATGCTCTTAAATTTAACCAAATCTTGTTTTCTCATTCTGATATTTTCAGGAGTGATTTCAACAAGTTCATCGTCGCCAATGTATTCCAAGCAATCTTCCAAAGAAAGTTCTTTATGTGCTTGTAATGTAACCATAACATCAGCCGTCGCACTTCTCATATTGGTTAATTTTTTAGTTTTACAAATATTAACTACGATATCTTGAGGTCTGTTGCCTTCGCCGATAATCATACCTCTGTATACCTTTGTTTTTGGTGTAACAAAGAATACACCTCTATCTTCAAATTGCGCCAAAGCGTAAGGAATAGCTTCGCCTTGTTCGTGAGCCAAAATTGAGCCGCTTCTTTGTTTTGGAATTTCACCCGCGTATGGTTTGTATTCGTCAAATGTATGATACATAATACCTTCACCACGAGTCATACGGATGAATTCAGAACGGAAACCAATCAAACCTCTTGCTGGGATTGAAAATTTCATGTTTGTTCTACCGTTAGCATTCTGCATTTCAATCATTGTAGCTTTTCTGCCTGAAAGTCTGTCAATGCAAGAACCTGCATAAGTTTCAGGAACGTCAACTAACAAGTTTTCGAAAGGTTCTTGCAAATTTTCACCTTCGCCTTTAAAAATAACTTCAGGTTTAGAAACTTGGAATTCATAACCTTCTCTACGCATTGTTTCAATCAAAATGCCTAAATGAAGTTCGCCTCTACCGCTAACTTTGAAGCAGTCTGTTGAATCTGTGTCTTCAACTCTCAAACTTACATTCTTTTCTAGCTCATCATAAAGTCTTTTTCTGAGTTGTCTTGATGTTACAAACTTACCTTCCTGACCTGCAAACGGGCTGTCATTAACTGAGAAATTCATTTGCAATGTAGGTTCGTCAACCTTAATCAAAGGCAAAGCTTCAATGTTATTTGGGTCGCAAAGTGTTTCACCGATATGGATATCAGAGAAACCTGCAATACCAACAATATCACCTGCTTCTGCTTCGGCAATTTCTACACGTCCTAAATCGTGGAAACCGAAAAGCTTTGTAACTTTTCCTCTTTCAACCGAACCATCCGCTTTGACCCAAGCAACTTGGTCTTGTGAATGGATTATACCGTTTACTACACGACCAATAACGATTCTGCCTACATATTCGTTATAATCAAGAGTTGTTGCTCTGAATTGGAAAGGTTTTGTTGAATCACCGGCAGGTTCATGAATGTTTTCGATAATGCAATCCAAAAGTGGAATCATATCTTTTCTTTCATCATCAAGATGTTTGATTGCAAAACCGTTCAAACTGCTTGCGTAAATATAAGGGAAGTCGATTAAATCTTCTCTGTCCGTTAATTCTGTGAACAAATCGAAAACTTTGTCCAATGTTCCGTCAGGGTCAGCTGCAGGTTTATCAATTTTGTTGATTACAACAATAATTTTGATACCAAGTTCCAACGCTTTTGATAAAACAAATCTTGTTTGAGGCATTGGGCCTTCTGCCGCGTCAACGATAAGTAATGCACCGTCAACCATGCCTAATACACGTTCAACTTCCCCACCGAAATCCGCGTGCCCCGGTGTGTCAACTACGTTGATTTTAATACCTTTGTAGTCAATAGAAATGTTTTTGGAAAGAATTGTAATTCCTCTTTCTCTTTCTAAGTCGTTACTGTCAAGAACACGTTCTTGCACTTGTTGGTTTTCTCTAAATGCACCGCTTTGTTTAAGCATACAGTCAACCAAAGTTGTTTTACCGTGGTCAACGTGAGCAATAATAGCGATGTTTCTAATATTCTTATTTGCCATTCTTTTAATCCCTATTTCTTCTAGTGTTGATTTTACACTTATATTCTAAAACAAAAATTTTTATTTGTATAATTTTTTTTGTGCAAATTCTATTTTGGCAAATTTTGAAGTTAGAGTTTCTATAAAGGAGTTAAATGCGATTGTGTTCTACACGATATTAGTTGATTTTATTCTGATAAATTTCTTTAATATTATTGACACCGTATAAGATGTCTGTTAGAATAAGTATAGATGTAAAAATGTAAATTTAATTCATATTCAAAATATAAGAAGAGAAAGGATACAATAATGAAGAAGAATGGTTTTACTCTTGCAGAAGTTTTGATTACCTTAACTATTATTGGTGTTGTAGCAACATTGACGCTTCCTGCATTGATGACAAATACCGCAGAACAACAAGCTAAAACAGCATTGAAGAAAGGTATTAATACCTTGACAGAAGCAGCTCAAATGAATCAGTCTATCGCAGGATTTGACTATGCTTCTTTGATATCAAGTAATACAAGCAACACTGAAGAACAGTCTTTATATGGCTTGTTGGCTACAAGAGCATCTGTTGATTTTGTTAAGAGCGGTAAAGGAAAGTTAGTATCTCACCAAGGTGATGCTACTGATAAAAACGGTACAAACTTTACAGTTTTCTTCAGAGATGGTTCTGCTTTAACTTTTGATCCTAGTACAGTAAGTACAAGCTCTCCAAAACAAGCAGGTACTGGAAGCCAAGCTGGTACAAAACTTATGGATGATAACTTGGTTTATGGTATTACTGCTGTTTATGATACTAATGGAGCAAAGGGTCCGAATGTTTTATCAAACTGTAATGCTTCTGCGTTGGGTTCAGCAAAAGATTCAAATGGTGCTAACCTAACTACAACTTGTAGTAAAGCACAACGTGTAATCAAAGACCAATTCGGTGTTAGATTAAGAGGCGGATATGCAGTTCCAAACGGAGCAGCTGCAAGATGGGCTTACGAAAACTAATTGGTTTAATTTAATATTTAAACAAGAGCTTGAACAGAAGTTCAGGCTCTTGTTTTTTGTTGGATTCTGTTCTTCATAATGATTGGGTGTGAAGATTTAAACGAGCCGTCACTTACATTAAATTAGCGTATTTTCTTGAACTTATCCGTATTTTTTGTAACTTTTTGTAACAAAAAGGCAAATTCCCTCCAAAACATGTTTTACATGATATAGAAGGTAAAACTCAATGGAGGTTTTTATGAACAAAGTATCTTTTTATGGTGAATCTGCCGGAAGTATTAGTTATTCAAAAAATATTTCAGCGCGCGGTGGTGAATCCGCTGGAAGTATTGCAAAAGTAGCCAATACTCAAGGTGAAGCAACGCTTGTTCAAGCTCCAGAGTGTGATACCGTAAATTTTAAAGGCAGAGAAGAAAAGAAAAAATTTTCTGTTTTAGGAACAATCTTAGGCTTAGCTGCAACAGCAGGTGTTGCAATCGGTGGTTTGGCTTACGCGCATAAAACAGGTTCTATTGCGAAGTTAAAAGATGGCAACATTAAAAAACATTTGACAAAGGCTGGTGAAACTTGCTACGAATGGTGCAATAAAACAAAAGATTTTGGTGAAAAATATTACAATAAAATCAAGGATTATATTAACAAAAAAAGTTAGGCATTTCCTATTCTAAACCAATTTACAAATTTGTTAAATAAGGTGTTTTCCGGAATATCTTCTTCTTTGATTTCAGATTCTTCTGATTCAAAAAGAATTTCATCAGGCTTGTTCTCTTCTTTGCGTTCAAATATGTCATCTTCTTGTCGTTCTTCTTGTTTTTTCTTTTGTTGGCGCATATACATTCCGCCTCCACCTAAGCCGCCACCGTCTTTGTAGGTTGCTTGAGTCTTATTGATGGGGTTGATATTACTGTTGAAATCGAATGACATAGCTCTAGTCCTGATTGTACGTTGCATGTATATTATAAACTATTTTTCAACTTTTTCCAGTGTTTTTATGTTAAAATCATTCTCGTGAGGTAGTGTATGAAGAAATTTTTGAGTATTTGTTTTTTGTTTTTAATGTCCGCAATGGTTGCACAGGCTAATGATATGCGTTTTGTGCAAGTTTCTGACGTTCGCTATAATGCTAAGGAAGATGATGGAACTTTTACTAAAACAATCCAAGATATAAATAAACAAAAAGATGTTAAATTTGTTGTTTTTACAGGCGACAATATTAATAAACCTGACAAAGATGATTTGACGGCATTTCTAAATGAAGCTAAAAAACTGAATTGTCCTTTTTACATGGTGATTGGTGATAAAGATGTTAACAAGCATAAAGAAATGAGTAAAAAACAATACATCAAAGAAATTCAGCACCACATGAGAAAATACAAGTTTGAACACCCAAGTTATGCTTTTGAACGTGATGGTGTTGTGTTCATTGTTGTAGATGGTTCAAAAGATGTTATTCCGGGAACAAACGGATATTTTAAAGAGGATGTTTTGACTTGGTTAGAAAACGAACTTGCAATGCACAGTACGCAAAACGTAATTATTTTGCAGCATTTCCCGCTAATTCCACCATCAAATAAAGAAACTTATTACACATTTAAACCTGAGAATTACTTGAAGATTTTGCATAATAATAAAAATGTCAAGGCTGTTATTTCCGGACATTTTGGTGTGAATAATGAACAACACATAGATGGCGTTGCGCATATTTCAACGTCACCAATTCCTTATTATAGGATTATTGATGTAATGGATTGTGACACTCCAAATCCTACAATTTGGGCAGAATTGAAAGAGGTTAAGTAGGAAAGAGTTATTGTCGGGCTGAAATCCCAACCTATTTTTTGTTTCTGTTATGCACTGCCAGAAACTCTGATGGGGCAATATTTATCCCACAAATCCGCCAATTCCGCTCTTTAGCAACAATGCAAAGGTTTTAGCTGTAGCAATTGCCATCCCAACAAAACCACGGTATTTTATATTCTTTTGTTTCTTGATTTTTGCAAAATTCAAATCTTCGCCGTAATTGAATTTTTCCAAAAGCTCGCCAAAACCTTTTACGCTTTGAAGTTCTTTAGAAGAGTTGTAATATTCTCTTAAAGATTTTTTCTTTTCAGGCTTGAATTCAGGAGAAGATGCGATATTGTCGCAAATCATACTGCGCAAGTTTGCTGTTTTGCCACTTTCTGTATGGTGTACAGAGTGTTCTCTATGCCATTTTGATACAAAAGATTTTGGAAAACCAAGTGTGTAGAGTATAAGTTTGTCAGCGTCATGCGTTAAACTGTCGATAGAATTTTTTCCAAACAATTCTTTTTCAACTATGGCAAAAACAAGTTTGTGGTCATAAGTATGTTCAATGTTTTTGACATAATTTTTTGCATAATTTTTGATTTTCTCCGAAAAACCACGAAGACCGATTGCACTTTTATCTGCAATCGGTCTTCTCATAAATATATCCGCACTTTCACACAATCTATTTGCACTCGCGTACCCGTGAAAGCTGTTACCCGTTGGTTTTGGAGGCTGGGTTAAATTACTACGATAATAATGGTTAATATTACACTTTAATTCCATATCCTATTTTTGCACATAAAAAATAAAATACAAGTAGCAATATTTAAAAGTAAAATTTTGTTACAAATAGTGGAAATAATATTTTGTATTGATTAAAATATCTATTGGGTATAGAAAGAGGGGAATTTTTTAAGATGAACGCTAATCCGAATAAAGTACTTTTACCTAATGACGTAAGAAAATTATTAAACGTTGATAATAAAGAGATTGTTGAGCTTTGCAAAAAGACTTCAGTTAGTCCTAAGAAAGATAGTAGAGGACAAATCTATTTTTCAGTTGATGAAGTTAAAAAGTTAAGAAATGCGAAAACTTCAGTTGTTGCAGAAATGAATGAAAAAAAGAAAGTGGCATTACCCGTTATGACAAAACCTGATTCACAAGTAGTAGTTAATGGACTATTAGATACCCTAAGCAAGATGGAAAACAACATTACAACTTCAATGACTAAACTTATTGATGAAAAGTTAGAAGGCATGGACGACGTTGTTTTGGAACTTGTTAGATGCAAAACTGAAAATGAAAATTTAAAAAACAAAGTTAATGAATTGAACAAAGAAAACTTTAAGCTTAAAAATGCTTTGAATAGCTTCAAACCATTGCTTTGCGGATTCTTTATTAAGAAGGAAGAAGATAATATATTATTGTAAAGAGGAGAAGTTTAGAAGTTTAGAAGTTGAATAGAGAATATTATTAAAACTTCTTCTAAACTACTCAACTCCTAAACTTCTAAACTAGAGGATTTAATCATGGCGAAACCGGCGGAAGAAACAAACGTATCAGATGAAAGAAGTAAAGCACTTAAGCTTGCTATAGAGAAGATTGAAAAAGATTTTGGTAAAGGCGCAATTATGAAGCTTGGTGACAAGCCTGCTGTTAGCGTAGAAACTATACCAACGGGTGCTTTAGCGTTAGACGTTGCTCTTGGTGTTGGCGGTATTCCTCGTGGACGTATTATCGAAGTTTACGGACCTGAATCATCAGGTAAAACAACTTTGGCGCAACATATCGTTGCAGAATGTCAAAAAAAAGGCGGAATTGCAGCGTTTGTTGACGCTGAACACGCACTTGATCCTGAATATGCAAGAAACCTTGGTGTAAATGTTGATGAACTTTTGATTTCTCAACCTGATACAGGTGAACAAGCTCTCGATATTACGGAAGAATTGGTTCGCTCTGGAGCGGTGGATGTTGTAGTTGTCGACTCGGTTGCAGCTCTCGTTCCGAAAGCCGAAATCGAAGGCTCTATGGAAGATCAGCAAATGGGTTTACAAGCTCGTTTAATGAGTCACGCTTTAAGAAAATTAACGGCAATAATAAGCAATACAAATACCGCGGTAATATTTATTAATCAATTAAGGCAGAATATAGCGACTACGGGATATGGCGCTGGACCAACAGAAACTACTACGGGCGGAAAGGCTTTAAAATTTTATTCTTCCGTTAGACTCGACATTAGAAGGACGGAATGGATAAAGAAAGGAGACGAAACTATTGGGCATAAAGTAAAAATTAAAGTTGTGAAAAATAAATTGTCTGCTCCTTTCAAGGTTGTCAATTTGGAAATTATATTCGGGCATGGAATTTCTACCGAAGGTTTACTAATTGATTTGGCAATGGAAGCGAAAATTATAACAAGAAGCGGCGCTTGGTTTTATTATAACGGAGAGCAAATAGCTCAAGGAAAAGAAAAGGTTAGAGAAATACTTGCATCCGATACTAAAATGAGATTGGAACTTGAAATACAAATAAGAGAAAATTTGAATATGGGCGGAATC
>OIYY01000993.1_pt1 | contig 17161 bp, 18 predicted proteins | sample 1588341 | NCBI WGS metagenome assembly OIYY01 (sample SAMN03283287) | human gut metagenome | biome: human-associated habitat; material: feces | host: Homo sapiens | place: Peru | collected 2012 | reverse complement strand
TCTTGCTTCCCTCTGACGAGGGAAGTGGCGGCTTTGCCGTCGATAGGAGAGAAACCTATGTTAAGATAAACAATAATGTACTGTTTTAAGCAAGGTATAATCTTACTTTTTTATCTCTTGACAAATGAAAGAAAAAAAGTTTTAATTAAATTAGAGATTTTTGTCACAAAATTGATTTTATAAGGGATATAGATATATGATAGGACTTTTTCTGAATTTGCTCGACACTCAAAGCGAAAAAGACAAATTCACCGCTCTTTATGAAAAATATAAAAATTTACTTTACTATATAGCTTTTTCAAAAGTGCATAATAACGAGGTTGCCGAGGAATGTGTTCAGGAAACTTTTTTCTATGTTGCAAAGCATTTTGACAAAATAGGCAAAGTCGATTCAGGCAAAACAAAAGGCTACTTGGCGACTGTTGTTACCGGTTTTGCGATTGATTATTATAATAAAGAAAATAAGGTCGATATTATTTTTTCCGATGATGACAAAAGCGATGATTTAAGCTATTTTGAAAATTTTGACGCTGTCGAACTTACTCACGCATTTGATTCTGTTTTAAACGAAGAAGAAAAAATTTACATCTATTTAAAATATATTTACGGCTATAAAAGTTCGGAAATAGCAAAAATGTACGGCATATCCGACGCTCTTGTGCGCAAAAAGCTTGAGCGGGCAAAAAATAAACTAAAAAAATATTATGAGGAGGAAAATTATGACTGAGTTTGAAAAAGCTGTTGAAATGTCTTTTGAAAAATATGCAGCTTCGCTTCCAAGCGTGGTGCCGTCGCATAATTTCAGCCAAAAGCATATCAATGCTATGAACGAGCTTCTTTACCCTAAGCCTGAGCTTAAACACAAAAAGCTTTTAAAGAAAACAGTCAGAATTATTATAATTGCAGCCGTTCTGCTCAGCCTTGCCGTTACCGCAGTTGCAACAAGCCTCAGCCATAAATATGCAATAGACGAATATCCTAACCGTTTAGAATATCGAGTTGAAAACATCAAAAATGTGCCGAAATTGACACCGCTTAAAGTTAATTATGTGCCGCAGGGCTTTGATAAAACTGCAAATTATAAAAAAGAAGAATACACTTATTCTAAGCTTGACAAATATTTTGTTATTGATAAGTATACGCTTGACAAGACAGTTGCTTTTCATGAAGATGAATACGACAGCGAAGAAATTGAAATTAACGGAGCAAAGGCGATTTTTTACAAAACTTCTAATAATAACGGTATTATTTTTAATGACGGAAAATATGTGTTTGAGGTTATCGGTAATATTGAAAAAGAAGAACTTGTTAAAATTGCACAAAATGTAGAATAGCAATTTGGCGAAAAATACAAAAGTAAAAAAATTCCTCATCATTTGTCACAAAACAACCTTTTTAAATGATTAAGTTATATGAAAGGGGTATTGACCTAATCAAATAATTTTAGAAAAGAGGAAATCTTATGAAAAAATTTTTTACAAACCTAATACCTTTAGCGGCATACTGGCTTACTTTCTCGTTTGCATTTTTTATAATGATTATGAGTGATTCATCGGTTGAATTACCGTGGCCGCTGAGTATTACTTTAATTGTGGTTAATGTAGTTATCGGCTATGCGGTTAATGTTCGGCAGATGAAATGGGGGTTATCACTTTTCTTGCTTCAGCTTATTGTGTGCCCGGCAATTTATGCCGCAAAAGCGTCATACAACATATTCTTCACTGTCGGAAACATTTCTGCATCGGCAATACTATGCCGTTATGAAGATGTGGCAACCCCGCCGATAATTGCAGTAGTAACAATAGTTGTTTCTGCCGTTTTGCTTGTAGGTTCATTCTGCCTCGGCTCGTTTATCAGGAAAAAAGTTAATAAGTAAATTGTAACAAAAAAGCCGTCAGTTTTTTGGCGGCTTTTTGCATTAAATGAATAATACTTTGCCAAATCTTTATTTTTTCTTTAACTAACTTTTGATATGTTTTGATTTAATATAATCATCGGATGTGTAACATTTGCAGTTGATTCAGGTAAAACATTAGATTTATGGGCGGCTTATTATTCAAACGGCGTTGTTTTTACTGAAACAGTAAAAGTAATGCCGGGACAGTCCGGAATAAGAGCATATTGCAAAACAGGTCTCAGTGCAAAGAAAGGAAAAACAATAAAAGCAAGAGGTCAACAATCAAGCAAAAGCGGTACGAACACAGTTTCCGGACGAGTAGATTATCAATAAAAAATACAGTGTGCCCGCATATAGCGGGCGCACATTTAAGTGGGGATTGGCAATGAAAAAATGTATTAAAGCTCAATTACTTGTATTGTTTAACAGGCGGCAGTTTAAATTTGTATTTGCGTTTTCTTTAATTTTTTCTATTTTATCATTTTTGTTTTATGCATTTTTTTCTTTTGGACAATATGAGAGTGATGTCAAATCATACAGAGATGTATGCTTAGTATCAGGTGAAAATATTTTTTCGGCAATTTTTATTATGGTATTGCCTATAATAAGCACTGCCGCATTTTGCGATATTTTTATTGAGGATAAGAAAAGCAACCGTCTTTCAATAATTTTTCAAAAATGCAAGAAAAATGAATATTATATCTCAAGCAGCATTGTGTCGATGCTTTCTAATATATTTACAATTTTTGTGCCTATGCTTATAAATTTGATTTTATGTGCCGTTGCATTTCCGAAATTTTCCTCGGCAGATTTAACGGGTCTTGCCGGCAATCAGGCAAATTTATATTCCGCTTCAAGTGATTATATGAATTTGCTTGCTTTTAAAAAATTATTTATGTCAAGTCCGTTTGTTTATTCATTTTTATATATTGTTTTAATGACGCTTTATGCGTGTGCAGGTTCGTTAATTACATATTCGTTATCCTATTTTATAAAAAACAGAGGAATGATAATAGTTCCATTTTTTGTTATTAACTGTTTAACAAATATATGTTCTTCGGCAATTTTTAAAATATTTAAAATTAATATTTCAATCAGTAATTATATTACAAGCGAAAATATTTCATACGGCATTAATTATAAAACTTTTTTCATAATTTTAATAATTATGATAATCGTTTCAATTTTTATATCATTAAAAAACTTGAAAACTCTCGGTGATATCTTATGAAAGTTAAGTTTTATTTTGAGTACAAAAGATTAGCATTATTAAGTGTTCTTTCAATTTTTACAGGGTTAATTTACAGTTTCTCAACAGACATAATTAACAAAACATCGTCTGTTTCATCATCATTTGAAGCGATTGTAGGATATAACGATTTTTTTGAATACGGTTTGGCAAATTTGCAAGGAGTAATTATACTTTTTATTTTGTCACTTCCTACAATTAATTATTATGAAAAAAATCTTTCTAAAGTCAACGCATATATTTTTTCAAGAATAAAAAGCAAGAGCAAATATTTTTTGACAAAATTTCTTTATTTGTGTTTGTTTGATTTAATTTCAAGTGCTTTTTATTTTATGTCTAAAATGTTTTTTGATAAAAATTTTATTATAAGTAAAAATATGGCTTTATGTTTTGTCAATTTCTTTTTAGCATTAGTTATTTTTTCGTCTTTTGTTTGCTTAATGTCTGTTTTTATCGGTTGCACTCGTTCATATTTAATTATGGTTGTAATTTATTGTGTACTTATATTTTTAGTAACAACTTGTTATTATAATTGCAACAACATCAGCGTGTGGATGTTGATTTTGCTTAACCCTTGCGCACGCTTTATGATAAATTGGAACGGCGAATATTTGCAAATATTAAGTGAATTTCAAACAAAAATGATGTTACCTGTTGTAAGCATCATTTATTTTGCAGTTTTAGTATTAGTAAGTATATTTATTTTAATTTTTACAACAAACAAATACGATATATCTTTCAAATTGTATGATGAGGAATAAAAATGGCTTATATTGTTTTAAAAAAAGTATCAAAAAAAATCAAAAACAATTATGTTTTAAGTAATATTAATTTGTCGCTTGAAAAAGGTAAAATATATGGACTTTCCGGTCAAAACGGAAGCGGCAAAACAATGCTTTTAAGAGCAATAGCAGGTTTAATGAAAACCGACGGTGAAGTTTTGATAAACGGCAAAAAAGTCGGCTCATCCGAGCAAAAAGAAACAATAGGAATAATTATCGAAAATATCGGCTTGTTTAACGATTTGAACGCAAAAGAAAATTTAATGCTCTTAAACAGCTTTGATGATAAAAAAATCAGTGAAGAAGATATTTGCACTGCAATAAAATCAGTAGGTCTTGATTATGAATCAAAATTACCGTACAAAAAGTTTTCTTTGGGTATGAAACAAAAACTATGCATTGCTCAGGCAATTATGTCACACCCTGATATTTTACTTCTTGATGAACCTACTAATGCTCTTGACGAAAAGAGTGTTGATGATTTTCGCAATCTTATTAAAAGTGAAAACGAAAAAGGTTCAACAATTATTATTGCAAGTCACAACAAAGAAGATTTGAATATTTTATGTCAAAAGGTATTTAAAATTAAAAACGGCTGTTTGGAGGCTGAAAACGGTGAAGAATAAAAATACCAATCATTTAATTAGTATCACTTTCAAAAAAGGTTGGGCAAAAGCAACTTATATCCTTGTTGCAGTATTTATTCTTGTAGCTGTAGCTACAAGAGTTTCCATAGTAAATGAAATTGATGATTATAATTCTATAAACGAAATCAGAGTTGAAACAGTTGTTTCCGACAGTCAAATAAAATCGCAGGCAAAATCTTGCGCTAAGGGGCTTGAAAAATCACAGGTGATTGTTATTGCCGCATTTAACGGCGAAAGAAAGTCTGCTCACTATTCTACACTTAGTACAATGAAAGTTGAAAGAGTGATTAAAGGCGATAAAAGACTTGTCGGAAAAAGTATTAATGTTTATGAAAATAATGCTATATCAGCAAATAAAGGTAAGCTTTATTTAAGAAATTTCACACCGATAAATCTTTTTGAAGACGGAAAAGAATATCTGCTCTTTTTAAACGAATTTGGCAAGTATGATGAAGATTATGTCGATTATAAAAACATAACTATTAAAGAATTTATTATGGCTGATTATTTTGCTTCTTCTTTTTGCACCGGTGAAACAAAATCAAAAATATTAAACAAAGAAAGCGAAAATAATATCGTTAATTATAACGATTTCAAAAGCAGTGAATTTATTGTGTTTTCAGAAAATCAAAATAAAATAATGTATGATTTAAAATCTGAAATTATCGACTTGTATCTTGAATAACTATGAACAATATGGTACAAGGAATTTGTCACAAAAAAGCCGTCAGTTTTTTGGCAGCTTTTTACATTGCTTTTTACAATAACCGTATGTTATATTAGAATTGTAATATTATATTCCCCCCTCAACTTTCGTACAGATTTGTTCAATACTGCAAAATAAGTTATTTAATTGGAGGAAATCTTATGAAAAAATTTTTTACAAACCTAATACCTTTAGCGGCGTACTGGCTTACTTTCTCGTTTGCATTTTTTATAATGATTATGAGTGATTCATCGGTTGAATTACCGTGGCCGCTGAGTATTACTTTAATTGTGGTTAATGTAGTTATCGGCTATGCGGTTAATGTTCGGCAGATGAAATGGGGGTTATCACTTTTCTTGCTTCAGCTTATTGTGTGCCCGGCAATTTATGCCGCAAAAGCGTCATACAACATATTCTTCACTGTCGGAAACATTTCTGCATCGGCAATACTATGCCGTTATGAAGATGTGGCAACCCCGCCGATAATTGCAGTAGTAACAATAGTTGTTTCTGCCGTTTTGCTTGTAGGTTCATTCTGCCTCGGCTCGTTTATCAGGAAAAAAGTTAATAAGTAAATTGTAACAAAAAAGCCGTCAGTTTTTTGGCGGCTTTTTGCATTGCGTTTGAGTTAGCGTTATGATATATTGAAGTTTAGAGGTGAGTGTATGAAAAAGAAGAATAAAGTGATTATTCCGATAGTTGCCGTTATTGCTGTTATTGCGGCAGGAATAATTGCGCTTGTGATGTATAACAGTTCTCTTATTGATGTTGATAATTACAAGGAAATTGACACGCTTATGAAATCAACTCAGCAAAGTTTTGCGGAAAACGAGCCTTACAAAAAATATAACAAAACCGTAAGCGACGAAGTTATAAAAAATACGGAATATTATCTTGTTAAAAACAAAGATTATGCGGCGGTGTTTTATAAACTTGACGGCAATACGGATGTGATTATCCTTAAAAAAGACAGGAAACTAAGCAATAAATATAAAGTTATAAATTCAAGTTCGACTGAGAAATATATAGAAAAATATATTGAAACAGACGAAAACACAAAGCTTTTTGCAATTTATATAACCAAAAACAAGCATAAGTTTGACACGGTTAAAGTTGTTGACAAAATCGGCAAAAAAGAGCTTTTCAGCCAAAAAATCAATTCTTATCCGTTTTATGTTTTGTTTGCCGATGATGAAAACTCGAACCTCGAAATTCAGTATTTAAAAAATGATAAGATTGTAAAAACGGAGAAATGGTAAAAAAGAGCGAGCATAAAAGCTCGCTCTTTTTTTATTTCTTTCTTGTATAGCAAATGTGTGAAAAGTGGATGTCATTGTCGTAGTAGCTTGCAAGAAGTTCACGCTCATAGTTATCCTTTTTGAAATTAGGAAAATATGTGTCCGCATCCTTACATTCGGCTTCAATTTCGGTCAAATAAAGCTTTTCGGCTTTCGGCAAAAATTGCTTATAAATATCGCCGCCGCCGATGATAAATACGCTTTCGCTGTCTGCCGTTTCAAGCGCTTCGTCTGTTGAATGAACGACAAATGCGCCCTCGGCTTTGTAATCTTCTCGTGTCGTGATAACAATATTTTTTCTCCTCGGAAGGGCTTTCGGCAGGGACTCAAAAGTTTTTCTGCCCATAATAACAGCGCTTCCCATAGTCGTTTCTTTAAAGAAAGCCATATCCTCTTTAAAATGCCAAATTAAATCGTTGCCTTTGCCAAGCTCAAGATTTTTGCCGACTGCGGCTATCATACTGATTGTCATATTCTTCTCCCGTCACTGTGAAATAGGGAATTTGATTTTTCCCATATGCTGATAATCGATAAGCTTAACATCCTTGCAATCTCTTGAATCGTCAAATTTGAAGAAATCGTCAACTTCCGGGTTGAGCCAAAGCTTAGGAGCCGGTAAATCACCCTGAGTGTCAAACCTTTCAATCTGCTCTTTAATTCCGTCAACTTGGTTTACATAAATATGAGCGTCCTTGATACTCCAGTCAAGCGTTCCCGGTTTTAAACCGCAAACCTGAGCAAGCATACAAACAAGCGTTGCATATTGAGTTACATTAAACGGTAAGCCGAGCGGAACATCACACGAACGCTGATGAACCCAGCAGTTAAGCCTGCCTTCGGTCACATCCCATTCACTCGACCAAACACAGCTTGGAAGCACTGCGGTGTCAAGATAATCGTTTTGCCAAAGAGTCATTATCATTCGCCTGTCTTCAGGATGATTTTTAATCTTGTCAATAAGGTTTTGAGTCATTTGAAACTTGTTGACAATATAGCCGTAGGCAGTGCCGATTGTGTGCGCATATTCTTTGCCGAAGAATTTATGAATCGGTGTTTTAACAAGTTCTCCGTTTTCGTTTGCAAGCATTTGAGTGGCGTTCCAATAACCGTCTTCGTCAATTTCCCATTCGTTCCAAATTTTAACATCTCTTTCCTGAAGCCAACGAACATCGTTTGACTGGGCTTGATATATCCAAAGCATTTCAATAACCGCTTGGCGAATAAACACCTGCTTGGTTGTTAAAATAGGGAATTCGTTTGATAAATCAAAGTGGAAATGGTGCGACGGTACTTTTATGGTGTTTGTACCCGTTCTGTTAACAACTTCAATCCCCTCGCTGAGTATTCTTTTACATAAGCCGATATAATCTTTGTCGAACTGTGACATAATAGTACCTCTTTATCAGTAAACTAACGGTATTTTAACACAAAGTGTTCTTGTTTTCAATATAAGAATAATTAACAGTTGACCTTGATTTAATATAAATATATAATGAAAAACAAAAGGAAGTGTTATTATGCTTAATAAGAATGATATATTAGATACTTTTTCTGCACTTGTGTCTATCGATTCACCGTCAAAGGGTGAAAGGCAGATGTGCGATTATATTAAATCGAGGCTTGACAAGCTCGGCATAAAATATGAGGAAGATGATACAGGCAAGGTTATCGGCGGAAATTGCGGAAATCTTTATGCTTATATTGACGGTGATAAAGACCTTGAGCCTATCCTTTTTTCTTCTCATATGGACACGGTTGAACCGTCAACGGGCAAAAAAGCAGTGTTCGGCAAAAACGGCTTGATAACAAGCGACGGCACTACTGCTTTAGGCTCGGACGATTTGGCAGGCGCGACGGCAATACTTGAAGCGCTTGAAGAAATTGTAAATAACGACATAAGTCACAGACCGGTTGAAATTCTTTTTTCAGTCAGCGAGGAAACGCTTTGCGACGGAACGAAGCACCTTGATTTTGGCAAACTTAAATCAAAAGATGCTTATGTTTTTGACCTTGACGGCGATATAGGAAGTGCAGCTTACACTGCTCCTACTATTGTTTCGTTTAAAGCAACTGTTTACGGCAAAAGTGCTCACGCAGGTTTTGAGCCGCAAAATGGTATTCACGCAGTTAAGGCTGTTGCAAGAGCGGTCGGCGAGATTGACTGCGGAATTTTTGACGATATGTCGGTAAATATCGGAAGAATTGAGGGCGGCGGAGCTACCAATATTGTGCCTGATTTGTGCTTGTGCCTCGGTGAGGTAAGATGTTTTAATCATCAAAAGGCTGTTGACAAAGTCGAGGAAATAAAAAGCGTATTTAAGAAGCACGCTGATGAAATCGGCGCAACTCTTGATTTTGAAGAAAAAATTTGTGTAAAAGCTTTCACCACTTCAACCGATTGTAACTCGGCAAAAAGGTTTGAAAAAGCTTGTAACAGGCTTGGAAAAAAGGCGCAGTTTATTTCAACTTTCGGCGGAAGCGACAATAACTACTATGCAAACGCAGGTATCGACGGTTTTGTTGTGTCAACGGGTATGAACAAGTGCCACAGCACTGAGGAGTACACCTATGATTATCAACTTGAAAATGCCGCAAAACTTGCATTTGAACTTATGACAAGCGAGGACTGAGATGAAAAACCCACTTCATTACCAACTGAGTGAGTATGACTGCGGTCCTACTTCTATGCTAAATGCGATAAGCTTTCTTTTTGACAGGGAAGATATACCGCCTGATTTGATTAGAAGTATTATGCTTTATTGTCTTGATTGTTTCGGCACTGACGGCATAAGCGGAAAAAGCGGCACTTCCCGTATGGCAATGATGTTTTTGTCAAATTGGCTCAACGGTTACGGCGAGGCGGGACTCCTTCCTATAGACACAAAATATGTGTCGGCGCAGAGTGTCTACATCGGTCAAAACAGTCTGATTAACGATGCGCTTTCACGAGGCGGTGTTGCTGTTGTCAGGCTTTATTATGAGGTTGAGCATTATGTTTTGATGACAAAGGCGCAGGGTGATAAAATCTATCTTTTCGACCCTTATTATCATAGTGATGAGTTTGACGAAAAAGATATTGTTTTAACGAATGAGCATCCGTTTGAATACAACACCGTTGTGCCGCAAAAGTATTTCAACCGTGAAGATAACGCTCTTTACTCACTCGGAGAAAAAGCATATAGGGAGGCAGTGCTCCTATTTAATAAAAACACGGTGCTCACGAGCGACGATACAATCGAATACTTTATTTAAGATTATGTTAACTTTATGAAAAGCTGAAGATAAGTGTGTATTAAGATTTGGTAAAATCTGTTTACATGATTATTTTTTGTGTTATACTCTTTCTGTTAATAATTTTTTAAAAAATGTGAGGTGTCCTTATGGGAAAGGTCAAGTCTTTTTTGAACAGCAAAATTGTTAAAAAAGATGTAGGCGAGCCGACATATCTTACCTGGAAAGAAGCATTGTCTTATGCAATGGGCAGAGGTGCTCAGGGTATGAGTACAAGTATGACAGCTTCTAAATATGTCAATTTCTTTATTACCGATGTTTTGCATATCAAAGCAAGGCACGCAAGTAATATCCGTCTTTATTGTGGAATTTTTGACGCAATCAACGACCCTATTATGGGTGTAATTGTTGACAAAACCCGTTCTCGATGGGGCAAAATGCGTGGCTATATCAAATTTGCACCGTATCTTGTTTCGCTTTTTATGATTCTTTTCTTTGTCGGAAATAACAATCTTTCTTACGGTATGAAAATGGCACTTACCGTTTTTGCGTTTGTCGGTCTTGATGTAACATACACCGCATTTGATGTGCCTATGGGTGCGCTTGCATTTTCTATGACGCCAAACGGAACGGAGCGAACGAAGCTCTACGGTATCGCTTCAATCGGACGAATGATACTCGGCGCTATTCCTGCTGCACTCGTTGCTTTTGCCGCTTGGCTTCCTTATTTCAATTCAAATCTTGACAAGGCTTATCTCGTTGCGGCTTTGCTTTCGGCAGTGTTTATTATTGTGTTTACCCGTTTCACTTTTGCAAACTGCCACGAACGAATGGAACACAGCGAAGAAACACCGTCGCTCAACGAGTGTATTCATTTACTTCTTACAAACCGTCCGCTTTTAATGCTTTTCCTTTGTAATATTTTCTTTGTAATTATCAAAGTAGCCGAGCAGTGCTCATTTTATTTTGCATATGATTCGCTTTTCAATGCAAAGTATAACGGATTGCTCGATATTGTTAAAGCTCCGGGTTCGGTTCTTGCCGGTATTCTTGTTCCGATTATTGTTGAAAGGCTTGGCGCAAAGAGCGACAGCAAAAAGTTTTATCAGGTTTGCTGTGTTTTGGGTATAACATTTAACGGTCTTTTTGCACTTCTTACATATAACGGTATTATGAATAAACCTGCCGACCAACCTGTATCAACTTTAACGGGTGTTTTGGTTCTTGCTTTTTCAATGCTCGTAACATTCCCACTTGAATTTAAGAACCTTATGCAAAAGGAAATGGAAGCCGAAACCGTTGATTATGTTGAATGGAAATCGGGCAAAAGAGTTGAGGGTACAATGCTTTCAATTATGTCGTTTACAGGTAAGCTTGAGGGTACACTTTCTTCTTTTATCTGCCTTCAGGTGCTTGCAAGGACAGGTTATGTTGAGCACACAAGCGATGTTTCAACAGTTCAAAACCATTCAACGCTCCTCGGTCTTTTCCTTATGACAACCGTATTCCCTATGATAGGCTATCTTCTTATGCTTATTCCTATGCATTTCTACAATATCACCGGTGACGGTCACCGCCAAATGATTAAAGAAATTATGGCTCGCCGTGAAAAAGAAAAGAAAGCAAAAGAAGAAAACAGCGAAAAAGAGCAGGTTGCTCAAAACGCATAATAAAAATGTTTCAAAACCGACTTCATTTGAAGTCGGTTTTGTTTTGCATTTATTGACTTTGCCGTTGCACAATGATAAAATATCAATGGAATTTAAGTGTCGGAGGATGCATTTAATGAAAAAAATAATATCAATATTTTTAAGTTTTATTTTGGTACTTACTTGCCTTTCTTTTGGAAATTTGACAGCTTTTGCAAATACTAAAAAAACGGCAGAAAGTTTAACTCTTAACTCAAGCGTTAACGCATATGTTGATGTTAACAACAAAAGTTATATTAAATTTGAACCGAGTTCGTCCGGATATTATGAATTTGCCTGCTTAACGCTCAGCAGTGACGCATCAATTATGGCGGCTGTTATTGATTCGGCAGACGAAACTTATAACACTGTAATTAACGACAACTCCAATCAAAGTTTAGTTTGCGCTGCATATCTTGAAGCGGGCAAAACCTATTATTATGTTTTGGAATCGGTCGGCAGTTCGCTTTCAACTCCCGTTACGGTAAGGGTGCACAGCCATACTTACAGCAACACTTTGTCTTATCCGGCATTTGTTGACGGTAACGATTCATCTCTTTCTCACGACGGTGAGGTTTATGCCGTTTGCGATTATTGTACCGATTCATACACTTTAGAGGCATATTATGCGCCGTCTTCGATTAAGCTTTCGTCAACTTCATTTACCTATAACGGTAAGGATAAAAAACCGAGCGTTACCGCTTATGACAGAATGGGAAATATTATACCGCAAAGTCAATACAGTATAAGATACAGTGCAAATAAAAAGCCGGGTTACGGCACTGTTTCGGTTGATTTTTTCGGCAATTACGCCGGCACTCTTTTATCTCAAATCACAATTAAGCCTAAAAAAGCAACTGTTTCCTCACTTAAAAGCAGCTCAAAAAAGAAGTTTACCGTTAAATGGAAAAAAGATACAAGTGTTACGGGATATCAGGTGCAGTATTCAACTTCAAGCAAGTTTGCTAAAAAATCAACCAAAACCTCAACCGTAAAGAAAAAAAGCACAACATCAAAAACCGTTTCTTCTCTTAAATCAAAAAAGAAATATTATGTTCGTGTTCGTGAATATAAAACCTCAAACGGCAAAAAGATTTATGGCGCTTGGAGCAAGGCAAAGAGTGTTAAAATCAAATAATTTACACAACAAATTGAATTATTCGTCTTGAAACAGACAATATAATGTGATAGAATTTAAAAGAAAATAATATTCCTAAAAAGGAGGCAAAAATATGCAAATGACTTTTCGCTGGTTCGGCAAGGACCTCGATACAGTTTCGCTTGAGCAAATCAAGCAAATTCCGGGTGTAGTCGGCGTTGTGCCTGCGCTTCATTATCTCCCTGCCGGTGAAGCATGGGAAATGGACGATGTGCAGAAGATGTATGACGAAATCACTGCTGCCGGTCTTACTATGGAATGTATCGAAAGCGTTAATGTTCACGAGGATATCAAGCTTGGTTTACCAACTCGTGATAAACTTATTGAAAATTACAAAACTTCTATTCGCAATCTTTCAAAAGTCGGTGTTAAGGTAATATGCTACAACTTTATGCCGGTATTTGACTGGACAAGAACAGACCTTTATATGCCGCTTCCTGACGGTTCTACCTGCCTTAGCTATGACGGCAAGCAGGTTGAGGGTAAGTCGCCTGAGGATATGTTTAAGGAAATTGACGATAACTCAAACGGCTATGCTATGCCGGGTTGGGAAACCGAAAGAATGGGCGAAATTAAGGAACTTTTTGCAAAGTACAAGGGTGTAACAGCCGATGATTTGTGGGAAAATCTTAAATATTTCCTTGAAGCTATTATGCCTACTTGTGAAGAGTGTGATGTTAAAATGGCTATTCACCCGGATGACCCGCCTTGGGGCATTTTCGGTCTTCCGAGAATTATTACAGGCAAAGAGGCAGTTGAAAAGCTTCTTAATATGGTTCCAAGCAAGTATAACGGTCTTACTCTTTGCACAGGTTCGCTCGGTGCAAGCCCTAAAAATGATATGGTTGAAATTATTAAAGCAGCAGGCGACAGAATTTATTTTGCTCATCTTCGCAATGTTTCAATCAATGACCAATGGTTTAACGAAACTGCTCACGAAAGTGAATATGGCTCACTTGATATGTATGAAATTGTTAAGGCACTCCAAGAGGTTGGTTTTGACGGATATATCCGCCCTGACCACGGCAGAATGATTTGGGGTGAGGTTGCCCGTCCGGGTTACGGTCTTTATGACAGAGCACTCGGCGTAAGCTACCTTAACGGATTGTGGGAAGCAGTTGAGAAAAGCAGAAAGGAAAAGTAAACAGTATGTTTAATCACGAAAATTTAAAAGGTAAAGTAGCTGTTGTAACCGGTGGCGGCGGTGTTCTTTGCGGTGCTTTTGCAAAGGCTCTTGCTAAGCAGGGTTGCAAGGTTGCAGTGCTTGACCTTAATGAGGAAGCTGCTCAAAAATGTGCAGACGAAATAAATGCCGACGGCGGCGAAGCTATTGCAGTAGGTTGCAATGTTCTTGAACTTGACTCTATGGAAAATGCACGCAAGGTTATCAATGAAAAAATCGGTACCTGCGACATTCTTTTAAACGGTGCAGGCGGTAATAACCCAAAGGGAACAACTACTAAGGACACTCTTGAAAAGATTGACCTTGTTCAAAAGGATGAAAATGTTAAAACATTCTTTGACCTCGACCCTAACGGTATCAGTTTTGTATTTAACCTTAATTTCCTCGGCACACTCATTCCTACTCAGGTTTTTGCAAAGGATATGGCTGAAAAGGAAAAGGGCACAATTATTATGGTAACATCAATGAATGCGTTTAGACCTCTCACTCGTATTCCTGCTTACAGCGCCGCTAAAGCCGCTGTTAAGAATTTTACCGAGTGGATGGCTGTTCACTTTGCTCCTCTCGGTATCAGAGTTAACGCTATTGCTCCGGGCTTCTTCTCGACTAAGCAGAACGCAACTCTCCTTTGGAACGAGGATGGCACTCCTACAGAGAGAACAGGCAAAATTCTTGCCGCAACTCCTATGGACAGATTTGGCGAACCGGAGGAACTTGAGGGCACACTACTTTTCCTTTGTGACGACACTTATTCAGGCTTCATTACCGGTGTGAATATTCCTGTTGACGGCGGTTTCAATGCTTATTCAGGCGTATAATTTTTAAAAATTTTGGGCGGGTTGGTTTCAATTCGCCCTTTTTTCAAATTAGGTGACAAGATGGATAATACTAAAAAGAAAAAAATAATTGCGTCGGTAATTTGCGCTTTACTTGCAATAATAATTGTGATTGCACTTTATATCGGCTTCGGCGTTATAGGCACGAATGAAAAGCGCTTGTATCCTCAAAGTGAGAGTGTGAGCGCAAACAAAGACGGAAGTAATGTGACCGTTCTTGACGACAATGCAACTTATCAAACCGTTAACGGCTTCGGTGCTTCGGCTTGTTGGTGGAGCCAAGATGTGGGCGCATGGGAAAATGCTGATGAAGTTATGCAGGCACTTTATGACAAAGATAAGGGCATAGGGCTTAATATTTATCGCTATAACCTCGGCGCAGGTTCAAAGGGTGATACTCATATTTTGACTGAAAACAGAAGAACGCAATGTTTCTTAAATGCTGACGGCACATATAATTTTGACGCTGACGCAAATGCTCAAAATTGTCTTACTCTTGCAAAAAAATATGCCGGCAAAGATATGAGGGTTACTTTGTTTTCAAATTCGGCTCCCGTTTATCTAACCAAAAACGGTGCGGCTTACTGCACTGCATACAAGAGCGATGACGAGCCGTGGATATCTAATCTTGATAAGTCAAAATATAGCGATTTTGCAGACTTTTGTTACAACAGCGCCGAATATTTTGTAAACAAAGGCTACCGTGTCACAAGCGTTTCACCGATTAACGAACCGCAGTATAACTGGGCGGCTTGGTATAATGACGACAACACATATTCTGTAAATCAAGAGGGTTGCTATTATTCAAAATATGAGGCTCGTGACCTTTTAAAGGTTTTTGTTAAAAAGTTTAACAAGTCGGAGCTTGACAAAAAGGGCGTAAAAGTTTCTATGTTTGAGTCAGGCGCTATGGAGGGTGCCGATTCGACAAATATGGCTTATATGGACTGTATTTTGGGCAGAGGACCTAAGTATGTTTTAAAAAATGCTAAGCTTAGAAAATATTTTGACGAGGTTAGTATGCATTCTTATTGGTCGTCAACCGAAACAAAAGAAGCAACGGCAGAGGCTTTGGCAAAAAAATATTCAAGCTACAATATTGCTTCAACCGAGTATTGCCAAATGACGAATGATGAAAATACCGGCGTGTTTGATTCTATCGCTAAGGAGAAAAAGGGAACTAACGGCACAACAATCAAGTACGGCGTTGCTATGGCAAACAAAATTATTGATGATTTAAACATTATGAACGCAACCGAATGGGACTGGTGGACTGCTTGCTCTTACGGCACATATACCGACGGTCTTATTTATCTTGATGAGGACAACCACGAAAACCTTGATTTTTCAAAAAGATATTATTGCCTCGGCAACTTTTCAAAATTCATTAACGAGGGTGCGGTAAGAATAGCTTGTTCTTCGGGTGTTGCAAATGTTAAAAGCACGGCTTTTGTTAATGAGGATAATTCAACCGTTGTTGTTTATGTAAATAATAACGACAAAAAAGTTAAAACCAAGCTTGATGTAAACGGCGATTACACGCTTTACACAACGGATAAGGATAACGATATTGCAAAAACCGATTTTGGTACTGCCGAAAATTTAAGCGTTTCACTTCCTGCAAACAGCGTTGTAACAGTTGTTTTTGAATAATATGTATAACGAAACACCTCAAAGGTAATACTACCCTTGAGGTGTTTTTTTATGGCTACAAAAGATAAACCAAATAATAAAAATTTAAAAGCGTTATTTTCTGTTATTTGCCTTTGCATTGTTGCACTCGGCTTGATTGTTTATTTTTCTACTCAGTCGTCAAACACGACAGATGTTAACGAGGCAACAACGGTTGTTGAAACAACCAAGGCGAAAACTACGGTAAAGGCGAGCGAAACAACAACATTTCCGACAACTGCCGCAAAAACCGAGCAGCAAACAACCAAAAAAACGGATAAAAACAAGGCGACAACCGTAACTACAACAGAAGTGTCAACTATGGCGTCATCTGATACCAATGTGCCTTACAAGTCGTTTTACAAGTACCCGTGCGATGAAACCGTACTTCTCGGCTACAGCGAAGAACTTGTTAAAAACAAAACAATGAACGATTACAGAGCGCATACGGCGGTTGACTTTAAAGCGGCAGCGGGCAGTAAAGTTGTTGCGATTAATGACGGACTTGTGCTTGATGTTGAAAAGGACGCAATGCTCGGCACGGTTATTGAAATTGACCACGGCGGCAAACTCGTTGCAAGGTACTGCGGAATGGATACCGTCAATGTGTCAAGGGGAGATTATGTGACTATCGGCGAAACTCTCGGTACACTTGGCACGGTGAAGTTTGAAGCAGATGAGGAAGCGCACCTTCATTTTGAAACATTGCTTGATAACAAATATGTCAACCCACTTGATGTAATGGGCAAGACAGAATAATAAATTATAGTTTGCAATCGGTTGACGGCTTCGCCACATTATAGTTTTTCTCTCC
>OIYY01000989.1_pt1 | contig 17202 bp, 20 predicted proteins | sample 1588341 | NCBI WGS metagenome assembly OIYY01 (sample SAMN03283287) | human gut metagenome | biome: human-associated habitat; material: feces | host: Homo sapiens | place: Peru | collected 2012 | reverse complement strand
AGATGTATCTGTAAAAGGATTTTTAAGAGAAGACATTTTACTTATTTCATCAGATGGATTAACAAATATGGTAAAACAAGGAGATATATTTAGAATTGCAAAAGGAAATATAGAAAAGGCGCCTATCAAGCTTGTAGATTTAGCAAATGAAAATGGTGGGTTAGATAACATAACAGTTGTAGTATTGAAAAACATATAACCTATAAGGAGAGATTAAAAAATGGATTTAAAAGGTAGATTGTTGGGGAATAGATACGAAATTATTGAGAAAATCGGTAGTGGAGGAATGGCAACAGTATATAAGGCAAAATGTCATGTTTTAAATAGATATGTAGCAGTAAAAATATTAAGAGACGAATTCACAACAGATGAAGAATTTATAAAAAGATTTGAAGTTGAAGCACAATCAGCAGCTAGTATAACACATCCTAATATTGTTTCAGTATATGATGTAGGTGTTGATGGAAATTTATATTATATAGTAATGGAATTAATAAAAGGAAAAACTCTAAAAGAAATAATTGTTGAAGAAAGAGGACCACTTCCTTGGAAATGGTCAGTAAATGTAGCAATTCAAATAGCATCTGCTTTAGAGATGGCACATAAAAACAACATAATCCATAGAGATATCAAACCACATAATATAATAATAACAGAAGATGGAATAGCAAAAGTTACAGATTTTGGAATAGCAAAGGCTGTATCAAATTCAACAATTACAGCATTTGGAACAACAATTGGCTCAGTACATTATTTTTCACCAGAACATGCTAGAGGTGGATACACAGACGCAAAATCTGACTTATATTCATTAGGAGTTGTAATGTATGAAATGGTAACAGGTAAAGTTCCATTTGATGCTGATACACCTGTTTCTGTTGCATTAAAACATATGCAAGAAGAGCCAGTACCACCAATTGAAATGAATCCACATCTTCCAGAAGCAGTAAATAAAATAATATTAAAAGCATTGAAAAAAGACCCAATGTATAGATATCAAACTGCAACTGAATTATTAGAAGATTTAAGAATGGCATTGAAAAATCCATCAGGAGATTTTGTTGAAGATGAGGATTATGATCCAACAGCAAAAACACAAAAAATATCAACTCAAGATGTTGAAAAAATGCAAAAAAGAAATAATAAAAAAGAAAATAAACTAGTAACATTTATAAAAAATCATAAAGTACTAAGTTCTTTTATAGGCTTAATATTATTGTTCTGTATAGCATTTGGTGGAACAATGTTAGTATTGAATTTAACTAACCCAAAAGAAGTTGAAATGCCTAATATAGTTGGACTTACAAAAGATGAAGCTCAACAAAGAATAGAAGGAGCTAAACTTAAATTTGAAGTTGCATCAGAAGAATATAATAAAGATGTAGAAGAAAATCATGTTATAAGCCAAGATCCAACATATGTAGAAGGATATAACAAAGTGAAAGAAGGAAGTACTGTAAAGGTTGTTTTAAGTAAAGGTACAGAAAAAACAAAAGTTCCAAAGGTTGTTGGAATGTCACAAGAAGATGCTGTTACAGCAATTGAAGATGCAAAATTAAAAGCCGAAATTGTTGAAGAAACAAGTAAAAAGGTTCAAGAAGGATATGTAATTAGTCAAGAGACTGATGCAAATACAGAAGTAGATGCTGGAGAAACTGTAAAAATTCATGTAAGTACAGGTGTTGAAAAGGCAACAGTTCCTGGAGTAGTTGGAAAATCACAAGATGAGGCTAAAAAAACTCTTCAAGATTTAGGTTTTGTTGTTACTGTAACAACTGCAGAGGATAGTTCTAAAGATAATGGGGTTGTTTTAAAACAAAGCTTAGATGAGGGTAAATCTGTAGAAAAAGGTTCAGCTATTACTATTACTGTAAATAAATTGGCAGAAATAAAAACTGTTCCTATAAAGGTTAATGTAAAATCATTGCTTGATGGTAACATATATGAGACATCATCTGGAAATGAAACAGAAGAAGATAAAAAAGTAAAAAATGTAAAATTGGAAGTTAAAGTTGGAGATGATACAATTTATTCTCAAACTGTAAAAGCTTCTGAGACATCAATATCAGTAGGAAATGCTAAAGGTTCCGGAACTACAACTGTTAAAGTATATATAGATGGAGTTCTAAAAAATGATGGTGGATATTCTTTAGTATATAGTAATGTTAATTCTTATACAGCAGAATAAAAATATTTTTATGGAGGTATGTTAGTCGACCTAACACAAAATGAAAAATGAAATTTGGGTTATCAGAAAGAACATATAATGCAATAAAAAAAGTAATAGAAAATAATTCTAAGTATACATTTAAATTATTTGGCTCTAGAGCAAAGGGAACATTTAAAAATAATTCAGATATTGATTTAGCAATATTTGAAAATGTTGATAGAAAAAATGAATATAAAATAAGAAATGAAATAGACGAATTAGATATTATTTATAAAGTTGATTTGGTTTTCATAAATAATAATACAAAAAAAGAATTATTGGAATCAATAAAAGCGGAAGGAGTTGATTTCTAATGAAAAGATTTGAAGAAAGAAAAGAAGATTTAAAAAAAGCAGCAACTAAATTAAATGAAGCATTAAATGGAGAAGCATCAGAGTTAGAAATTGACGGAACATTGCATAGATTTGAATTTACATTTGAACTTGCATGGAAAACAATGAAAGACTGTTTGGAAAATCAAGGGATAGTTGGAAAAATAGGAAGTCCAAGGGAAATATTAAAAGAAGCTTTTTCAGCGGGTCTGATAGAAGATGGAGAAGTATGGATGGATATGATGCTTTCAAGAAATGAATTATCACATCTGTATGATGAAGAAACTTCAAGAGAAATATATGATGATATAAAAGAAAAATATATTTTAGAAATAAACAAATTAGTTCAAAAATTAGATAATATTTAAAAGGATGGAGAAATCCATTCTTTTTAAATAAATATTGGAGGAATAATGCAAGGATTAATAATAGAAAACATATCAAACTTATATAGAATTGAGACAGAAAAAGGAATATATGAAGCAAATGCAAGGGGAAAATTCAAAAAAGAAGAAATAACACCAGTAGTAGGAGATAAAGTAGAAATACAAATACTAGATGAAGAAAACAAAAAAGCAGTAATAGAGAAAATACAAGAAAGAACAACTTATATAAAAAGACCCAAAATGAGTAATATTACTCAACTTGTATTAGTAGTATCAAGTAAAAATCCTAAGCCAGATTTATTACTATTAGATAAACAATTAGCATTTGCGGAATTTTTAGGAATAAAAGCAATAATAGTTTTGAACAAAACAGACCTTGACAAAAAGAAAGAGTTTGAAAAAATAAAAGAAGTATATCAAAACATAGGTTATACAGTAATAGAAACAATAGCAAAAGACTTGGAAGATATACCTGAAAAAAGTTCAATAGGAATTCATAATTTGGAAAAATACTTAAAAGAAAATATAAACGCATTTTCAGGTAATTCGGGAGTTGGAAAATCAACATTAATAAATGCAATATTTAAAGATACAATAACACAAGAAGGAGAAATTAGTCAAAGAAACAAAAAAGGTAAAAATACAACAACTTCAACGAAATTGTACGAAATAGACGAGAATACATATATTGCCGATACTCCGGGATTTTCAACATTTGATATATCAGAAATAGAATATAGAGAATTGGACAAATATTTTAGAGAATTTAAGCCATTATTAGAAAATTGTGAGTTTGTTGGATGTACTCATATAAAAGAAGAAAATTGTGGAATAAAACAAGCTTTGCAACAAGGAAAAATAGATAATGGTAGATATGAAAGATTTTGTAAAATCTATGAAGAATTAAAAGAAAAAGACAAATATAAGTATTAATGTCCTGTTTTAAGACGATGGAGCAAACAGAAAATGCTTAACAAAAAGGACATTCAAAAGGAGGAGAATAAAATGGTAGAAATTTCAACATCAATACTTTCAGTAAAAAAAGGAGAAGAATCACAAACATTTTTTGCACTAGAAAAAGCAAAGACAGATTATTTTCATATAGATGTTATGGATGGAAGATTTGTAGAAAAAGACACATATAAAAAAATGTTAGAATATGCATCATATATAAAAAGAATATCAAATTTACCATTAGATATACACTTAATGGTGGAAGATGTGAATTCAGCAATAGATGACTTTTTGGCAGTTGAACCTAACATAATCACATTTCATTATGAGGCTTGCAAAGATAAAGAAGAAGTTATGCAAATAATTAACAAAATAAAAGATAATCATTGTAGAATTGGCTTAAGTATAAAACCAGAAACAAAAATTGAGAAAATATATGAATTTTTGCCATATATTCATATGTGTTTGGTAATGACTGTAGAACCAGGAAAAGGTGGACAAACTCTTTTAACTGATATGGTTGATAAAATTTCTAAATTAAAAAAATATATTGAAGAAAACAATATAGAAATTGATATAGAAGCAGATGGTGGAATTAATTTAAAGACAGCTGAGGCTGTAAAAGAAGCGGGAGCAAATATATTGGTTTCTGGTACAGCTATTTTAATCGCAAAAGATTATAAAACTATAATAGACGAACTAAAATGCTAATTTGTTAAAAATAAATTTATATAACAAATTTGCATGAAAAATAGTTCCATATGTGAAAAAAATTGCAATATAAAAATGGAGATATAAAAATCTCCATTTTTATAGTTTTTCTCTTTATTTGTTTTCATCAATTTTTTCAACTTCTGTAACTTCTACTTTATCAGAAGATTTTTTTGTTTTATTAGGAATGATAGCAGTTAATAAAATTCCTAATCCGAATATTGCAATTAATAATGAAATAATTGCACCAATATAAGGAATTTTTGTTAATAATGATATAACAATAGCAGTTACAATTAACATACCAAAGATTCCAGACTTTTTATTGATTTTCAATTTATTACATACATAGTTATTAGCAAAAATTGTAAATAATGATGTAGAAACAACTAATGCTAAAATATATAGTGATAATATAACTAAAGAAATACTACTTGTTAATTGTAATAAAATTAAAATAATGCAAGCAACAGGTATAGCAATTAAACCAAGTAATCCTTTACCAAATACTTTTAGAGAACCTTTTCCAATATATGATTCTGTATTATTTAAGAATTTAGGAGCTAACCATAAACATAGTAACCATACTATTAATACAAAGGCAATGAAACTACCTAAACTTAATATGTAATCAGCTACAATTGATCTAACTGATTGCTTTGAAGAATCAGAATTATTTTTATAATTTACAGTTCCGTTTACAGATCCTTCTGGAATAGAAGCTTCATTTTTAGAAGAATACTCTAAATTACCGTAAATAACTCCATTTGAATTTTCAACTGTATTGAAATTTAATGATGAGCAGTTTACAAAAGCATTTCTTCCAACTGTTCCATTAACATTTAATGTATCACAATTTGCTTTTAAATCTCTATAAACATAACCTTTTGAAATAGTTAAAGTATTTGCTAGTGCATAAGCATCATAAACAACACCTTTTATTTCTACAGAATTTGCCATAACAAATAGGTTATTAAAGATATAAGCTTCATCGTTTACAATCAAATTTTTTGCCATAATAAAGGCATCTCCACCAATTTGTGAATTGATAGTAACGGTATTAGCACATACAAAAAGATTTCCATCAACAATATAATCTATAGTAACATTATCTCCTGTAAGATATACATCACTTTTTTTGTAAGAATCTTCTTGTGCTTGCGCATTTGCATTTGATTCTGTTGCATTTATTTCTGTAGAATTTGTATCTACTGGAGTTGTTTCAGATTCTTCTGAAATTGGGACTGCTGTAAATGCATCTTCATTATCCGCAAAAACAAATGTAGAAGAAAACAATAATGCAATAATAAGAAAAACTAAAATGATTTTTGTTTTGTTTTTTGTCATTACAAAACCTCCTTTAAAAAAATTTTTATATGCTAAAATCATATATCTTTAGTAGGTTTTTGTCAATTCTTTTAGAGTAATTTTTTTGACAATATTTTAAAATTATGTTAATATAATAAGTGGATACAAAATTTTAGTAAATACAAAATTTTAAAGGATGTTGATTTAAATGGATGAAAAAAAATGTATAGAATATTATTTTGATTCTAAACAATATAATAAAAAAGAAATATTGGAAAATATTGAAAAAGAAAAAAGTGAATTTCCAAAGCAAAAATTTGATGTAAATATTACATTAAATAAATATGGAATATATATTGTTAGATTAGAATGTAAAAATAATAAAATAGCTGTAATTAAGCGTAATAGAAAAACTAAACAAAATAAAGTAACTGTATATGGAAAATATAAAGAAACAAAAACATATGCACCAATATAAAGCGCGAAATTTGTCGAACGATTTTTCTTGATTTTGTAAAAGAACTATGTTAATATGTATTTAACTGGTTCTTTTTTTAGTATAGGAAGTTCAGAGAACTGTCATTAATGTTCTCTTTTGTTCTAAGATTTAATTCAAACAACTTAGTAAGGCAAAAATTTTATTTCTTAAATGTCATAGTTCAAGTAAATCCAAAAAGTAAGGTATGAAAGGAGGAAACAAAAATAAAATTTTAAAATATTTATATTGAAAAAAGATAAAAAATAATGTATGATAGTACCATAATCTAGGGCACAATCATAAATAAATTTAATTATTAAAAATAAAGTTTTATTTATGATTATATATATGTTAAAATGTGCAAAAAAGGAATGGTATGAGATGAAATCAAAATACTTTAAGTATGTATTTATAGCGTTTGCTATAGCAATAATGATTTTTGCGGTTGTAAAAATCAAAAATGATGAACAAAAAAAGAATGAAACGCCAAAAGAAGCAACACAAGATGAAAAACCAGAGGTAACAGAGCTAAAGTTGGGAGTAGCATTATTTGATAGTATAAATCCAATATTAAGCAAAAATAAAAATGTTCAAAATATATCAAAGATAATATTTGAACCATTAGTAACTCTTACTAGTGATTACAAAATAGAGATGTGTTTAGCTAAAGAATGTGTAAAACAAAATGAAACTACATATCTAATAAAATTAAGAAATGACAGAAAATGGGCAGATGGGCAAAAATTCACAGCAGATGATGTTCAATTTACAATAGATAGATTAAAAGATTCAGATACAATTTATGCGGCAAATGTACAAAATGTAACAACTGTTGAAGTTGTAGATGATGAAACATTAAGAATTACACTAAATCAAGAAGTTCCATTTTTTGAATATAACTTGACTTTTCCAATTTTATCTAGTAAGTATTATAGTGACAAAGAATTTACAGCAGATATAGTTCCTGTTGGGACTGGAATGTATAAAGTTAGCGATGTTCAAGATTCTACATTGATATTAAATAAGAATGAATATTACCCAAAAGCGGATGAATTGAAGTTAGATAAAATTACTATAACAACATATCCAAGTATAGGAGAATTATATAACTCGTTTAAAACGGGAAGTATCGATTTAATTAGTACCGAAAATAGTAATTTAAAAGAGTATATTGGAACAATAGGATATCAAGTCAAAGAAATGAAAGGCAGAGAACATGACTTTATTGCATTTAATACACAAAATGAAATTTTATCACAATTAAATGTTAGAAAGGCAATTTGCTATTCAATTGATAAATCAAATATTGTTTCAAGTGTATATGGAGATAATTATTATACATCAAGTTTTCCATTAGATTATGGAAATTGGATATATCAAGAACAAGATTCAAGTGCTGGATATAATTTGGAACAAGCAAAACAAATTTTAGTAGACGATGGGTGGAACTATAAGTACAAATATTGGCAAAAAACGGTGAATTATAGAACACAGAGAATTTCATTAAATTTTGTTGTAAAATCAAGTGATACAAGCAGAGTATCGGTAGCTGAAAATATAAAAACGCAATTGCAAAATCAAGGATTTAGAATAAACTTAATAAAAGCAAATGATACTCAATATCAAAATTATATAGCAAATAAAAATTATGATTTAATATTATGCAGTATGAATTTATCTGTAAGCCCAGACTTATCAACATTTTTTGGAAGTAATAATTTAGCAAATTACACAAATGAAGAAGTTACAAATATAATGAATGAGGTTAAAAATTTAAGCGATGAAGATAAACTAAAACAAAATTACAAAAGATTAAGTGAAATTTATAAGAATGATATGCCATATTTAAGTTTATATAATAATAAATACACAGTTGCATATAGTACAGGATTAGGTGGAACCTTAGAACCAAACTGGTTTAATCAATTTTATAATATAAAAGATTGGCATAAATAAAAAAATTTTTAAAAATGTATTGACAAAAACAAGTGTTTAGTGATATAAAGTAGTTATCAAACAAAAGTTCAATATTTTAAGGAGGAAATAACAATGGCAGAAAATACAGAAAAGAAAAAGGCTCTAGAAGCAGCAATGAGTCAAATAGAAAAACAATTTGGAAAAGGTTCAGTAATGAAACTTGGAGAATTTAAAGCAATGGAAATAGAAGCAATTCCAACAGGAGCATTAAGCCTAGATATGGCTTTAGGTATAGGAGGAGTTCCTAGAGGAAGAATTATAGAAGTATTTGGACCTGAATCATCAGGTAAAACAACATTAGCATTACATGTTGTAGCAGAAGCACAAAAAATGGGTGGAGAAGCGGCATTTATAGATGCAGAACATGCTTTAGACCCAGTATATGCAAAAAAATTAGGTGTAGATATAGATAACTTAATAGTATCTCAACCAGATACAGGAGAACAAGCTCTTGAAATAACAGAAAGCTTAATAAGAAGTGGAGCATTAGATGTAATAGTAGTAGACTCTGTTGCAGCATTAGTTCCAAAGGCAGAAATTGACGGAGATATGGGAGATTCTCACATGGGGCTTCAAGCAAGATTAATGTCACAAGCATTAAGAAAATTAGCAGGAGCAATAAACAAAACAAAAACAGTATTAATATTTATTAACCAATTAAGAGAAAAAATAGGGGTAATGTTTGGAAACCCAGAAACAACAACAGGTGGTAGAGCATTAAAATTCTATGCATCAGTAAGACTTGATATAAGAAAAATAGAAAACATTAAACAAGATGGAGAAGTTAAAGGAAACAGAGTTAGAGTAAAAGTTATAAAAAATAAAGTCGCTCCACCATTTAGAGAGGCTGAATTCGATATTGTCTATGGAGAGGGAATTTCTAAAGCAGGAAATATCTTAGACATGGCTGTCAATATGGACATTATAGAAAAAAGCGGTTCATGGTTTAGCTATGATGGAAATAGAATTGGTCAAGGTAGAGAAAATGTTAAGAAATACTTAAAAGAAAATCCAGAAATTTTAGCAGATGTTGAGCAAAAAGTTAGAGCAAACTTTGCTAAAGCATTCCAAGATAGCCTAGGAGAAGAATTACCAGAAGTTGATGAAGATGGCGAATTTGAAGACGATGAGTAGAAAAATGTCGAAAAATAGAAAATTCAACCTACTTGAAAAAATTTATTTATAGAATAATAAAAAATCACTTGAAAAGCATAGAAAATTATGATAAAATGCATACATAATTTATCTATGCTTTTATGTATGGATAAACCGTTTTTTCTAAATAATATTTTTTCATAAATATTTTGTATCATTATAAAGTTTATTCAATAAATTTTAGAAAGGATTTAGAAAATTATAAATATTCTTAAATTATTCTGGGAAAGGAGGAAAAAAATATGGATAACAAAGAACTTTTAGAAATATTGGACCAAAGATTCAATAAAATTGATGAAAAATTTGACAAGATAGATGAAAAATTTGACAAGATAGATGAAAGACTTGATAAAATGGATGAAAGATTTGACAAGATGGATGAAAGACTTGATAGAATGAATGGACAATTTGGTGAAATTGATCATAAATTCAAAGAATTCAACGACAAAATGGATAAGGGATTCAAAGAAGTTAATGACAGAATGGATAGAGAATTCAAAGAAGTCAATGATAAAATGGATAAAGGATTCAAAGAATTCAACGACAAAATGAATAAAGGATTCAGAGAAATCAATGACAAAGTAGATAAAGGATTTGAAGATATCAATAATAGATTAGATGTATTAACAAATTCTAATTTAGCACAAATTCTTAATGCCCAAACTCGAAACACAAAAGAAATAACTGATAAACTAGATAGATACATAGTTAAAAATGAAAGAGACCATAAAAAATTTGACTATGAAATTGCTGATACAAAAATGAAATTAAAATTTGCAAGATAGAATATTATATTAAAAGCATAGATAGATTATATAAAAGATAGGAAGTAGCAAATGTATACAATAGAAGAATTTGATAAAGGAAAAACAAAAATATTAAAATTCATACTTTACAAAAAAAGAAGTGAAAATGAAGTAAGACGAAAATTTGAAAAAGAACTAGATGAAAATATGTTAGAAGACATAATCGAATATTTAAAAGAAGCAAAATATATAGACGACGGCGAATATATAAGAAGAACAGTAAACAATTTTATGATATTAAAGAATTTATCAATAAAAGAATTAAAATATAAACTTCTGGCAAAAGGCCTAAATAAAAATGATATTGAAGATTATATTTATGAAAATAAAGATGAATTAGAAAAATATGAAATAAAATCAATATCAAATATAATATATAAAAAATCGCTATCTATGGAACAAGATGAAATAAAACAATATTTATTAAAAAAAGGTTATAAATCAGAAAATATAAATAAAGCAATTGAAGAACAATAAAATATATCTAAATAAAATAGTTCGAAAATAAAAAACATTATATAAGTAAAAAATAAGGAGAAAACAATGTCAATATTAACACTAGAAACAAAAAGATATTCAATAAAAATAGATAATTTTGAAGGACCATTAGACTTATTATGCTATCTAATAGACAAAAATAAAATGAACATTTATGATGTAAATTTAACAGAAATAACAAATCAATATATAGAATATTTAAATGCAATGGAAGAAATGAATTTAGAAATTGCAAGTGAATTTATAGTTATGGCATCAACATTGCTATATTTAAAATCTAAAAACTTGTTACCAAAACAAGAAGAGGAAGAAGAGGAAATAACAGAAGAAGAACTTATTAGAAGAATAATTGAGTACAAAAAATTCAAAGAAATAAGCAAAGTTCTTAAGGAAAATTATGTTATATTTGCAAATAGATTTTATAAAGGACAAGAAGAAATAAAATTACCAAAGCAAAAGTTGGAAAAAGATTATGGTCCCGAGAAAATACCAGATGTATATAAACAATTGGTAGAACGAAATAGTGTTAAAATAAATCAAAATGCTAAAAATATTGAAAAGATTGCATTAGTCGATAAATATACTGTTGCTGATAAAGTAAAAGAAATGTATAAAGTTTTAGCTAAACAAAAGAGATTTGTATTTAATAAATTGTTTCCAATAAAAAAACGTGAAAAACAAGAAGTTGTAACAGCTTTTAGTGGGTTACTTGAGCTTTCTAGAAGAAGCAAAGTAGAAACAAGTCAGGAAGAAATTTTTGGAGATATAACAGTTGAAGAAAAGAAAAAATGAGAATAAGATTATTGTGGGAAGATATAGTTAGATTTGGAGAAAAAAATTGGAGAAAATTACATTTAATTATAAAGAAAATATTGAATATCAAAAAGTAAAAGATAAGGTTAGAGCAGTTATTTTAAATAAAGATGGAAGAGCACTTTTAGTAAAATATGCTGGGTTATATATGTTGCCTGGTGGAAAAATAGATGAAAATGAGACGGAAAAGGAAGCATTAAGAAGAGAAATATTAGAAGAATCAGGAATAGATATATTTTTGGATACTGATATCGAAAATGCAGAACCATTTTTGGAAATCAAAACATATAACCAAAATTATTATGATAGAAAAGCTGATAAGAAAATAAATAGAGTAAGGAAAACATCTTTTTACGCATTGGAAACGAACCAAGAAATTAAAATTGAAAATCAAAAATTGTCAGAGAGTGAAAGAAAGAATAAACATTCTATTGAATTTGAGAATTTATCTGTAATAGAATATAGGGTTCAAAATAATCAAACAGATAATTTTAGAAAAGAAATATTTGATAGAGAAATTTTAACAGCATTAAAAGAATATCGTAATTACAAAGAGTCCAAAGAAAAACAAAGGTAATAAATTTGAATATAAAAGTTTAAACAAATAAAAAAAGGAAAAACTAATAATATTACTAAAAAAGAGGGTGATATATTGTTTTTTCTTTTTATAATTTTAATGATAATGGTTATTTTTATAACAATAAAAATAAAATTTGAAATACAAAATTTAAAAATATCAACAAATGAAAAACCACATTTAAATAAAAAATATCAAATAAAAATAGTAATATATACATTAGGATTTATACCAATTTTAAAAATAAAATTAAATAACCAAAAAATAAAGAAAATAATAAATAATCAAAAAATTAAAGAAAAAATAAAACAACAAGAAACTAAAATAATAGAAAACAAAGCAAATATTGATAAGGAATTAATAACATCACTAAAAAATATAAAAACAGAAGCAAAAGAAATAAATTTAAAAATAAGAATAGGAACAGAAAACGCATCATTAACAGCGTTTACAATACCAGTTATAAGTACCTTTATAGCAATCTTTTTAAGTAAACAAATAAAAAAATACAATGACAAGCAAGTATTTTTAGTAGAACCTGTATATCTTGATAAAAATTTATTAAATATAGAAATTTCAAGTATATTTCAAATAAAAATGATACATATTATAAATACAATATGTATCGTAAATAAGAAAAGGAAAGGTGATAAAAATGAGCGAACATCCAATAGAAGGACTTATGACTACGGCTATGAACAGTATTAAAGATATGATAGATGTAAATACAATAATTGGCGAACCTATAGAAACATCAAATAATATAGTAATAATACCAATATCAAAAGTATCTTTTGGATTTGCTGCAGGTGGTAGTGAATTTAAAGGTGAGACAATTGATGAATATAAAAAAGTAGAGAAGGAAGAGCAAATACAATATAGATTACCATTTGGCGGTGGTTCTGGCGCAGGAGTTACAATTAACCCAGTTGCATTTTTGGTAATTCAAGCAAATAATATAAAACTTATGCCAGTATGCCATTCTTCTAGTCTAGATAGGCTTCTAGATTATGTTCCAGACTTAATGGAAAAGACAAATAATATGATGAATAGAATTGTTAGTAATAAAAAAGAAGAAACAGAAAAGATTCTTAAGGAAATGAAAAAAAGAAATAGCCAAAATATTAATAATGTTAAAGAAGAAGTTGATGAAACAAAAAGTGAGGTTAATAATATGAATTCAGAAAATAATAATCAAGATGATTAATAAAATATGTAAAAAATGTCTCTTTTGGAATAGGTGTCTCAGACAGAACAGAGCTAAAGCTTAAGCTATCTGTAACACGTTTTGCTCAAACAGCTAACTTATTCCGAAAGGGATATTTTTTTTGTCGAAAACTTCTATAAAATCGACAAAACTTCTATTTTTTTGCTATTGGAAAAAACTGGAAAAAGTTTTATAATACATACATGAAAACAAAAGAAAACTAAAAAGGAGAGGACAAGTATGGAATCAAAATTTTATGAAGACAAAAAAATGTTAGTTTTTAAAATTACAGATGAAATTGATGACTGTAGTGTACAAAAGATAAGGAGGAGAGCTGATTATGAAATTGAAAGATATATGCCTAGAAAAGTTGTATTTGATTTTGATAGTGTTACTTTCATGGATAGTGCAGGAATAGGGTTAATAATAGGAAGATACAAATTTGCAAATATGCTTGGAGGAAAATTAGAAGTTGCAAATTTAACTCAAAGTGTTAGAAAAATATTTGAAATGAGTGGAATTCTAAAATTAATTCCAATAACTGAATTATAATTTTTATATATTATAAAAGTTATGTAACTTTTATGACATAAATACATTGAAAGGAAAATATAGATTATGAAAGAACAAGTTGAAAATGAAATGAAATTAGAATTTTTGAATAAAGGAGCAAATGAAGCCTTTGCAAGAATAACAGTTGCCGCATTTGCATCACAATTAGACCCTACAATAGAGGAACTTGCAGACATAAAAACAGCTGTATCAGAAGCGGTTACTAATTGTATAATACATGCGTACGAAAACAGACAAGGAATAATAAAAATAAATGCACAATTAAATGGCGATGAAATAATAATTCAAATTTCAGACAATGGAAAAGGAATAGAAAATGTAGATGTTGCAAAAGAACCATTATACACAACAAAGCCAAATTTAGAAAGGTCAGGAATGGGATTCACAATAATGGAAAGCTTTATGGACACAATGAAAGTTGAATCAATTGTTGGGCTAGGTACAAAAGTTACCTTAACAAAAACAATAAAAAAACAGGAAGAGAAAACAGATGAAAGTCAGTTAACAGCTTTAACAAAAGAATAAAATAGGGGTAAGTGTACATATGTATGAAAATAATATAAATTCAATAAAAAGAGCCCAAGAAGGTGACAAGTTTGAAATGGACAGACTTATTAGAGAAAATAATGGACTCATTTGGAGTATAGTAAAAAGATTTATGAACAGAGGATATGAAGTAGAAGATTTATATCAAATTGGATGTATAGGATTTATCAAATCAATAAAAAGATTTGATACAAATTTTGAAGTAAAACTATCAACATATTCAGTACCATACATATTAGGAGAAATAAAAAGATTTATAAGAGATGACGGACCTATTAAAGTTAGTAGAAGCATAAAAGAACTAAACACGAAAATAAATGAACTTAAAAGACATTATTTATTAAATGGAAAAGAAATTACTTTAGAACAAATTTGTAAGGAATTAAAGATACAAAAAGAAGATGCTATAATTGCAATGGAATCAACAAATGCAGTAGAATCAATGGATGCAGCAGCAAATGCTGAAAATAAAGATGGCAAGCAAATGACAGTGTTTGACAAAATATCAACAGGAAAAAATGAGGAAGAAATGATTACAAATAGAATGGTTGTAAATCAATTGATAAACGAATTACAGGATAGAGATAAAGAAATTATTTTGCTAAGATTTTTTAAAGAAAAAACTCAGACTGAGGTTGCAAAAATTCTTGGGATTAGTCAGGTGCAAGTTTCTAGAATTGAAAGAAAAGTGTTGAATGAAATGAAATCAAAATTGACATCTGCATAAATAAAAAATGGAGTGATTATATTGAAAAAAATTTTAATCTATTTATTATCATTCATACTAATAATTTTTATAATTCCAGCGCTTTTAACCAAACGAACAACATCAACAAGTTCAAAACAAGAAACAGAAAATCAATTACAGGTTAATAATCAAGAAGAACAGACAACTGAAAATCAAACAGAAACAAGTAATAAAAATACATATAATTATAACAAATATGGAACAATATCATTACTACATAAAAAAACTGGAGAAGTTGAACAAGTGAATTTGGACGACTATTTGTGTAATGTTGTATCTGCAGAAATGCCAGCAACATTTGAACAAGAGGCATTAAAGGCTCAAGCCATAGTTGCAAGAACATATACAATTTATAAAATATTAAATAAAAAACATGATAATGCAGATATATGTGATGACTCAACATGTTGCCAAGCATGGATTTCAAAAGAAGACAGGTTCACAAGATGGGAAGAAAATCAAAGAGAAAGTAATTGGCAAAAAATATGCAATGCAGTAAACGATACATCAGGAAAAATTATAACATATGAAAATAAACCAATTGACGCATTTTTTCATTCAAATAGTGGAGGAATAACAGAAGTACCTGTAAATGTATGGGGAGGCACAGGATATCCATATTTACAAAGTGTTGAAACATCAGGAGAAGATGCATATACTCAATATTCTTCTGAAGTTGTATTATCACAAGAAGATTTGCTAAATAAATTAAAGGAAAAATATGCGGATATTTCGATAGATTTTACAAATAGTGAAGATATTAAAATTTTGGAATATACAGAAAGTAAAAGAGTGAAAACAGTAAAGTTTGGAAATCACGAGATTTCTGGTGTTGAGGCAAGGACATTATTTGGATTGAAATCTACAAATTTTGATATAACGAGAGATGGTGATAACATTAAATTTTCTGTTAAAGGTTACGGACATGGTGTTGGTATGAGTCAAACTGGTGCTGATGCAATGGCAAAACAAGGTGCTTCGTATACAGAAATTATAAACCATTTTTATACAGGAATAGAAATTGTTGATATATAACTGCATAAATTTATAAAACTTGGAAATACTTTAACTAAAGAAAAAGTAAGGAGGAAATAATTTATGATGAATAATAACAAATTTTATAAAATAGGAGTAGCTATTTCTGTATTATTAATTGGAGTTATAGTTGCGTGCATAGTAATAGCACAAAAGCAAGATGACAAAGTTGCAAAAGCAGAAGATTTTCCATCAGTATCATCAAGTACTAATGTTGTTGAAAACGAAGTAAATGTTGCAGAGCAAACAGATTTTGAAGAAATTGCAAAGGTAGAAGAAAATAAAAATACAGAAAATGATTCTAAAAATGTAACTACTAAAAACAATAAAACAGAAAACACAACAAGTGATAAATCAGCTCAAAATACAACATCAAAGAAATCAAATGATACAGAAAATCAAAATAAAAAAAGTACAGATAAAACAGAAGATAAAAAAAGTGTTGATCCAACATTCAAATATCCAGTAACAGGTGAGGTTTTAACAGAATATGCAAAAGATAAATTAGTATATTCAAACACATTAGGTGAATGGATAACACACACAGGAATAGATATAAAAGCTGAAAAAACAACAGTAGTAAAAGCATCTGCAGATGGAATTGTTAAGTCAATAGTTAATGATCCTAGATATGGATTAACAGTAATAATTGAACATGATGATGGGTATGAAACAGTTTATGCTAATTTATTAACGGCTGAATTTGTTGTTGTAGGCGAAGAAGTTGCACAGGGACAAACTATAGGAACAGCTGGAAATACAGCTCCTTTTGAAAGTAGCATGGAATGCCATCTTCATTTTGAGCTTATTAAAGACGGAGAATACTTAGATCCAGCTATATATTTAAAATAGAAAAAATGTACCGGGTACAAAATTTACAAGCAAATTT
>OIYY01000988.1_pt1 | contig 17210 bp, 13 predicted proteins | sample 1588341 | NCBI WGS metagenome assembly OIYY01 (sample SAMN03283287) | human gut metagenome | biome: human-associated habitat; material: feces | host: Homo sapiens | place: Peru | collected 2012 | reverse complement strand
TAAGAATTCGTCTTGAAGACATGTTCTATGCAGTGATTAATGCGGTTAAGGAATTAGATAGTAAGATTTCTGAAATCCTTGAAAATATTAATGGTATTAATTCTAAAATTGAAAAATTAGAAAAAGAAAATGCTGAGTTGCAAAAGGTAAATTCTGATTTGTTAAAAACGAATTCTGAATTGCAAGAAGAAATTAAGAACATTGAAAAAAGAATAGAGAAGTTGGAAAAATAGGGAGCATGGGGTTACTCATCAGCCCCCACCCTAACTGACCTCTCAAAAACTTGACATTTAGTCAACTTTTTTCGGCAGAGTTCCTATAAAGGGTTAGGGAACTAGCACTTTTTAAAATTTTCTATTGCCTCTCACGGGCATGTGGGCGGAAGCGAAGCTTCCGCCCTTTTTCTATAAAAATAAAATAATTTCGTTGGGCTGAAAGCCCAACCTACTTGACTTAAAATTTTTATTGTTGGGCAAATATGCTCAACTGTCAGATAAGGTTAGTGTTTTGCCCTACGTTTATGTTTCATAAACGCGCTTCTGGCAAGTCGTTTTGCATCTTTTTCGCTATAGCAAAACTCATCTAAGTTCAAATTTATTTTACCACCGGATTCTCTTTCCAGTGTCTTTTTTATCTTATAAGGGTAATCCTCATTTCCCCTTAAACCGCCGGAATGGATTATTGAAATTATTTGATTTATATATTTTTGACAATTTCTTAAAACAGCCGGAAATCTATCCATAAATTTACTCAAAGGCATGTTTGATCTTAAGCTATTAGCGTTTGCTGAAACCAACATAAAATTAGCGATATCGTTTTCACCGTTTTTGGAATTTGGTCTTACGTGTTCTATTGTTCCGGCTGATGCACGAACAAGTCTTTTGGCGATTTCTTCTTGTGAGCGGTCAGCATATTTTACTATAAAGGCATTTTCGCTCGTACCTGAAGTTGGAAGATACAAGGCTCTATCCTTTAAACTTTCATAAATCTTCTTTTCTCCACGTTTGGGTTTGATTTCGTCTAAAGAACCCAAAAGTACTTGACGTTTGAAAGTTGCGCCTTGTTTATTATCTATAATAACTTGTCTACAACGGGTTGTTTTATGGTGAACGGCCAGTGCTTGTTCCGGTGAAAGTTTTAATGAAATTTTGTCTACATCATCTAAAACGTTGAATTCTTCTAACTTTAATTTAGTCAATGCTTCGTTATAATGTATTTTCAAAATATTCGGTAAGATTTCTTCAGGTTTTTCTTTTGAATATTCTTCAAACATTTTAAAGACTTTTTTCTCTGTTTTTTGCATAAAGCTTTTGTAAGGTTTTAGAAGCTTGACAACTTGGCCGACATTTTGACATCTGTCAATTTTGATTTCTAATCTTGGAAGTTCCGCACTTGTAATCATTTTTACGCCAAAATAAGGGCAAACTACGTTTTTTAATTTGCGTAATGGTGTGCCTGCTGATGTTGATGCTTGAAAAGACGGTGAAGCTAAAGACATTTGTGGCTGTGTGTTATGTCTTTGATTATATTGTGTATTAAAAATTTTGTTTGTTATCGCTGATATTATCACTAGATTAATCCCTGTGTTTATAATAGCAGTTGTGATAGAGTTTGGCAATAGTATATTAGAACAATGTCTAAAATAGACAAATATAAGAATTCATGATAGTATGCGAATCAGGGTAGTATCACCAACCTTTGCCCACACATGAGTTTACTAAGAAATCGGTGGTAAAAAGGAGGGTAAGGCTGTGATTGACAAAATAATAATGCTACTATTCGTAGCAACGCTATTCATAGTAGCACTAACATTATTTGTAAAATCATAGGGTACTAAGTGAAGCTCTAAGGAAGTAGCATTTTCTTAGGGCTTCCCCCTATGTATATATTGTTTACTATTTTTCATTATTTGTCAAGTAGGTTGGGCTTTCAGCCCAACAATAATTACTTTCTTACAATCAACGTTATGTCATTAAACACAACAAAAATCATCAAAATAATCAGCAAAGAGAAAAATACGGTTGAAATAACTTCAATCACTTTTTCATTTAGAGGTTTACCCACTATTTTTTCTATAATCAAGAACATCAAATGACCGCCGTCTAAAGCCGGAATTGGTAAAATATTCAAAATTGCAAGGTTCATAGAAATCAAAGCCGCAAGCAAAACGCCAGACGCTTTACCGCTTTTGTCAATCATATCCCCGCCGATTTTTGTAATCGCAACAACACCGTGCATGTCTTTAAGCGGAATATTACCTGTAAATAATTGTCCTAATGAGTACATCATCATATAAGTGTTATCCCAAAGATATGTACAGCTTTCTTTTACAACACTAACAGGTGTTTTTGTATCAATCATAGTTTGTTTTGCGTTTAAACCGATTCCGATAATACCTTTTTCGTCAGGGTAAATCGGATTAAGTTCGATTTGTTTGCCATCTCTTTCTACAAGCAAATTAATCGGATGTGTGCCATTTGAAAGAACTTTTGCAACATCATACATGGTATATTTGCCGTCTGAAGTATAAACAGTTTTGCCTTTAATCGCTTTAGCTAATTCTGTTAAGCTGTCATCAATTTTAAAACCCTCGTGCTTGAAGTATTTTGCACCTTTTAAGGCGTATTTATCCATTGTAATTATGTCTTCATCCAAAGCTTCAGGGAGTCTGATGGCAATACCGTCAGGAATGATTTCATCCTTTGTAAGCCCCGGATTCAAATCTTTTAAATGTGAAAAGTTTTTATCAACAGTAGCTTCCGTTACAATTCCGTTATCTTTTGCACTGTTTTTAACTATTGTAATAAATGAATAAGCATTATTAATTTCACAACCGTTGGCTTTTAGAATTCTATCCCCTTTTTTCAAGCCTGAATCCCAAATACTTGCATTTTTTGGTGCGCTAATTTCTCCGGCATAAATTTCATAATCACCAGATGGTAATTTGTGAGAAACAATAGCAACAAGCATTACAAGTGCTATTGCACAAATCACGTTCGCTATAACACCTGCTGAAACGACAATTGCTCTTTGCCAAGCCGGTTTATTTGCAAATCTTTCAGGAGAATCTTTTGGTAAGTCACAATCTTTTTCATCATCAGGGAAAGAAACATAACCGCCTAACAGAAATGCGTGAACTAAGATTTCAACATCGCCAACTTTCTTTTTAAACAAAGTTGGTCCAATCGGAAGTCCAAACCCAAATTTATCAACTTTTATTCCACAAGCTCTTGCAACAAAAAAGTGTCCTGCTTCGTGTACTAAAATAAGTAAACTTAATAACAAAATCATTATGATAATTGACATAAAATTCTCCCTTAAATATTATTCATTATTTTATCACGAATACTAAAAAAAGTAGGGTGCAATTTTTTTGCACCATTAACTTTAATCTTTTCAAAATAAATAAAATTTGATACAATTTATTCATGGCAGATTTGGTTGAAAAATTAAAAGAAATCGGATTCAATACTTATGAAGCAAAGGTTTATATTGCGCTTCTGAAAAAATATCCTGCAACTGGATATGAAGTTGCAAAACTTGCCAATATTCCTCAGTCAAGAACTTATGATACTTTAAAAGTTTTGGAAGAAAAGAATATTGTCGTTTCAACTAACACAAAACCGCAAACTTATACGCCGATTAAACCAAAACAATTGACTGCAAGATATCAGAAGAAAATAAACTCAACTATCAATTTTTTGGATAAGCATTTACCGGAGGTTAAGGATAATTATAACGAACCTATTTTAACGATTAGCGGAATTCAAAATATTCAAGATAAGATTATAGAAGTTATACAAAATGCCAAACACGAAATCTATATGGAGGTTTGGTCACAGGATTTTAAAGTGTTTGAGAAAGAACTTTTGAACGCTTACAATCGAAATGTTGAAATAAGAATTGTCGGTTATGATAATTTTAATTCTCGTTTCGGGCTTGTGTTTGAACACGCTTTTGCAAGAGATATTGAAATGTCGCTTGGTGGAAGAATGATTATTATTGCAGCTGATGATTCTGAAGGTGTAGTTGGGAAAATTTCTTCTTTAAAAAATGATATTTCGGATACCAATATAATTTGGACAAAAAATAAGGGAATTGTATTTATTATAAAAGAATTTATCGTACACGATATGTATTTGATTGACGTAGAAGAAAATTTGGTAGAACAAATGAAATACATCTACGGCAAAGGTTTCAAACGGTTAAAAGACAAAGTTCTGGGAACAAATGCAACGTATATGATTCATTAAATTTTTGCATTAAAAAAGAGGTCTTTTAGACCTCTTTTTTAATTGGAGCTTAACATACAGGCTAACACAAGAAATTCGTAAAATAGCTAGCTAGTCTAGTTCCTAGACTCATTCTAAAACTACATTTTTTCAGAAAGAAAATTTTGAACTCTTTTATCGAAAAACTGCATAGTGGAATTTCTATCTGTAATCTTGTTGAAAAACTTGTGTTTTATCGCCTTTCACAAAACAATTTTATTGAAAATCTGAATTTCTGCGCATTGCGCTAATTGAATACTCCTTAAATTAGTTTTGAAAAAACCAATTGAAAGGAGTTTTTTATGTACCAATTTCCCAATTTAGATGAAACAACACGCTTGAATATGATTGCAGAATTAGAAAAAGATTGTCGTTCGGGAAAATTTTATGAGCCTTCTTCTATACAGAAAGCTTACATTCCAACCTACAAATCATTATTGAAAAGAAGCTTTGAAAATGGGAATGTTGAAACTCTGCAAAAATCGATTTTACCGACTTACTTTAGGTTAACTGATAGAAACGGTCGAAAAATGCCGACAAACATCGCACAAATGCTTTCATTTTCTGATTTTAATCGCTATTATGTGAGAGCGATTTTAGCTCGTGCAATTAGTGAAGGCAGAAATGTTGCTATTTATAGAGCCAAATATTCCATTGAAGAAAGAAAAGAATCCAAATCTATAATTGGCAAGTGTTATTTTGACAAAGGAACCTTAGAAAACTTGTTGGCTACCATTAGTGATTATAGACTGTTGTTCTCTAGCAAAAGTAATGTCAATTTTATGAAACCGAATTCAGGTTTAAGCCTTCGTTTTGTCTAAAAATTCTTAACTATAGCATTGAAATTCGGATTTTTAGCCATTTCTTGCAGAGTTCTACCGATTTCATTTTTAGGATATTCCTTAATTTGATTTTTCTGAATGATTTGCAGAATTATTTTGATAGAATTGATGTTCATCTTATGATTTTGCATTAGTATTCTAAGACATTGCAACCATTCTACATCATACTGACTGTACAATCTCTTTTGTACTTGTCCTGTCGTTTTGCGAAATGTTTTGATTAGCTTTTCTGTGTCGTATGTTCTAAGCCTGTCAGGGGTTATTTGCAACATAGACGCAACTATACCAGTTGTTAGTAGTGGTTTATCCTTTCCAAACTCTTTTTCTAAAGCCATGTTATTCCCCCTTATCTATTCAATGATAGTACATTCTTAGGCTTATGCCTATTTGCATGTTGGTATATCTGAAAAGACAAAATGCTGAAAGCCGAAAAGCATATTTACTTATTTATGGTTTTCTGTTATGCTGAAATTGTTTTTTGAAAAAGAGAGGTTTTATGAGAGTTCCTAATGCAAAAATTCTATTGCTATTTATTGCAATTTCATTCTTTACGTCTGGTTGTGTTGATAATAATGTTGATATCACATTTGATAATCATGACAATATGATTGTTAGAACAGAATTATCATATAGCGAAAAAGTTAATGAATATATTCCAATAGAAGACTTAGAACCAACGAAACTGCAAGATACTTACAACGTGAAGGCAGAGCGTCTTAATGTAGAAACGACGTTTGAGCCTTTAAAACGAAATGGAGTACTTGGGCATTATCAAATTGAAAAATGCAGTCATATATCTTGGGCAAAAAACATAAGTAGAATATCTATAATAGAACCACAATATGAAAATGGAAATGTTTTAGAAGTTAAGCATTTTATATTCTTTAAAAAATATTCCTTTAGAGGGAAAGTCGTACCACCTCAAAAACTTATTAGAAATTTTAGAGAACATGACGAACATAATTATTACGAAAACCCAGAGAATTTTATTGATTCTTGTATTACTATTGAAATCCCGCAAAATGCAAAATCTATACATACCAATGCTAGTATTAATGGCAATGAAAAAAGTAATTACTATCATTGGATTGCATCCACTAAAGACGATCTAATAGTTATGGAATTTATTACGATTTGTTGGTTTAGTATTATTATCAGCATACTGCTCTTGATAGTGATAACTTATTATGTAATATGTAAAAGAATCAGATTGAACTGGCGCCAAGTTTTATTTGGATTATCCAAAACGCTACAAAAACTCTCTCAAACGGAAAACACAGAAAAACAAACAAGGCTTAATCTGACAGAAGAACAAAAAATTAAAACTGTTACAAATACTAGAAAAACAGTAAATGTAAAAATAATTTCATGTATTGTAATACCAATAGTAATAGTTCTTGGCATAATGTTTTATTTCTCTATTCCTAAGATATGTGAACTATTGATTCAAAATAGCATTCAGTCTATTTATTCTGGGCACACTAATAAGGCTATCGAATTTGTTAGAATTGCAAAAACATTGTCTCCGAATAAAGATTTTTCAACAGAAATTTACGCCAAGGGTATTGATGAATTCACTAAAAACAACATAAGTAATGGCGAAAGTTTTATGAAAATGACCCTAAAACTAGAGCCAACCAAAAAGAAAGAATATAGCAAACAACTCGTAGACAAAAGCTTATCGACATTACAAGCAAAACAATACAAAAAAGCTTGCAAGCTTATGGAATACGCATTGCAATTTGATGAAGAAATTCCGCAGAAAAAAGTTGGAGATTTGAGAAAAAAGGTACAAAACTCTTACTTAGCAAAAAAATATGAAGAGGCTCTTGCTTATGCAAATTTGACTATTATTATAGAGCCAAATAATGAAAAGAATTATGCTCTTAAAGGAATGTGTTTGAGAGGACTTAACAGAACAAAAGAGGCAATCGAAGCGTATACCAAAGCCATCAATATAGATAACAATTTTTCAAGTGCATTTCTTAGTAGAGGTTACATCTACCAGCAAACAAAAGAACTGGACAAAGCCTATTATGACCTGAACAAAGTTCTCCAATATAGTCAGAACCAATCAGAAATAGCATTTGCAAGATTGTATTTATCTAATGTAGCGTTTGAAAGAGGACAATATAGAAATGCAATTGAAAATGCAAGAATTGCCATGGAATTGTTTCGTATTCTAGGTAATTCTCAAATGGAAGAACTTAGTTACCAAGCGTATGATAAGGCTATTGATTACGATTGTTGGAATGGTGGCTATTGCCCATAAGTAGTTTGAATTAGAAAGGTTATGTATGAAAAAATGTATTTTAGTTCTAGGTTTTGTATTATCATTTACTAGTTGTGCTTATGCAGAACAAAGCGCAACAGCTTGTTTTGATTTGGGATTTAATGCAGCAGCAAAAGCGTTTAATGCAGGTGATAAAAGTGCATTTACTCCTGTTGTTGGCATGTCACCAGCAATGATGAAGAAATCACCTTGTTGTACAAATGATATGAGCAAACAATGTATGGCTTATAATGCTGCATTCCAAAGTGTTATGCAATACGGTCCTAGTAAATATACTGTAGATTATGCTAACAAGAAACTTTTGTTCCAACAAATTGATGCAGGTATGTTAGGTTTTTAGGGTGGTGAACTTAGATGAAGAAGAAGCTATTGATAACTTGTATTTGCTTGCTTTATAGCACAATTGGTTTTGCTGATACAAACATGTATGACATTTTTTACGGAATTCAGAAGTCTATTGATACAGTTTCTGATATTCAGCAACTGAGGAGGAATGCGAAGGAAGATTCTAATCCAAAACAGATTCCTCAGGAGACAAAGACACAAAAAGAAGAAAATATCAGCAATGAAAAAGTCACCAATGTATGTACAACAAATCTTATTGATGAAAATAGTGTTTTGTACCCGATTTATTATCCAGAAGTTGGAATGTACGGCTATGAGAATGCAAAAGGACAAAGCAAAATACCTCCTAAGTATGAAAATGCTATGCCCTTTTCAGAAGGTTTAGCTGCCGTTTATAACGGTTATCGTTGGGGGTATATAGATTCTAACGGAGTTTATGTTATCACTCCAAAATACGGTGCATACTCTGCTTGGGAAAAAGAAATTATGAACCCTTTTGTAAATGGAACTTGTGCAGTTTTTCTTGGTAGTGGAAATGCTTATGGCTTTGCTGATGAACGTCCACAAGAATATGCTATTATTGACAAAAAGGGCAATGTGCTAAAGTATTTTGACTCATTATCACCAACTTGGTATGGTGCAGAAGAAGGTGCACTTGGTGAATACCATGCCAAAATTGATGAAAGAGACTACATAGTTGATAGTCAAGGAAACATTTTAAGACAGGAATTTTAACTTTTTGAAAGCTCTATTCGATAGTCTCCATGAATGTTTTTAGTTTTTTATTCGTCAAAACTCTTTGCTCATCTGCTTTTTAGAAAAGTTATCTTGCTACTTTTCAGATTTTACTTGACATTTAGATGAAAACTTGTATAATCATAGTTGTAATTATTCAATGAGTGCTTAGCGCCAAATGTATAATTACAATTGACAACTGAATATTTGTTCGTCTTGAACTACCAAGTAGACCAATGAAAAGATGAATCTAGTGAAAATCGGGGCATTTTTGGGGTCGCCGTTTCTGGAAGTTGGGTACAATCTACTAGATAGTTCTAAGTATAATGACGATAGGTTAGAGTCGGACAGGTAAGTCTCGTGAAACAATACTCACAATTCTATATTTTGTGATGCGCTAAAAGTTACCAAATAACTCGTTATGACACCATTGTTATCATATGGACGCACATATTCTATATATCTTATCAGTGCTATGAAAAGCAATAGCTCTATTTGGGGTGCTAAAATTTCTCCTGAATTAGCTTGCTAAATTAGCACGTCAAGTTTGCACATTCTTTAGGTTTATTCTTGCAATATTTACCTAAAAGATTTGTTGCAAGAACAATTACAAAAAGGAGATAATTATGACAAAAATATCAAATTTATCTGCCTTATGTTTTGAGGCGGAAGAAAAACAACAAATAGAAGATTTATTACGTATTGTAATTAGAGAATTTATGAAAGGGTATGACAATGAATAAGTTAGAAGATATAAAAATGTTACCAGTTGTAGTAGAACAGGTTGAAGAAAAAAATCAATCAGAAAAAAGCTACTATCAGCCTGATTGGGAAGATGAAAAAACAGTAATCAAGCCATTACATGTAGTCCGAGAGTTTGACTTTCGGACTAATCCACCAACAAAAGCTGAAAAATTGTCTTTAGGGATTAGTACCTCAGGCAAGCATTCTGATTACTTCGTAATTGAGTATGATGGCTCAAATCTTAACGACAAAAAGTCATTTTTGCTCAAAACGAGTGCTCACACCGCAAATTTTAACCTTGAAATGACGGAAAAGCAATTTAGAGCACTCAAAAAAGAGTGGTATGAAAGTGCAAATCTGAGGGAAATCTATACTTGCGCAGGAACACAAGCTCAAAAACATGTTTGGGCAAATGCTGAACTAAGTCTTTCAGATTATCAGCTTAGCTATTCTACTGATGACAATTCTGTTCAAGAAAAACAAAGTCTTGTAGATTTGACTAAAACATGCAAGGCGGTTCTTTATCCCTCTCAAAAATCTTCGACAAGTATTTTAAAGGAGTTTTTCTCTATATTTAGAGCTACTTTTCCCGACTATGCGGTTCTAACAACTTTTGGAGTCGCTTTAGCTGTTGTATATTGGGATATTTTCCAAGATGTAGCTCAAGGCTTTTCACCTGTTCTATTTGTGGGTGAAAGTGAATCGGGGAAAAGCACTTTGCTTATGTTAATCGCTGCAATTTACGGACTGGATAGTAACAGCTATATGAGTGGTGATTCTACTCCTTATGCTATTATGCAAGAACTGTCCTCAAGACTGAATATTCCTGTTTGTATAGAGGAATTGCAACCTGAGGTTTTGTCGAAATATGAGCAAATCGTGAAAAATGTGTATGCAAGAATTTCACGAGCTAGGGGAAAAAGTGAAGGAATTGAGAAATTGCCTATCTTCACTAGTTTTATTGCGACTTCAAACTATTTCTTTCCCAAGCCTTCCCCACAACTTTTGAATCGGTTAGCTTTTGCAATCTTGAAAAAAGGACAATTCAATCTTAGCAATTTCCCTTATTTTGATATGGAAAAACAAAAAGAATTATCACAAATTTTGCCAATACTCTTACGATTCAGACCAATAATTAAAGAAATTTATTCTGAAATATTTGATACTCTCGGCAAAAATATTTCTAATGGGGGAAGACATCTTTCTACATTAGCTATTTCAAGTACATTGTGGTTAATTATCAACAAAATACTAGGCTACGAACTGGTAGATTGGCGTTCGATGTCTATTGAATATGACAAAATGTTGCAAAGTTATTTGAATACAGAGGTGCAATCTGGAGATGTAATTATGAATAACATTACAATACTTGTTGAAACCGAAAAACTAGAAAACGGTATTGATTGGAAACTCGTAAAAGACAATATCTTAAGACTAAACCTCAACAGGTATCTTGAAAAATACAACACATCTAATCCAAAAACAATGATGAAATCATCGCAATTTAGACTTTTGGTTGCTAATGATAAGCGTTTTAACACTCAAACTACATCTATGAAAGGTATCAATCGTGCAATCTCAATAGATGTGTCAGAAAATGAGTATTTGCTTGATTTGCTACGCAATCAGCAAAAAAGATGGATTTTAACTTACGGTGATAACACTAATGACGAAATATAGCTATAACTTTGGTGTATCTAAAACTAGGTACATCTATTTTGTTTAAATATTTAGAAGAAAGGATTTTTAACAATGTTCTTAAATTATAACAAATTAATTAATATGATGAAAAATCTTGAAGGACAAGATTGCATTAATTACTACAGGGTTTCTACCAAAAAACAAGGAAATGGTACATCACTTGCAGACCAAAAAGAACTTTGTATGAATCGTTGCAAAGAAATGAAACTCAATATAGTAGAAGAATTTGAAGAAATGGCTAGCGCAATGAAAGGCGGAAAAAGACCTAAATTCAATGCAATGGTACAAATGTTCAAGGAAGGAAAAGCTAAAGTCCTTGTTGCAGCATTTCCTGATAGAATCACAAGAAATGGAACAGACGGAGATACTATCAAGGAATTGGTTGAGGATTATGGCGTTACTGTAATTATTGTCTACAACAACCTGATAATGCAAAATCCTGTAGATTACACTAACTACCTAATGTTTGATCTTGATATTGCGTTTTCTAATTATCGAGTACGACTAGACCAAGTTAGATGTAGAATAGGTAGTCTCGCCAAAAACAAGAGTGGTTTTAGAGCTGCACCTGCTCCTTATGGCTATAGCAATGATTGTGATGATAGCATTTGCGTTGTTATGCAAAACAGAGCCAAGTTCGTCCAAAAAGCCTTTGAACTTTATGCTACAGGTATTTACTCTACATCTGAATTGCCCGAAGCATTATTTGAAAAAGGCTATAAGTATGAATTACAGCCTGACAAAATAATTCCTAAGCAATCTCTTATTTCCATGTTGAAAAACATATTCTACACCGGAAAATATTATGTTGAAGATGAGCTTATAGACGGCAAACATAAAGCAATCATATCTCAGGAACTTTTTGAAAAAGTCCAAAATTTGCTAGATACAGCTCCAAAAACACCACGAAAACACGATTTGCTATACTCTAAATCACTACAATGTGAAAATTGCGGTAGTTTTCTTGTCGGCGATGTAAAAGCAAAGACAAATGGCAATCGTTATGTCTATTATCGTTGCACTAATTCTAATTGCAAAGAGCGTTCTGTTGCTAGAGAAATAGATTTAGATACTGATATTGAAAGGTATCTAAAGGAAATTAGATTAGGACTTATTCCAGATGAAATCGTCCAAGAAGTCCTGAAAGATGAACTTTTTGAACTTAAGCACAAGCTTGACGGCTACAAACGTGATGTTAGCCGAAAAAATCAAGCTGAAATGAAATTGAATGAAAGTATTACCGCCAAGCAGATAAAAGATGAAAAGTATATTGAAGGAAAATTTACTCAAATTCAAGAAAAATACGGAGATTTAGAGGCGAAAATCTATTGCACACAAAAGCAAATTGATATGATTAGAGAACATTGCTCTGATAGCTTTAAGCAACGCCTTTATGATATCTATAAGGACTTTGATACTCAAACAAAAAGAACTGCACTTAATTTGCTTGCTAATAGCTTCAAATTGACTTCTAATGGTCTGAAAATGACTTTTAAGTCAGCCTTCCGCAAAATACGGAAAAGGTAGGTTGCTTAATTTTTACCCCTAATCATAAAGCTACGCACAAGCGTAGCTTTTCTTTTGTAGAAAACTACATCTTGAAGCACATCTAAACTTCACAAATACTACATTTGAAAAATTTTTGAACTCCTGATTTTGCTAATGTTTTACTCTAAAAGACGACAAAACGACACTATTTTTCGCTCGGAGATACTTTTCCAAAAAAATCTTTGCGAAGGATAGCTTTAGTCTTAAAACGTTTGTAGCAAGAGCTTTCGCTTTAATCATAGTGTGAAATAGTATGCTAATCTCTATTTACTTTTTTAGAAAATGAGTCAAAAATGAAAGTAGAAATTCAGAATATCTAGGAGATTCAGATATGCAAAACAAAAAAGTCGTTATCTATGCACGTGTTTCTAGCAAAGAACAGGAAAAAGAGGGTTTTTCTATTCCCGCACAGCTCAAACTGTTGAAAGAGTATGCACTCAAAAATGGTTTTCAGATTGTTGATGAATTTTCAGACGCTGAAACTGCTAAAAAAGCTGGAAGGACTAACTATAATCGAATGTTAGAATATTTGAAAGCTAATTCAGATGTCAAAATCATATTAGTAGAAAAAACGGATAGACTTTATCGAAACTTTAAAGACTATGTTACTCTTGAGGATTATGACCTTGAAGTACATTTGGTGAAAGAAGGTACAGTTATCTCAAAAAATTCTAAATCTCATGATAAATTTATTCATGGTATCAAGGTTCTAATGGCAAAGAACTACATTGACAATTTGTCAGAAGAAATCAAAAAAGGGCTTAAGGAAGGGTTAGAAGAAGGCTATTGGCCATTTAATCCACCTTATGGCTACAAAAGAGGTGAACAAAAATCTCTCTATGTCGACAAAGCTCATGTTTTATTTGTACAGAGAGCTTTTCAGCTCTTTAGTACAGGCAATTATTCTCTAAATAGGCTAATTGACAAGCTATTTGAGGAAGGTTACTACTACAAATCTAACCGTCCTAAGATTACCAAATGTGTTCTTGAAGCAATGCTAAAAAATCGTATCTACATAGGTCAGATGGTCTGCAATGAAGTAATCTACCAAGGAAAACACCCTGCAATTGTTTCTTTAGAAGTGTTTAATAAGGCTCAGTTAGCTTTCAAAAAGACAGACAAATCTCATGTTCGCAAAAACTTTCATTTTCTTTACCCTGGAATAGCAAAATGTGCTATTTGTGGTTACTCTATATGCGGTGAAGTCAAAAAACATCACAAAATGATTTATTATAGATGCTCACATTATGATAGAAGTTGTGTGAATAGTGGCTATATTTCTGAAAAAGAATTGACTACTGCGTTCCGTAGGCATTTGAAAAGAATAGCACTAAGCCAACCTCTCTATGAGCTTATGAGAACAAGTTTGAGAGAAAGTTTTGGTGATGAACAAAAGTATCACAAAGAAGAAATGCAACGCATTGAAAAAGAAATTGCTGATTGTACCAATATTCTCAAAAAGATATATCTAGACCAAATAGAGGGCAATTTAGAACGTGAAGTATGGTTAAGTCTAAAAAATGACTATGAAGTCAAATTGAACCAACTTAACGCTGAGTTGCAAAAACATCAAAGCGCAAATGTTGATTACATGGATACAGGTATCAAGATTTTAGATGTTTGCCACAAGGCAAGCCTAAGAGCAAAAGAATTACCACCCGAAGAAGTCGCCAAAATCGTTAGAGAAAGCTATTCTTCAGTTACGGTTAATGGAAAACATGTCAAAATGAAGTTTGCAGAACCTTTTGCTACGATTGAACAACTTGTGAAGATTGCAAAACAAGGTATCGAAGAATTAGGGGCTGAAAAATTCGCTGAAAGTACGTTGCTTCATAATCTTGAGCAGAACAAGGCAACAAAAAAGAGCCTTGACGGCTCTTTTGAAGGTATTTCACACAGTGTTATCTGTATGAAATGGTGGGCATGAAGAGACTCGAACTCCCACGCTTTCGCACTAGTTCCTAAGACTAGCGTGTCTACCATTCCACCACATGCCCGTGGAACAAATCCAATATACCAAGACCAAAATTGTTTGTCAAGAATATTCTCTCTGTGACTATTGTAAATTCTTTAAAGATTATATATAATATCTATATTAGTGTTTAACTAGAGTCTACAAAAAGAAGGAGAGAGTTATGTTGAAAAAACAAGCCTTGTCATTGTTTGCAGCATTGCTAACAATGATTACGCCGGTATTTGCCGGAGAAGCTTCTCTTGTAGTTCCAAATATCAAAGTTGAAAACCCTGAAAGCTATACGCTTCTGCTTATTGGCTTAGGGGTTTCATTTTTTGGTGTACTTTTTGGGCTATGGATGTTCAGAGAAGTTAAAAAAGTTGACGTTCATCAAGCAATGAACGCAGTTGGTAACACTATTTTTGAAACTTGTAAAACTTATCTTGTTCAACAAGGTAAATTCCTTTTAGCACTAGAAGTGCTAATCGGTTTATGTATTGCTTTTTATTTCTGGTATCTTCAAGCAATGCCGCTTAAATCAGTACTAATTATTTTAGGTTGGTCTGTTTTAGGTATTTTAGGTTCATATTTGGTAGCTTGGTTCGGTATCAGAATGAACACATTAGCAAACTCAAGAACTGCATTTACCGCATTAAAAGGCAAACCGCTAAATATTTTAAACATTCCACTTCAAGCCGGCATGAGTATTGGGGTTTTACTTGTATCAATTGAATTAATTATGATGCTTATAATTTTATTATTCGTTCCGGGCGAACTTGCAGGTGCTTGCTTTATCGGTTTTGCAATCGGTGAATCACTTGGTGCATCAGCACTTCGTGTAGCTGGTGGTATTTTTACAAAAATTGCCGATATCGGTTCAGACTTAATGAAAATTCAATTTGGCATTAAAGAAGACGACCCTCGTAACCCTGGAGTAATCGCCGATTGTACCGGTGACAACGCAGGCGACTCTATCGGACCTACTGCTGACGGATTTGAAACATACGGGGTAACAGGTGTTGCTCTTGTAAGCTTTATTCTTTTAGGCGTATTTAAAGATTATCAAGTTCAATTGTTGGCTTGGATTTTCACAATGAGATTTTTGATGATTATTACATCAGTAATCGCTTATGAATTTAACAACTTATTAACTAAAGCGTTTATGTCAAACGTTAAAAAATTCGATTTTGAAGCTCCTTTAACAAGCCTTGTTTGGATAACTTCAATCTTGTCAATTATTATGACATTTGGTGTAAGTAATTACTTACTAAAAGATATGGGCGAAAATTTATGGTTAGTTCTATCTATCATAATTTCTTGCGGTACTTTGGGTGCAGCTCTTATTCCTGAAGCAACTAAGGTATTTACAAGCCCTAAAGCTAAACACACCCACGAAGTTGTTGTAGCGTCTAAAGAAGGCGGTGCTTCACTTACAATTTTATCAGGTATTGTTTCAGGAAACTTCTCAGGTTTCTGGATTGGAGCAATAGTTGTATTATTAATGGGATTAGCTTATTTTGCAAGCCAATATATTCCAAACGACGTAATGATTTATCCGTCAGTATTTGCGTTTGGTTTAGTAGCGTTTGGTTTCTTAGGAATGGGACCTGTTACAATTGCTGTTGATAGCTACGGTCCTGTAACAGATAATGCTCAATCAGTTTATGAATTATCTTTAATTGAAGAAATTCCGAATGTTGCAGAAGGTATTGAAAAATACTACGGTTTTAAACCTGATTTTGAAAACGCTAAAAAATACTTGGAAGAAAATGATGGCGCAGGTAATACTTTTAAGGCTACTTCAAAACCTGTTCTTATCGGGACCGCGGTAGTTGGTGCTACAACAATGATTTTCTCATTGATTCTTGTAATCAAAGAAACTCTTGGTATTCAACCTGAAATGATTTTGAACCTGTTAAATCCTTATACATTGCTTGGATTTATTGCCGGTGGTGCAGTAATTTACTGGTTCTCAGGTGCTTCAATGCAAGCAGTTACAACTGGTGCTTATTCTGCAACCGAATATATTAAAGATAACATCAAATTAGGCGAAGCAGATGATAAGTGCGCAAACCTAACTAATTCAAAAGAAGTAGTTAAAATTTGTACACAATATGCTCAAAAGGGTATGTATAATATCTTTATAGCATTATTCGGCTTTGCGCTTGCTCTAGCTTGTTTGTCTGCGCCGGTTGGTGATGATTCTGCGCCTGTTTCATTTTTTGTAAGCTACTTAATTGCAATTGCAGTATTCGGCTTGTTCCAAGCTGTATTTATGGCAAACGCAGGCGGATGTTGGGATAACGCAAAGAAAATTGTTGAAGTTGATATGGCTGAAAAAGGCACAGACTTGCACGCAGCAACAGTTGTTGGTGATACAGTTGGTGACCCGTTCAAAGATACTTCATCAGTTGCAATGAACCCAATTATTAAATTTACAACGTTGTTCGGTTTGTTGGCGATGGAAATTGCTATTAATCCAACATTCAAAGAACACGCTAAGTTAGCGGGTGTTGTAATTTTGATAGTTGCGCTTGTATTTGTTGTTCGCTCATTCTATGCAATGAGAATACCAGCAAAGAAATAAGATAACTAATTTTTAGTTCAAAAATTTAAAGTGTCGTTTCCTAAAGGGAACGACACTTTTTTATAAAAATATAAAAAAAGAATTATAGCTTGCCAAAAAATATTTATTTGGTATACTGATTCTTGTTGGAACTTATGGCGGATATCGTCAAGTGGTTAAGACCTCGGATTGTGGTTCCGATATGCGTGGG
>OIYY01000987.1_pt1 | contig 17217 bp, 19 predicted proteins | sample 1588341 | NCBI WGS metagenome assembly OIYY01 (sample SAMN03283287) | human gut metagenome | biome: human-associated habitat; material: feces | host: Homo sapiens | place: Peru | collected 2012 | reverse complement strand
CGTCATAATTAACATATTCTATACCGTTATTTTGTAATGCTTTTTCAACAACTGCATGTCTACCATTTATTATTTCGATTTCACCGCTATCAACAATTTGTGGTTTTACATAGTTATTATTTACTGCAACTGTTGCAAAACTTGCCAAAACATCTAATATAGATACCACTTTTGCCGTATTCTGAACCCTTATGACTTCATTTGCTACATGAGTTCTAATTTCACAGAAAAGCTTGTATTCAATATCTATAAGTTTATCTTTAGCACCTAAAATTTTATCCTCAATTTCTTTTAGCTCTGGAGTAATATATCTTTCTGCTCCAGCTAAAGTTTGTTTTCTTATATATCTATCTTCTGGCACTTGAGATTTATAAGAGTTTGTTACTTCTATAAAATATCCAAATACCCTGTTATATCCTATTTTTAATTTAGGAATACCTGTTAGTTCTTTTTCTTTTGACTCTAGCTGTAAAATCCAATTTTGACCTTCAGTAGATGCACTTCTATACTCATCAACTTGAGAGTTATATCCTGATTTTATAATATTTCCTTCTTTTATTGAAATACCAGCATCTTCAATTATACTAGCCTCTAATAATTCATGTATATCTTGTAGCACATCTAGCTTATTATATAATTCTTCAAAGTATTTATTATTGTATGTTTCTTCTATTTCTAGCAATACATTTTTTAAATATGGTAATTTCTTTAGTGAATTTTTTAATGATACCATCTCTCTAGCATTTGCATTTGCACTAACAATTTTAGATATTAATCTTTCTATATCATAAACTGTTTTTAGTGCTTCTTTTAGTTCATCTCTTTTTATAGAATCATTTACTAAAATCTCAACTGCATCTTGTCTTTTTACTATCTCTTCTTTATCAAGTAATGGGGCCTCCAACCATTTTCTAAGTCTACGTCCACCCATAGCTGTTACGGTTTCATCCATAACCCACAAAAGACTTCCTTTTTTAGTTTTTTCTCTATTAGCCTCTAATATTTCCAGATTCTTTCTTGTACTTGTATCAAGTTGCATGTGCTTTTCAATATTATATTTTCTTATTGTATTTATTTGATTTGTGCCTGTTTTTTGGGTTTCTTCAACATAATTTAAAAGTAACTTACAAGCGTTTTCTTGAATTGCACTTAATTTAAGATCACTTGATTCTACTAAATGATTTAACATTTGATTATCATCTAAATTATTATAATTTGATATATAGATGTCAAATGTCTTAGCAATTTCACTCTTTAACATATCTGTTTCTACATTACCACTAGAAAATATTATTTCAGAAGGAACAATTCTTGAAATTTCATTTATTATTTTTATATCAAAATCTGTTCCACTTACGCTTGAAAAATAAAATTCTCCTGTTGAAATATCACAAAAAGCCATACTAGCTTCATTTTTATTACAAAATATACTAAGTATATAATTATTTTTCTTTTCATCTAACATTGTAAGTTCAGTAATTGTGCCCGGTGTTATTATTTTAACAACATCACGTTTTACAATTCCTTTTGCTAATTTTGGATCTTCTACTTGTTCACAAATTGCAACCTTATATCCTTTTTCAATCATTTTAGGAATATAAGCATTAACAGCATGGTAAGGAATTCCACACATTGGTGCTCTTGTTTCTAATCCACAATCTTTTCCAGTTAATGTAAGCTCTAATTCTCTACTACAAATTTCAGCATGATCAAAGAACATTTCATAAAAATCGCCTAATCTATAAAATAATATGCAATCCTTGTATTTTTCCTTAATTTCTAAATATTGTTGCATCATCGGTGTTACTGGCATATTAATCTCTCCCTTAAATTTACAAGTAAATTATATCAAAAATTCTACAAAAAAACAAGAAAAAATACACCTTAAAAAATTAAGATGTATTTTTTAAAATTAAGCTTGATATTCAGCATCGCCGAAAGCTAATATTAACATGAAAATAAAGTTAAAGAATATTAGTCCTGCAGCAAAGCCACCGCCTTTACCAAATTTACCAGCAAGTTTAATCAAAGCCATGATATAAACAACAACGTTAGCGATTGGTATGAATAGTAATAATATTAATAATGGATTCATTCCACAAATTTGAAATAAAACAATAATATTATATACTGGAACTATTGAAGCCCAACCTGGTTTATCTGCTTTTGTGAAAATTTTCCACATAGCAACTATAGCAAGAACTGAAATAGCTAAACTTATTACATAAGTTACTACCATTGCTCCACCTACTGCTGCCGTTGAAGCAGAAGAAGTAACGTCTATATAATCTGTTGAATAATCGTACATATATTCACCCCCATAATTAAAGCTAAGAAATAAAACATTTCTTTTTTAGAGTATATTATATATTAAAAAATTTTGCAACAATTTACGACAAATTTTATATAATAAAATTGTTTTGACATAAGTAATATAAAATCTACCACGTATTTTTCTATTTTAATGTTATACTACCATCATCATTTTTCATAATGGAAACTTCTGAACTTAAGCAAACTACTGGACGTAAACCATTGTCTGGATCATCAAAATAATAGTTACCAACACCACCATTGTAGTTTGAAAATAATAATTGATACTTTCCAACAGCAGCTGGAGAACTAATCCACATGCCATATGCACCAGCATTTCTTCCTAGTACATACAATGTATCATTTTTGTCTAACATATCTTTGCAGCTGTCACTCCAAGTTTGGCCACCATCATTACTTATTTGATAACCATTTTCATTTGTTACATCAGCTTGATAATCAACATTGTATTTTTCATTATATGATTGCATTAGCATTTCTATTGTTGGTCCACCAATAGCATAAAGTGCCTTATCTGTTTTGTATACATTCCATACATCAGTATCTAATAAATAAGCTACTGCTTTCATATTATCTTCTGAACTGTTACAACTTTCAACATATGTTTCTATCCAATTTACTGCTAGATTTTGATTTGATATGCTATTAGTTCCAGCGCTGTAATTAGAATCTTTGGCAACTGGTCTTAATGATATACCTTTTTCATAAGCTCCTTTGTAAAAAGTATTTCCGCCTTTAGTTGCTGGAACTTTATCTTCTGCAAGATAATCACTTAATATCAAATATACACTATCTCCATCAGAAAGAAAAATTTTCCAATCTGATATTCCATTTGCTGTATAATTTGTTACTTTAGATCCATAATATGTCGAAGCATTATCTTTAATTTCTTTTGCTGTTACTTTTACACCACTACTTGATTTATCCTCTTTCTCATTTTTACTAATATCATTATTTGATGCATTACTATTTCCAGCTTGACTTTCTAAGTTTGTTTTTGACTTATCATTGCCTTTTATCATTACAAATAAAACTACTGCTAAAATAATTACTGCTGCAATTACTGATATTATTATGATTATTTTCTTTTTATCTTTCATTGTTACCTCCTTTAATAATTTATGATCCAGTACTTATTTTACCCTATTTCATACCATTTTTTCAACTATAAATGAAAATTTTACAATATTATACTTTTTTATATTTTGAAATAAATATTAATAAGTAATTAAAAAAATGTGAAACTTTTTTACTGTTTTTTAGTAAATTTGTTTCACATTTTTAAATATTTTTATATAAATCCACAATTAACTATAACTATAGCTGTTATAATAGCAACGAAATCTGCTATTAATCCTGCAATTAAAATTCCTCTAACCTTTTTTATCCCAACAGCTCCTAATAAAATTGTCATACAGTAAATCGTTGTCTCTGTCCCTCCCATAATAATTGATGCTATTTTTCCAGAGGTAGAATCTGGACCAGATAATTTAAATAATTCTATTATAAAAGACATTGAAGCACTTCCAGATAATGGTCTTAGTATGAAAAGTGGAACTATATCCTCAGAAATTCCAAATTTATATAAAATTGGTTTTATTGGTATCATCAATATATCAAGCGCTCCGGTACTTCTTAAAAGTCCGATTGATACTGTTATTGCTAATATATATGGAAATATATTATATATAACTTTTAATCCTTTTATTGCACCTTCTATAAACAATTTAAATACATCTTGTTTTTCTTTTGTTCCTATTAAAATTATACAAAGTACCATTATAGGAATTATTGCAGATATAAAAAAGTTTATATTACTCACCTCATTTTTTTATTTAGTATTTTTATACTTGTTATTCCAACAATCAATGATAACATTGTTACTATCCAAACCGGTACTATTATGCTGCTTGGATTAGTACTCCCATACATTGCTCTTAATGCTATCATATTAGTTGGTATAAGTTGCAAAGATGCTGTATTTATTAACACAAATGTGGTCATATTATCACTCGGTTTTTCTTTGTCTTCATTTTCATTTTGCATTTCTTTCATTGCATTAATTCCATTTATAGTAGCTGCATTTCCAATTCCAACGATATTAGTTACAATGTTTAAACTCATATATTCCTTTGCTTTTTTGGTTAACTTTTTATTATCAAATATTTTAAATATAAATTTGTTAAAGAAATTAGAAAATTTCTCTATTGCACTTGTATTTTCAAATATATTAAATATTCCACTCCAAAAACACATCATACCAGTAAGTTCTATAATATTTTGAATTGAAACTTTACTATATTCCATAATATCTGATATAACTGCTCCTGGATTTCCCATAATTAAGGATATTATCATACTAAATGCAATCATAAAAGCCCATATTTTAGACATGCCTACACCTCAAAATTTTACTTTATAAAATATATGTTGTATAATCTATTTATATGAATATACTATAATAAGGAGGAAAAGTATGCGTGGTTTTAGAATAAATCCCGATAAAGATTTTGTTTTTAAAATAATTGAGGGAACTGAAAGAAAAAATGGACATTGTCCTTGTAAAATTTCACAAGATGATTCTAACCTTTGTCCTTGTGATGATTTTCTAAAAGAAGGAATCTGTAAATGTAAATTATTTGTCCCAATTGAGGAAGACGAAAAAAAACAGTAGAATTGTTTTTCTACTGTTTTTTTATATTTTTATAATTTCAATCATGCTTTCTTTTGATTTTTTAACATATTAGTTAAAATAAAGTTTATTGTAATAGATACTAAAGAAAGTCCAAATATTATGAATATATTAACTATCATAGTATGTTTAATTAATATGAAACTAAACAATAAACTTAATCCTGCTCTAATCAATTTTCTTGAAAATTCTAATGTAGTAAGCAATGATTGCTGATTTTTCTTTTCTGTATTATTAAGCATTTCATTTTGTACGTATATACGATATGGATCTCTTATAAACAAAATAATTATATATCCTAATGCCATTACACTAAATTTAATAAATAATGAACCTGTTAAAAAGTATCCAATTATCATAAATAACGAAGATAACGATAAAAGTATAGAAAGTCCTATACCAACCTTTTCCTCTTGTTTTTTATATATTTTTTCAAAAACTAAATTTGACACTACTCTTACAATACGTGATATACAAAGCATTACTCCAATTATCAATGATGTTTTAGAAACATCAAAACATTTTAATAATTCTTCTTGTATAAACAATTTTCCATCAGATTGGCCTGAATTAGCAACAGGATAAAATAATCCATATGCTACAATCATTATAACTATTAATTTAGTCAAATGTAATTTTTCTTTTTTTATTGATTTTTTCTCATTATTTTCATTATTTTCTGTTATTTTATCATATTTTGAATAATCCTTTATGTAGAATGATAATAAAAAACATAAAAAACAAAAGAATATACAAAAATACATTGGTAAGTAATGATCATAGTTGAAAAATATGCTTGCTACAAAAGATATAATCATCGTAATAACAGAATATATAGTATTTGATTTTGTCTTCAATTTTATATATTGCTGTTGATTGTTCTTTAATTCTAGATTATTCTTTAATACAACATTACCCATATTAGTAAAAGTAAAAGCATTATTATAAAGAATTTTACCAATAACCATAACCCAGTAACTTTTACAAAATGTAAAAGTTAAGCTTGCAGCAAGTAGCATAAATGCTCCTAATCGCACAGAATTAGTGTTTCCTATTTTCTTTATTATTTTAAGTAATGGTATTTGAAGTATTATAAGAAAAACTAATGAAATAGTAGAACTTGAAACTATTTGTGCAGAAGAAAAACCTTTTACTACACTCAAGAATAATGTGTCTATAGCTATCCAAAACAAAAGATCTGATGACAATCCATCAAACCAAGGATAGATGATATTTACCCTTTGTATTTTATCTATTTGCATTTGTAAATTATACCCTTTCAACAATTTTTTAATACAAATTATTCTATCATATAATATTTTTTTTGACAATAAAAAACAAAATATAACCATAAAAAACTAACTATTTCTAGTTAGTTTTTATCTTATCTTGAAAAGTTCAAGTTTAATATCAATCTGGTGCTCCTGGTGCGAATCGAACGCACGACCAACAACTTAGGAGGTTGCTGCTCTATCCACTGAGCTACAGAAGCATTTTATTTATTATGACTTTATTCAAAATCATACGTAATTTTAATGATCTGACAAGGTCTCTAAGACAACATATTTTATCTGATATTGTTATGATATATGTTTCCTTATATTTAGGTAATTTTAATGTAAGTGGCCACATGTGACATATAATTATATCTCTTTCAATATCATTTATTTTAAATATTTGTAGAGAATTCTTTAATGCTATTTGTGGATGCAAACATTTAAAAAAGTTCTTTATATCCTTGTTTTCTACATCATCTAAGAAGAAGTCGTGTAATAAGCCTGCCCTTGCCGCAGAAATATAATCTAAATTTAAATACTTGCAAATCCTATAGTTCATATATGAAACGTCCAAAGAATGTTCATATCTTGTAATAATACCATGATGTTTATAATTTTTTAGTTTCTTAAATTTTTCATTTTCTAATATTTCACAAACATAAAAATAGTATTCCTCATCTAGCTTTATACCTCTTGCATTATAAAAGCTCATAATCTTCCTCCTGATATATTATAACATACTTTACTTTTTTTTCAACAACTTTATTTATATTTAGTATTACCTTTTTGAACATTTTTATATAAATTTTATTGAAATTTTGCTATTCATATAGTATAATACTATGTATGCACTCATAGCTCAACTGGATAGAGCATTCGGCTACGAACCGAAAGGTTGGGGGTTCGAGTCCCTTTGGGTGCACCAAAAAAGAGGACAGTTTTGTCCTCATTTTTTTACATCTTTTTTATTGCTCTTAATTCTTTAAAAAAATTACTCAATATATCTGAACATTCTTTATTCTCAATATATTCATATTCTACTTTATGTGTTGTTTTTATATCATCAAAAATATTAGCAATTGAACCAACACATCCGTTTTTTTCATCTTTTGCTCCAAAATATACTTTCTTTATTCTTGCCTGTGTTATAGCACCAGCACACATTGCACAAGGCTCTAGTGTTACATATAGTTCTGCTCCATCTAATCTCCAACTTTCTAACTTTTCACATGCTTTTTTTATTGCTAGTATCTCAGCATGAGCTAAACTACTTTGCTTTTTTTCTCTTAAATTATGAGCTTTTGCAATAATTTTTCCGTCTTTTACAATAACTGCACCTATTGGTACTTCTAATTTTTTATATGCTTTTTTCGCTTCTTTTAAAGCTAGATTCATATACTCGTTATTCACTTTTTTCCCCCATATCACTCGTAAAATATTCTTGCAATCCAGTATATATTCCCCATGCGATTTTGTTTTGATAAATGTCAGTTTTTAATAATTCTGCTTCTTCTGGATTGGATAAAAAGCCGCATTCTACTACAATACTTGGAACTTTAACATGATCCATAATATAAACATTAGATATTGGTAGTGGTGTACGCTCATTTTTAAACTCAATATTTTTGTTTATATTTTCTTGCACACTCAATGCTAATTTTTTGCTATCTTCATTATCTTTCTGATAAAAAGTCTGCCATCCTCTATAAACCTCTGATGGTGGATATTTATTCAAATGTATTGATACAAATATATCTGCATCAGAATTATTTCCAATTTCTACTCTATTTTTTATATCACTAACTTTTTTATTTCTTATACTTGAACTATCAAGAGAATATATCCCATTTTCATCACTTCGTGTAAGAACAACTTTAGCTCCACTTTGTTCAACTATTTTTTGCAGCTTTAATGCAATACTTAAATTTATTGCCTGCTCTGTCGTTCCATTAAACCCAATCGCACCTTCATCAGGCAATCCATGACCGCCATCTATTACTATTACTTTGTTAGTAATTGGCAAAGCATTTACTTGAACAGAAGATTCTGATTCTTCTATTCCTTGCTTATTTATTATACCATAAGTTACAAAAGAAATACAAATTAAACAAAGACATATCATAATTCTTTTTTTAAATACACAATTTTTCACATGATCACCTTATACATATATATGCATGAGATAAAATATAATACAGAAAAATAAAAGATGTTTACTTATTATAAACATCTTTTAAACACAAATATATATATATTAATTTATAACATTTCCGTCTACGTATAATTTATATCCGTTAAAATCTATATTACTATAACTAGTATCTTCGTCAACTAATTTAGATACATAACTATCACCTGTTAATTTTATTTTTGAATCTGAATCTAGAGTTATACTTATATTTTTTGCTGTATTATCGCCATTTATTGTTCCTTCATAATATGAATTTTTGCTTATTTCCATATTTAAAGTTGATATAGAATCAACTACTATATTCCCTTTTGCACTTTGATTATTTAGTGTTAGAGTAACATCACCACCATTAGAACCAGAATTTCCCCATGAATCTTTTTGAATTCTTAAAAAATTGCCTGTAGCATCATTATTTACAATACTATTATTTTCAAGATATATCGTAGCTGTAGTATTAGTAACATATAAAGTATCACCTTTATTTGTTATAATTTTGCTACCTGTGGCTTTAAAACTTGAATTTCCACTGGCAGCATCTCCACTCATTGATTGATATAAGAATATATTTTTATATGTTGTAGATTTTCCGTTAAGCTTAGTATTGTTATCTTCTAATGTACAGTTATTAATCTCAACACTATTTTTACCTTCTATAACGACTCCTTCAGAAGTTTTACTCTTCAGTGTTGCATTACTTACTTTTATAGCAGCTGTTGAATATATTGCTGGAGATCCCTGTCCATTTGTAGTATAGGTTCCTCCATTTACACTAACATTACCGCCTCCTCTATCAGTTCTAATTGCCGCACTAGATGTACCAGATGTTGTAACAGTAAGATTAGATGCAATCATAGTTCCACCACCAGTTGTCATTATACCACCTGAATTATCTTTTTTAGTAGTAATTGTAGAATCACTTATAGTTAATGTTGTTCCGTCACTTGTACTATTATTAGTAGTAGCAGAACCTCCATAACAAAATACACCATTAGCTCCTGTTGCATCAGTATTAACTGTTATATTATTTAATGTAAGATTAGCACCATCTTTTGCTATTACTGCAGAGTTTGTTCCATAGAAACTCGTATTATCTCCACCATCCGAATCACCTGCTTTTTCTACTGTTACATTTGATATTTTTACATTTGCCTTATCATCAACTAAAATAGCATTTTCATCTGTTTTACTTGAAGAGTACTCACCACTACTTATTTCTTCATCTGCATTAAATTCATTAGCAGCTGAATAATCTACAGATTTAGAATTATTATTCATATTGTTTTCGCTAGATTTTTGATCTTGACCAAAATTACCAGGTTTCATATTATTTTCATCTATAGAATCCTTTGTAAACTTTACTAAAATGCAAAGTGTAATCAATAGAACAATAATTATTAGTATTTGACATTTTGTACTTTTACTCATATTTTCACCTCCATCTTAAGTATTTGAATTACTATTATTAGAATCAGACTTTGCTGGTGGCTTTTCATCATTACTTGAATCTGGTTTTTCAGGCGGTTCTTCCATATTGTTTCCTCCTGTTGGTGGTTCTCCCATATTCTCATTTTGATTCATTTCAATATTTTCCGGAGTGCTAGATTTTAAACATTTATTATAAATCAAAAATCCTGAAGTAGTAATAATTGCTCCAACTAAAACTCCGATTATAAAATACATAACTTTATCTTTCATAGCATTCTCCTTTCTATATAAATTATTTTACATTAAGTTTATGTATATTATGTGTACAAATTGTAAAAATTTAACACAAAAAAATTCCTATCATGTTGACAGGAATTTCTATACTAATTATAATTTTAAGTTTTCAAAAAATAATTTATTGTTAATATATTCTTTCGAATCTGGCTTTACCATACCAGCTTTTTCATTATATTCCTTGGATTTGATTAATTCCCCTAAATGGAAATAACACACACACATACTTAAATAAGGTATGTAATCGTAGTAATCTTTATTATAAAATCCACCATTACTTATATCTAACTTACAGTTTGTAGCTTGATCATACCAAAAAATTGCTTTTTTATACTCTTTATTATTAAGAAAATAATTTCCAACTAGTGAGCACGCCTCAGCTCTCGGAGTATCATACAAAAAAGTTCTAAATAAATACTCCATTGATTTTTGACTTTCTCCTAAATTAAGATATATATAATATAAATCTATACATGCAGATATTTTATTTTCATTCCATGCATCCTTCATATCAAAAAATTTATTATATTCTAAAATTGCTTTTTCATAATATTTGTTATAATATAACTCTCTAGCGTAATAAAAAGTTTGTCTTGCATCAAGCTCATCACCATCTTCTATCATTTTTTCAAATATTATTAAATTACGTTTGGGATCTGAAGCATGTATCTTTTTATGAGTAATAGCAATATCTTGAGTTATAACATTCCCTTTGGGTGGTATTACTTCATGTATCCTTCCTATCCATTTGTAGTGATTTTCTTTTTTTACGATTCTTTCTCTATAATAACTAAGTAAACCCAAATCATATTTTAACATAATCATATCTACATTACTATCTAACTTAGACTTCATTTCCTTTAATTTTAATCTATCATTTTCCAATATAACATCATCTGCATCTAGCCACATTATATAATCTTCTGTAGCTTTTGAAAATGAATAGTTTCTTGCTTTGGCAAAATCATAACACCATTTAAAATCATATACTTTATTTGTATATTTATATGCAATATTCTTAGTGTTATCTGTAGAACCAGTATCAACTATTATTATTTCATCTACAATATCTTTTGTCGAATCAAGACATCTTCCAAGAGTATCCTCCTCATTTTTTACTATCATACATAAACTTATACTCGCCATATTTTCCTCCATATTTATATATAATAAATATATGATAATAGTAAAAATATGTGACAAAGCCTTGAAACAAATAGTTCCAAGACTTTATTTTATAAATATTTATATAATATAAATGCCAAAGCACCTCTAAATATTTTTGAAGCATGTAGTGAAAGTACAAACAAAGGAAAATATCGCACTATATATTTTTTAGAACACTCTATAATAACTTTTGCCTCTTTTTCATTTGTTTTACTTAATAAGTACTCTAACCCTAAATTTAAAGATCTTTTTACAGCGTCAAATTCCAATATACTTCTAAATATAATGGCAATCAAAACAACCATAAGGTAAGTTATCAATAATACCATATTGGAAGTTTTGGTTATAAATTTTACACCTAATAATATTAAAAACATTAATACTTCCACATTTGAAAATAAATAATTTAATATTTGTAAAATTTTAGATTGTATAGAATGTATGCACTCATGCGCTATCAATACAATTCTAGTATATAAATTATCGTTGACTTTATTATCTGAAATATAAATTTTATCATTCAAAAATACGTAATAGCTATTTTTTATTTCTTTATCTAATATTACTTTAGTGTCTTTATTATTTAAAGAATTAAGAATGTCTTTACATATAATTTCATTTTCGGGTAATTTTTCAGAATATTGTTGAGCTAGTTTATCATTTTCACTCTTTAAAAAATTCATTAAAATTCAATAACCTCTTTTATAGCTTCCCCAACCATTTTTTGCATATCTGCAAGGAGAATGTTTAACCTCATTTCATTTTCAAATAATTTTCTTGTTTGTTCATCTTGTATTAATATTGAATACAAGTTTTCTAATTCTTTTTGCTTTTTTTCATCTACTTTTCCTGTGTTCATGTACTGTATTTGATTTTCAGTTTGTTTTTCTTTAAAATCTTTTAGTCTTTTGTATTTTTCATCATTCTTTTTTATTTCATGTTTTAAAGCTAAAAATTCTTTATATTCCGGTGTGTTTTTAAAACAGCTTGTAAGTTCATTTATTTTATCATAAAAATTCATTTTAATCTCTCCTTTAAAAACATTATATCACAAAATGTTTTTTATGCAAGAAAAGGACAGAATAAGATTAAAAAATAAAGCTACATCAAATATGATATAGCTTTACATTTTGCTTTAATATTCTCTTAATTCAATAAGAGACGATTCTGCCGCCTTTCTTACATACCAATCAATCTCTTCATCTGCAACAATCTTTTTCAAGATTTCAAGGTTGTAAATAAAATTTAGAGTCATGAGCTGTACTTCTGGATCTTTGTCATGCAGAGCAGCCCACAATACTTCCTCATCATTCTGATGAGTTTCTATGAATTCCTTTTTCCGTTCAAATATTGTTTTGTCTGACATTTGAATACCTCCTAAAATTTTAGTTAGTTTGTGTTTTGGTTACATAATTATATCATTTTTTTATTTAAGAGTCAATAATTATTATATATTGCTTTGTATCTTTGGGAATTTTCCTCAATTTCTTCTAAAATTTTATTACTTATATTATTATTATCAGTTATATTTTCTACTAAATATATACCCATGTAATTTTTACTTATATTACTATATAATAATTTTGGAATATCAACTTGATATGTAACTACTTTTGTATCATTAGGTAAATTTTCTTGTTTATATATCACTTTGCTTATTTTAATTCCAGAAAACAGTGAAAAATTATCTATATTATTATTTGATGAATCTATTAGATTTCCCATTGAATATATACAATATACATGTTTAGTATCACTTGAAAATTCTATATTATCTTCTGTAAAGCTTTGAAAATTATGAGAATTTATTCCTATAACTATATCTGTTCCATTTTCAAACAATTCATCTACAGTATTAGTTTGAATTTCGGTAACAAATTTATAATTTTCATCTTTTTTATTACATAAAAAACATATTATTATATCTACATCATTTTGTTTTAATATATTTATAATCTCTTGCGATTCAACATTATCTGTACCTTGTGTACTTTCAAGGTCTTGTAAAAATATTCCTATTTTAATATTATTCTTTTCTAATATGTAATAACCGTTTTCATAATCTATAGATTTAATATTATTGTTGTTTAAGGTTTCTTGAATATCATTTTGATTTATTTTGCTAATGTTATTTGATATATTTGTAATAGCTAAATCATAATTTTTTACTATTTCTTTAAAATCTCCACTATTCAAGCTTTTATTTAAAATACCATTTGAACAATTTATATTTCCTAATATTCCCAAATTTAAGCTATATTCCTCTTTAGATTTTAAATCATTTTGAGATTTACTTTTATTTGCAATTTTATATATAAAATTATATAAAACTGCTTCTTCTCGTGACTTTTCTCCAATAGTATACAATACCAAATTTTTAGTTTCTAAAATTAATATTATAAATATTAAAATTACTATTATTAATACTATTATCTGAGAAAAAGTAATTCTATTTTTCTTATTTTCATAATATATATTATTTTCTTCTTTCATAATCATCACTTATTATTATTTGCTTTATACAGATGATTATTACTCTAATAACAATTTAGATAGTTTATTTGTTAAACTAACATACAAGCTTGATATTGCATTTCAGTAAGTCTATCTTTCTTATTATTTACAAACTCAGTTAAGTTTTGAATTATATTATTTGATTTTACACTATCTTTATTGAATTTAACATTTTTAACAGAGTTATTTAACTTTGAAGATATTTGATTTATTTTATCTAAATCAAAATCTTTATATGCCTGATACCATTCATCACACATCTTTTCAAATTTATCCACTCTACTAGAACACTTCTTTATTCCTTGATCAATTTTATTTATAAAAGCCTTATTATTTATAAATCCTTTCATTTTATCTATAAAATCTTTTACTATATCTGTATTAATATTTAAATTTTTCTTTAAAACTATCTCAATTCCAGCGCAAATAGCATTTGTAAGTCCGCCCTTTATGGCTATATCTTTTACCTTATCTATATTGCTAATTACATTTTTTGGTAGTGATAAAATTTCTAAACCTTCTCTTATACTACTATTAACTGCAGTTTTAACTAAATCCTTAAATCCTTTTGTTTTAAATGAATTTTTTACATCGGATAAAATATCTTTTATATGATCATTTATTGGCATTGCCTTTATAACGTAATCTGCCCCTCTATCAACTATGTTTCTTACTATATTCCCAAATTCTAATTTTACATTTTCAATTTGTACATCCATATCATTATTTAATTCATTTTTTCTTAATAAATTTTTTGCTTCATCTAACATTTGAATTTGCATACTACCACTCCTTATACATTTATACAACTTTTATTATTTTTTATAATACTTTTTAATATTCTAATACTGCTATTCTTACCAGCATATTCCTTAAATTCTAGAAATCTAAATAATTTTTTATAATCTTCCTTAAAACTAATTTTTTCTAATTCACCATTAATTACTGATTCTATTGTAGAACTATAATTAATATTTAAGACTATTTCATATCCTTTAAGTAACGATTTTAATTGAATATTATCTAATGAATTTTTGGTTATTTTATTCACAATTATTCCAATTTTATCCCTCGAAATATTATATAATTTTTCAATAACCTCTAAATATTTTACTGCTTGTCTTATACTTATATAATTAGGATTTACAACAAATAATATTTTATTTGCAACAGTTAAACTACACTTTGTAGCATCTAAAAATATAGGTGAAGATAAATCTATAATTATATTTTGAAAATCATTATTTAACTTATTTAATATGAATTCATAATATTTACAATTTAACCCATCTGCTGTACTAATTAAATTCATGTTATTTGTTAAATATGCCACTCTTTTATTATCCATATCACTAATTAAATAATCTTTTATTTCCATACTAGAGATAAGTTCTTTATCAAAATCATTTACAATTTGTCCCAAATTATTAGAATTTACCTCCACATTGTTGAATATATCTAAAGATGGATTTTCAATATTAAAATCTAAAACTGCTACCTTTTGCCTAAACTCATCTGCAATTTTTTTTGCCAGTATACTTGCTACTAATGATTTACCAGCGCCATTTGTACCATGTATAGCAACTAATGGATTATAAGAGTTTTTCCTAATACTTGTATTTATTACTTTATAAATCATAAATCTATTTTCATCAATTATTTGAAATATTTTTTCTACATCTATATAATCACCTTCTATTATGTTTAATACTTCATTGGAGAGTAAAAATCTTTTATATTCACTATCTAAATTTTCCACAAAATATATAATTTTAACATTTTCACATGCTAATTTTAGATGTTTGATATATAACCTACCATTTAAATTTCCATCTAATGTATCTTTTGTTATTAATACTATATTTTCAGACTTATTCTTAGCCAAATACTCTATTACACTCTCTTTTGTAGAAAAATCCTTTTTATAAACCTGTTCATTATATTTTTTTATAAATTCATTTTTAATGTTTTCATTATCTATTGCTAGTATAATCTTCAAACTTACTCCCCCTCTAATATTTCCTTTTCTAATTCATTTGTTCTTACATTTAAAAAACTACTATTATAATTAAAATTTATATACATATTTCCCTTATCTAATGTTCCCAGTTTCAACAGTATATCTTCATCATATAGATTTAAACTATTTAATACTTTTATGTCAGAATAATCCATTTTAAATAAAATTTTAAATAGAGAATTATTCAATATAGATTTTCCATAATTTCCATTTTGATAATTAAAAAAATCAGATATATCTTGGGTAATCGTAATAATTCCGGCATTCTTTTTTCTTATTGTTTTAAAAAGAGAAAATATTTCATTTGATAAATTAAAAGCTGTAGAATTAATATACTTCCAGATTTCATCAAAATAAATAAGAGTACTGGTTTCAAATTTTTTTACCATACTAAGCATGTTGTAAAAATATCTAAGAACAATAACAGCTTCTTTAATATCTAAATAAACTTCTAATAGCTGGTCTGGAAAGAACGAGCATAATCCCGGCAATGTAATAATTCTGCTTAAAAATGGAAATGCACATAGCACAATGAATGGTACAATAACGGCAGTTGGCGTAGAGTGTGTAAACGCTGATGCCAACATTCCGAGTGTAGCTGCAAATATCGTTCCTATATATCCACCCAGAACAATAAACAGATATGCCTGTAAAAAAGTAATATTATAAACAAAATTTTCTTTATTATTTTCATTTTTAAATTTAAAAAAATTTTTAGATAAATAATAAAGGAAGTGATATAAAAAATAAATATGAAAAAAAATAAAAAAATAATTAATTAAAATAAATAATTTATAATAAGTTCTGTATAAATATATGCTTGAAATAAATTCATTAAAATGATATAATAAAAATCCAAATTAAAATTAGAAAATCAGGAGTGTATATGCCTTCAGGAAGAAAAAGACTTCGTCAAAAGATGGCTACGCATAAACGAAAAAAGCGTTTACGCAAAAATAGGCATAAAAAGAAATAATATATTTCTTAAAATAATTTTCATCTCTTATTTAGAGTTTTTATATTTTGGTTTTATGGAAACAAATAATATGCAAACGGTAATAGAAGTATGCGTGGGACTTCATTGTTGTATGAAAGGTTCTTATGCAATTTTAGAATCTATAAGAAAACATTATGATTTGAAAATTGGAATCCCATCGTTTGACGGTATGCTCTTAAAAGAGGTAGAATGTATGCATAATTGCAAAAATGCAGTTTCGGTAATAATTAACGGAATGGAATTTAATAACTGTTCTTTTGATAATATCGTTAAATATATAGAAGCGATACATATAAGAAAAAGATG
>OIYY01000984.1_pt1 | contig 17241 bp, 13 predicted proteins | sample 1588341 | NCBI WGS metagenome assembly OIYY01 (sample SAMN03283287) | human gut metagenome | biome: human-associated habitat; material: feces | host: Homo sapiens | place: Peru | collected 2012 | reverse complement strand
ACTCAAAACAAAAGCTCAAATCTGCTATTTTTTGCTTTTTTAGTCATTCTTTTTCTCTAAAATACTAAACATTAAACGTTATCTTAGAGATGGAAATCATATTGAAACGCATAGCCAAGAGAGCTACTTACACCATCGGCCGACTGTATATCCTGCCCGATGGAAGTGTGGAACGAGAGTTGATACCCGGCAGGAGGAGGGAAGACAAGCGCACTGTGCGCTGCCGTGTGGACGAGAGCCTGCTCACCACAGAGCATTACTTCTGCGACACCCTGGAGCCTACATGGCGCAACCTGCTGGGCATTCCGCTTGCCCCGAGGGAGGTGGATGCTCGCCACGGCAGGGTGTCGGGCAAGATGGCCCGCAAGGTGCAGGGCAAGACGGCTATCCCCGAAGGCTCTTACACCGTGGTGGTGAGCAAGTCGCCACGATTCAAGAGATGGTTGCCCCTACTCGTGGGCGTGCCCCTCTTTGAGGGCATACGCATCCATGCTGGCAACTATCCTGACGACACGCAGGGCTGCATCCTGGTGGGCGAAAACAAGATGGTGGGCATGGTGGTAAACTCGCAACAGTGGTTGCGCCAACTCATCGACCTCATCACCCAGGCTCAGCAGAACGAAGAGAGCATCTGGATCACCGTGGTGTGAAAGAGCGTCGGGGCTTCCCTGTCTCGGTGAGGGGCAGGTGGTCGATGTGCAGAAACTCCCGTGGCACCCAGTATTTGGGCAGGGTGTTTCTGCATATTTCTTCTATGTGGGGCAGGTCGGCCGACTCGGTGAGGAGGATGGCCTTTTCGCCCAGCATCTCATCTTGCCTTTTGATGATCATGAAGGGCGCCGACAGATGAGGACGCAAGGTTTCCTCCACCTCCTCTATCTGGATCTTGATGCCTCCACTGCACACCACGTTGTCCTTGCGGCCCTTGATGCGGAAGAGCGTCTTGCCCGTGCGGTCGTCGGTGCGTAGCTGGGCGATGTCGTTGGTGACAAGGGGTTCGGCACATACTTCGGGGGCATCGATGACAAGGCATCCCTCGGCATTGAGGCTTATGCCTACGCCGTCGAAGGGTGTATACCAGAGGCTGGCGTCAGGACCATTGAGGCGACGCAGGGCGATGTGCGACAGGGTCTCGGTCATGCCATAGGTGCTCCATACGGCATTTGGAAGGGGCTTGATCATCTGTGCCAACTCGTCGCTGATGGCTCCTCCGCCTATGATGAGGTGACGGATGCGCATCAGCCGTTCGCGCTCGCAGGGCACTTTCAGGGTGTTGTACACCTGCATGGGCACCATGGCGGCAAAGGTGAAGTGGGGCAGGGCATCGTCGGCCAGGGGATGGCTACTCGGGCGCACGGTGGTGAGCCGAAGGTCTCGTTGGAGGCTTCGCACCACCATCATCTTGCCCGCGATATAGTCGAGGGGCATGCAGAGCAGGGCGGTGTCGCCCGGCTTCAGTCCTAAGAAGTCGCAGGTGATGCGGGCTGAGTTGAGCATCCGCCTCTTCTCCACCATCAGGGGCTTGGGTTTGCCCGTAGAGCCGCTGGTGTGTACCAGAATGCGGGGGTTGTCATTGTGCCATTCGGCAAGAAATTCGTTCAGTTCCATAAGGGGGTGTTTATAAAAATCTTCTCTCCCTTGATCTGCAGGGGCATGGGGATGTTGTCGGTGAAGAGTTGTCCGGTGCCAAGGCCCTGTGGCATGGAGACCGCGGGACCATAAGTCTTGGCGCAGAAATGAGCGATGGCACTGAGCCCCACGTTGCTCTCCAAGGCCGAAGTGATCCAGCTTCCGATGCCCCGTTCGCTTGCCATCTGTATCCATTCGCGGCATCCGTAGATGCCTCCGTGGAGCGAGGGCTTCAGCACGATGTACTGAGGGTGTATGGTGTCGAGCAATGCCTGCTTCATCGATCGCACGTTCACGCCGATGAGCTCCTCGTCGAGGGCGATGGGCAGGGGCGACTCACGGCACAGGGCAGCCATCTTGGGCCACTGGTGCTGGCGTATGGGCTGCTCTATGGAGTGGATGTCGTACTGTGCCAGGGCTTCCAGTCGGCTCATGGCATTTTCGGGCGTGAAGCCACCGTTGGCATCCACGCGCAACTCTATCTGCTCCTTGCTGTACACCTGGCGTATGCGCTTGATGAGGTCGAGCTCCTTGAAGAAGTCGATGGCGCCAATCTTCAGTTTCACGCAGTGGAATCCGCTCTTCAGTTTCTCCTCCAGTCGGGCGAGCATCTCGTCGTAGGTGCCCATCCATACCAGTCCGTTGATGGTGATGCCCTCCTCGCCCCGTGCGAAGGGCGTGTCGTAGAGGCTTGCCAGGTACGTCGCCCATGCCGGCACATCGATGGCAGGGCACTGACGGAAGAAGTCGGCAAAGGCGGTCTCCAGTCCGAAGGTGATGCTGGGGTAGGCACGTATCATGTCGTAGGGTATGCGCCCCATCTGTTCCACTATCTGGCACACCTGTCGGAGCGTGAGCTCGTATTCGGGCTTGGCATCGCAGCTCAGGTCGGGCAGTGTGGCACATTCGCCCACGCCCCTGATGCCCGGATGCTCTGCCGAGGTGAGGGTGAGGTAATAACTGTGCCGGGTGGTGTAGACACCCCGTGAGGTTCCGGCAGGCTGCTTGAAGTGGAGCGTGCGCTCCGAAATGTCGATCTTGTACATCTTTACTTTTTCTTCAACTCATAGAGGTCCTTTCGGCGGTCGCGCAGGTTGCGCACGGCACCATAGGTGTGGAGCTCGTTGAGCAGGTTGAGGTCAACGTCGGATACGAGAATCATCTCGGTGTTGGGCGTAGCCTCCGATCGCTTGCCGTCGTTGGGGAAGGCGAAGTCGCAAGGCGTGAACACGGCACTCTGAGCATACTGTATGTCCATGTTGTGCACACGGGGCAGGTTGCCCACACTGCCCGCAATGGCCACATAGCACTCGTTCTCGATGGCACGGGCCTGGGCGCATACACGCACACGGGAGTAGGCGTTCTGGGTATCGGTCATGAAGGGCACGAAGAGTATCTGCATGCCGTCTTGAGCCATGAGGCGTGAGAGCTCGGGGAACTCCACGTCGTAACAGATCACGATGCCTATCTTGCCACAGTCGGTGTCGAAGGTCTGGATGCGGCTTCCACCGGTAAGACCCCAGCACTTTTGCTCGTCGGGGGTGACATGAATCTTCTCGTACATGTCCACACTTCCGTCGCGTCGGCACAGGAAGCCCACGTTGTAGAGGGCGCCGTCGTCCTTGACGTAAGGCATGCTGCCCGTGATGATGTTGATGTTGTAGCTGATGGCAAGCTCACGGAACCGGTCGCGTATCTGCTCGGTGTACTGTGCCATCTGTCGGATGCTCTGTGCCTCGCCCATATTGTTGAACTTAGCCATCAGAGGGGCATTGAAGTATTCGGGGAAGAGGATGAAGTCGCTCTTATAGTCGCTCACCGAATCGACGAAGAACTCCACCTGCTCGAAGAGGTCGTCGACGGAGGCATAGGGGCGCATCTGCCACTGCACGAGACCGATGCGCACGGTGGGCTTGCGGTCTACATAGGAGTCCGTAGGTGGCTGATAGTAGATGTTGTCCCACTGCAGCAGGGTGGCGCAGTGTTCGCTCTCCTCGTCGCTGGGCAGATAGTTGCGTATCACACGGCGCACGTGGAAGTCGTTGGAGAGCTGGAAGGTGAGCACGGGGTCGTAGATCTCACGACTGCGCACTTTCTCGATGTACTCCTTGGGGCGCATCTGGTCGGCATACTTGTGATAGTTGGGTATGCGTCCTCCAAACATGATGGCCTTGAGGTTGAGCTTCTCGCACAGCTCCTTGCGGTATTCGTACATGCGTCGGGCCAGTCGGAGGCCACGATAGTCGGGGTGGATGAAGACCTCGATGCCATAGAGGATGTTGCCGTTGGCATCGTGGGTGTTGAAGGTTTCATTGCCTGTCACCTGGGCATAGGTGTGGTCGCCCTTCACCATGTTGTAGTTGACGATGATAGAGAGGGCGCAGCCCACGATCTTGTCGTCGACGATGATGACTACCTGACCTTCGGGAAAGATGGTAATGAGCTTTTTGATTTGAGAACGTGTCCAGAAAACGTCCGAGTCGGCATAAATGCGCTTGAACGATTTCGCCAGTTGGTCGTAATCCTCCATGTGGAGGTTGCGCAAACTTACTTTTTCGATTTTGCGTGTTGAGTCCATTGTTTTCTACTGTTATTGACTTATTCGGGTGCAAAATTACAGCAAAAAACTGATATAGAGAAGGAAAAGAGGAAGTTTTTATAACCTAACTCAAGTTTCGCAAGTTCAATAACCTAAAATCCACATTCTGCTTGTGGGATAGCCTCATTGTGGTCGTTGAGGTAGAGCAGAGGGGCGGGACGATAGGCAGGGCTCGCCAACGACGCGTGCTCTTGGCGGAAGCGCGTACTGATGCCCCCGATGTTGAGCATGGTGTGGAAGGCGGAACGGCTGCTCTGTGCCTGCTTGTGGCGGTTGGCGGAGAGAGCCTGTGCCACGGCTGGCTCCTGATGCTGGAAGCTCTGCGATGTCCATACCAGGAAGGGCACATGCAGCTCGTACTCCGAAGCTCGGGGTGAAGCGTGCAAGAAGAGCTTGTGACTGTCGTCGAAGATGTTCTCGCCATGGTCGCTCGTATAGAGCATGGCGCTCATGCCTCCGTGTGCTCTCAGGCGCTCTATCACCCCACTGAGCACAAGGTCGGTGTAGCGGATGGTATTGTCGTAGGCGTTGATGAGGTCAGGACGGTTCTCCTTCTTGGCCTCGCAATGCGTGTCGGGCTGGAAATGCGCCATCTGTCGGGGATAGCGGTCCATGTAGTTGAAGTGAGAGCCATAGGTGTGGAGCACGATGAACTCCTTCTTGCGCTTCCGGGCCAGTATCCTGTCGAGGATGGGCAACAGGTCGGCGTCATAGTAGTTGCCGTCCTTGCCCGGGGCTTCGGCCAGCTCACGTCCAGCCGGGTTGGCGTCGCCCGTCTTGAGGAAGAGCCACTGGTCGGCCTGTTCGCCCAGGAAGTCGATGAACGAGTGGTTGGGGCGCTGATTGCTCAGAAACACGGTGTGGAAACCAGCTTCACGGAAGGCCTGCAGGATGCCTTTCTCGTGGAAGAGGCGCTCGAAGTTGGAGGCCGATGCCAGCGAGAGGAGCATGGGCACACTCTTGTGGGTGGTGTTCGACTGGGTGGTGACATCGCTGAACGTCACCAGTCCTGGGGTCTTGCTGAGCCGTGGATTGGTGTCGCGCTGATAACCATAGAGACTGAAGTTCATGGCTCGTGCCGTCTCGCCTATCACCATGACGTAGACCTCGCAGGAGTCCTCGGGATGAGACGGCCTGGCATCGAAGCGGAAACGGGCAGATGCCTCCTTGTAGTGGATGGAGGCGTTGTTGCGCTTCACGGCAAGGTAGAGGTTATAGAACACGTTGACGGGGTAGAGGTCGTTGAGCACGCTATATTGTGGGGCATGATGGTCGTCGAGTTGTGCGTTGTCGGAGGGACGGGAGAGACAGGCCGTGGCAACAAAGATGCACCCCACGATGGCCAAGGCTGAAGCCCACAGGGCATATCGCTTTCTGAGGGCAGAGGACAGCACGGGTGCCTTCTTGCTCCGTATGGACACCACGCCCAGGATGAGCAGGGGCAGATAGAGGATGAAGACACTCGCCACGCCAGGAATGAGGTTGTCGAGCAACTCCATGGCCTCGCCAGGATTGGTGGTTACGAGGTTGAGGAACATATCCACGGCTATGACGCCCTTGCCGAAGAGATAGAGCAACACGATCTGGAAAGCCGCAAAGAAGATGATGGGGAAGAGCCACCACACCATCTTGCCCGGCTTGCGACAGATGCTCATCAGAGCCATGTAGACACCAAAGGGCAGCACGGTGTTGGCAAGGGCTGCCCATGTGCTGAGGTGCTCGGTGAAACAAAGGGCCACATTGGGCACGGTAAGCGCGATGACGGCATACCAGTATATGATTTTGTTGAATGATTTCATGTTGTGTGTTGTTTGCTTTTAGAACGCCTCGTTGATATTGAAGAGGAATCCTCTCTGTCCGCCCTTGCCGAAACCATAGTCGAGACGCACGTTGACGTTCTTCTTGAATTCCCATCGATAGCCCAGTCCGAAGTTGGGCAGGATGTGACGGCTTCTCATCTGGCTGAACTTGGGGAAGACGGTTCCTGCACCTATCCAGGCTGTGAGCGAGTTGCGTTTCCACACGTGCTGGCGAAGTTCGACAGTGGCTTCTATCATGTGTTTGTCGCGATATCTTCCCTCGTAATATCCGCGCAGGGCATTGCTGCCTCCTGTCTGTGCCATCATGCCCCACGAGGGATTGCCAAAGTTGAGTGTGGAACGAAGGTCCTCGGCAAGTACGGCTCCTCGCCAGGGTTGCTGGTAGGCGTTGAGCTGCAGTTCGGTGGTGCTGAAGGCATAGTCGTTGCCCATGAAGCGCGGACGGAACATCTGGGTGAGGTTCACGTAATAACCCCGGTGGGGATAGGTGAGGTTGTCACGGTTGTCGAACATGAAGGTGAATCCCACGCCATAGTTGTCGGTATGTCGGTCCATTCCCGCCAAGAGCTCGGGGCGCTCGATGTCCTTGCCGATGATGTAGTCGTAGGCCACGGAAGGACCGAGGAAGAGGTTGCTGCCAAGGTTCCACAGGAAGCTTCCCTTCACGTGCACCTGCCATCGCTTCATGTCGCTCTCGTTGTCGTCGTTGTCGCCCATGTCGTATCCCATTCCCCAGAACTTGCTGGGGAAGGAATAGAAGTAGAGCGTGTAGACGGCACGGTAACGGTCGTGGGGGAAGATGTGGGTTCCGCGCACACCGAGCAGATAGAAGCCCACCGTGCTGACATCGCCAAAGAGTGACACATTGGAGGGGAGGAGGAGCGTGTCGGCTGGGTCGGAGCGATAGATGCCTGCTGCCACTAAGCCTAAGCCCAGCTTGGTGTCGGTGGCATAGTGTGGGCCTCCGATGATGCTGAAGTCGAACCGCTTGTCGTTCTTCTTGTTGGCATCGTTGAAGTAGTCGAGAAAACGGGTAATGAGCGATTTCTTCTTCTCGTCCGCCTTCTTCACTTCCACATTTTCGTCCACCTTTTTTTCTATTTTTACCTCCTCTTTTTCCATCCCGGTATGTGGTGTGAAGGTAGAGTCAGCCTCCCCTGCCATACCAAGAGTAGGCAAGAGAAGGCATGTAAGGCATGAGAGTAGAAGCTGCTTCATGTGTTATATATATAATAATGTGTAGGGGTGTTTATATGTGATAAACAGTTAGTATACGAGTGACACGTTGTCTATCCAGAGCGTGTTGCCGGGCGTTCCGATATAGGCTCCGCCATGACTGGAAGAGAACTGCAGGATGAGGTGGGTAGGGGTCTCGTTGGCCGAAGCCCATCCCGTCTCCTTGATGATGACGCTCTTGCCTTTGCTATTACGAGCATAGTCACAATTACGAAGTCCCATGAGCGAGGCGTCATAGCCTGCCATGTGTCGGATGTCGCCATAGTGAATGGTGTAGGTGGCGTCGTTCACCCATCCATTGGTGCTCTTGCTGTACTTCACCACCATGGTGCCCACACGCTTGGCCGTGATGTTGCCCTGGGCATCCTCGTGACGCTTCTGCAGATAGAGGATGGCGACAGCATAGTCGCGTCCTGCCACTTTCGATGCACTGCTGAAGCCGTTCTGCTTGATGCGGGTGGCTGAGTTGGGCAACAGGGTCTTATAGTCGAAACGCACCGCCTTGGGACGATGGGTGAAAGGAATGCCCCAGTTGATGGCCTTAGGACCGTCCTTGGTTCCGGTGATGGGTTCGCGCACGTCGCCCAGGAAGAGCGAGCCTGCTGCAAGCACCTTGATGTTGATGAGTCCCAATACCTTCACCTTCTCGATATGGGTGACGAGCTTGGCACAATGGCCGTTCTCGTGCTTGTCGCGATATACCGAGTTGTTGGTCTTATAGATACCAGACACGTGGGCAAGCACATTGGAGGTTCCCCAGGGCGAGCCGCCCTTGTTGGTGTAGGGGGTATTGCCATTGATGGTCATCGACGGACCTACGGCATAAACCACCTTCTTGTTTCCACCTATGATACCTGATTCCTTGATGTTTCTGATAACCCAATTATCCATGTTTCCATACTTGATGGGTACAATCTTTTCGGCACTTTGCGCTCCCATCGTGCAGGCGAGGCAAAGTGACATTGTCATGCTTAAAATACGATGTTTCATTTCTGTTATAATAAAAAGTGGTTGCAAAGTTAGGAAAATATTTGTATCGTTATAGTTTTCTTACTGTATAATTATAGTTATTTAAAGATTATTTTATAAAAATTAAAACTGACGGATGTGAAAAGGTGTAGAGATGTTAGAGCCAATGAGACAAAAATATGCCCAGAGCCAACGATGACGAATGGTTCTGGGCATCATGTATATGGGTTTCAACTTCTCTAAACTTAGAAGCGGCGATGTCCGCCTCCTGGAGGTGGTCCCATGGGAGGGCGTCCGCCATTGAAGGGTCGTCCGCCGAAGTCGGGGCGTCCGCCATCCCTCATCGCCTCGCGTGCCTGCTTGCCTCCGATGATGTTCAGTCGGTAGATGACGTGGAGCATGGCATAAGAGTTGATGCTGTTGTACTCGGTATCGGTACGGGCCATGGCAGTAAGGGCACGGCTCAGGGTGCTCTGCTGGTGCAACAGGTCGTAGAATTGGAGCATCACGGTGAGGGGCTTGCCACGGAGGAAGCCTTGCGAGAGTTGAGCGTTCCAAACCAGTTCGTTGGTGTTCATCGACTTGTCGCTGTATCCTCGTCGGCTGCTCTGGCTCAGGTCTGTGCTCAGGCTCATGCCCCAGGGCATGGTGGCTGTGATGCTCGGTCCGTAAGAGAACTGCCAGGTGTTCATGTTGCTCGACGACTGAAGCTTGTTGCGGGCATAGTTGTAGTTGAGGGTTCCGTTGAGGTTGACCTCAAGCCAGCTGTTGCGATAGCCCAAGGCGATTCGCTCGCCCACCTGTGTCTGCTTGGTGGTGTTCTTCTGCGAGGTCTTTCCGTTGAGGCTCAGATAGCCCACGGCATTGGTATAGGCGAGGGTGGTGAAGGTGTTGATGTTCCATACGCCAGCGCTGTCGATGGCTGTATTGAACATGAAGGCGCCTCGTGCGTTCCAGTTGCCGTTGATGTTCTCGGGCTGTGTGGTTCGTCCACCGGTCTTGTCGTCGTAGGTCACCATGTCGCTGATGCTGTTGCGTGTCGTCGAGAAGTTGACGAAGGTCATCAGGGCTCGCTGGTGCTTCTCTATATAGTTGTTGTAGAAGAGTCGGAAATTGTGGGTGAACGATGGCTTCAGTCCCGGATTTCCCTTCTTGATGTTGAGCGGGTTGCTGTCGTCGGTGATGTCGAGCAGGTCGGTCATAGAGGGTTGCGAGGTGGTTCCGCGATAGTTGACGCGCAGGTTGCTCACCTTGCTGAAGCGGTAACGGAAGTCGAGCGTTGGCGCAAAGTTGGTGACGTTGCGTGTCGTTTCGATGTGCTGCCCCATATAGTCGTAGATGAAGTTCGACCTCTGTGGCTGGAGCATGGCTCCGAAGCTGAGGTTGTACTTGGGTCGAATGAACCGCATCATGAGTTGCATCTCGTGAATGTAGTTCTTGTACTCGGAGAATCGGCTCTGGTCGCTGTCGAAGTACTCGTCGAGAGGCGAGCGCAGGGTGCCCAAGTAGTTGCCCCATCCACGATACTCGGGAGTGATGGAAGCCCACTGGTTTGCCTCCTCATCGCTGAAGTCGGAGAAGTTGTAGGTGGAACGGTCGGTCTTCGAGTATTTGTAGGTGAACTTATAGCTCAGTTGCAGGAAGGTGGCTCGCCAGAGCGGCTCACTATAGGTGGCCTGCAGAGAATAGCTGTAGTTGCGGGTTGGCGTCACATTGTAACGATAAGTGTTGTAGTGGTCGGTCTCGTTGCCGTTGGCCACATCTACAAGGTACATGTAGGCATTGGTGAGTGAGAGGCTGTTGGCATCGGTCTTTCCGTAACTGGCATCGGTGCGCATGGTGACGTTGCGTCCCATGGCGCTGAGCCGGCGGTTGTACTGCAACATGCCTTTCACGTTTTCCGACTCGCTATAGCTGATGCTGTTAGACGACTGCAGGTTGACGAGAGCTCCAGCCTGCTGCAACAGACTCTTGCTTGTGCTTACGTCCTCCAGTCCCAGCTCGGCGCGTGCTGCATCCTCAAGCGGGTCGTTGGTGATCTGGTAAGGATCGGCATTAAACTGTGCCGACAAGCTTCGTGCCAGAGCATCGCTGCTCTTGATGGTGAACGATGGACGGAACATGATATTGGTCATCGTGTCGGGGGTCCATTCCAGGCGGAAACGTCCGTCCCAGCTGTTGCTGCGCGAGAAGTTCTTGGCACGGCTGTTAGAGAAAGACGACTTCTGGCTCACGAAGTTCTCGGAAGCCACCGTGCTGCTGATGTCTCCATCGCTGTGGTTCCATCTCAGCGAGGCGTCCATCTTGAGCTTGTCCTTGTTCTCGTAGTTGTAGTTCAGACCCAGCATCTTCGAGGCGTTGAGTCCCTGCTTGTTGGGACCCCATCCGCCGGGGCCTCCACCTCCGGGGAATCCCATGTCGTTGGTGTTGTTGGCTGATGCGAACATCATGAGTCGGTTGCGGTCGTTGAAATAAGCCGCCATGCCTCGTTCGCTGTATCGTTGCTTGGTGCCTATGCTGAGGTCCATATTGGCGATGAGTCCTTTGTTCATGCCTTTCTTGACGCCGAAATCGAGCACGGTTTCCTCTTCTCCGTCGTCGATGCCCGTCACCTTGGCCAGGTCGCTCTTCTCGTCGTAGGCTTTGATCTTGTCGATGATGCTGGTGGGCAGGTTCTTCAGGGCCGTCTTGGTGTCGCCGGTCATGAACTCCTTGCCGTCTACGAGGATTTTCTTTACTTCCTTTCCGTTGATTTTGATGCTTCCGTCATCGCTCACCTCAGCTCCAGGCAGGCGCTTCACGAGCTCTTCGATGGTGGAGCCTTCGGGTGTGCGATAAGCCGCAGAGTTGTACACGAAGGTGTCTTCCTTGAGCACCACTTTCTTGGCCATGGCCGTGACGGTGGCGGCCTTGAGCATGATGGCCTCTGCGTTGATGTTTATCTTGCCCATGGCGAGGTCTTTGCCCTGGGTCATCATGATGCGCCTTACGGTGGGCTTGTATCCTACGCTGGTTATCTTGAGCAGATAACTGCCGTCTTCGGGAGCCTGCAGACTGAAGAGTCCATTCTCGTCGCTGATGGCGCCTGAGATATAGGTGCTGTCCGCGCGTAGCAGTTGTACGGTCGATGCCTCGACAGGGTCGTTGGTTCCCTTGTCGATAATGGCACCCGTGATGAGGTGTTGCTGTGCCTGCATCGTCATGGCGATGAATAGCAGGAGCAGAGTGAGTACTGATTTTCTCATTTCTGTATTTTATAGGTTTTTTTGTTCGCTTGATAGTTTAGACGCATCCTTTGTGATAAGGTTTAGTCTAAAATGTGTGAAAAGAATGCTAAAAGTGTGTTCTTTTGCATCAAAATGCAGAAAAATACGTACCTTTGCACGCAAGAATTACGTTATTTATAATATATTGATAAATTTATGAGTCAGAGAGTCATCATTTCTACCAATCTCGAAAGTGAGATAGCCGAAGCCTTGGCAGAGTGCGAGCACGACAAGATTTTTGTGCTTACCGACGAAACCACAGTTGTCAAGTGCTGGCCTGTTGTGAAAAATTATTTCTCGCTCAGGGATGCGAAGGTCATTACCATTGGAGCTACCGATACGCACAAAGACCTCGACACGATGGTACACGTATGGAAGTCGTTGGGCGAGGGCGGTGCATCGCGCCATTCGTGCATGATAAACCTGGGTGGTGGAATGGTTACCGACTTGGGTGGCTTTGCCGCAGCAACTTTCAAGCGTGGCATCAACTTCATCAATATCCCCACTACGCTCCTCTCGATGGTGGATGCTTCGGTGGGAGGAAAGACGGGCATCAACTTCGGTGGACTGAAGAACGAGATAGGCGTGTTCTGCGACTCCAAGTTTGTCATTCTCGATACTGAGTTCCTGCGCACGCTCGATGCCGAGAACATCTGTTCGGGCTATGCCGAGATGCTGAAGCATGGTTTGATTTCGGACGAAAAGATGTGGGCGGAGCTGGTTGGCTTCGACTTGGCTCATCCCGACTTGCAGCAGTTGCAACGCATGGTGGGCGATAGCGTGGCGGTAAAGGAGCGCATCGTAGAGCAGGATCCTCATGAACACGGCATCCGCAAGGCGCTCAACTTGGGACATACTTTCGGTCATGCCTTTGAAAGCTGGGCACTGAAACGCAAGCCTGTGCTGCACGGCTATGCTGTGGCGTTCGGTCTGATTCCGGAACTCTATCTGAGTGTGATGAAGACTGGATTCCCAACGGAGAAGATGCGACAGACGGTGAACTTCATCAAGGAGTACTATGGCTCGCTTCCTATCACCTGCGATGACTACGACGAACTGATAGAACTGATGCGCCATGACAAGAAAAATCAGGATGGCATCATCAACTTTACCTTGTTGGGTGGAATCGGTGATATTCGCATCAACCAAAGTGCCACCATCGACGAAATCAAAGAGGCTTTCGACTTCTTCCGTGAAGGATAAAGCCAAAGCGTTATAAAGCACAATAAGTTTTGAGCTTTGAATATTGAGCATTATGAGAGTTATTTGTTTTCTCATAATGATTCAATGTTCAAAGCTCAATTTTTTTATGCGTAATGCTCAAGCTCATGTCTTAAGGCGTAAAAAGTCAAAATTTTTCACACCTTGGCTTGACAAATTTATTTGTTGCCGTACATGTTCTCGTAATATTTCTGATAGTCGCCAGAGGTTACATTGTCCATCCATTCCTGGTTGTCGAGATACCATTTCACGGTTTTCTCGATGCCCTCTTCGAACTGCAGACTTGGTTCCCAACCCAATTCGCGCTGCAATTTGCGTGAATCGATGGCGTAACGCATGTCGTGGCCTTTTCGGTCGGTGACGTAAGTGATGAGGTCGAGGTCTTCGCCCTCCTTGCGACCGAGAAGACGGTCTACGGTCTTGATAACCACCTTGATGATGTCAATGTTTTTCCACTCGTTGAAACCTCCGATATTATAGGTCTCAGCCACCTTTCCTTCGTGGAAGATGACATCGATGGCACGGGCATGGTCTACCACGTAGAGCCAGTCGCGCACGTTCTCACCCTTGCCATAGACGGGCAGAGGCTTGCGATGGCGTATGTTGTTGATGAAGAGAGGGATGAGCTTCTCTGGGAACTGGTAAGGACCATAGTTGTTGGAGCAGTTGGTCACGATGGTAGGCATACCGTAAGTATCGTGGAAAGCACGTACAAAGTGGTCGCTGCTGGCCTTGGAAGCCGAGTAGGGGGAATGGGGATTGTACTTGGTGGTTTCTACGAAGAACTCCTCGCCATAAGCCTCGTGGTTCTTGTCACTTGATGCCTTGGTGGAGAATGGTGCTGCCACGCCCTCGGGATGTGTCATCTGCAAGGCGCCATACACCTCGTCGGTAGAGATGTGGTAGAAACGCTTGCCCTCATAGCCTTCGGGCAGACTCTCCCAGTAGGTCTTTGCTGCCTGCAGGAGCGAGAGTGTTCCCATCACGTTGGTCTGTGCAAAGGTGAATGGATCCTTGATAGAGCGGTCTACGTGGCTTTCTGCAGCCAGATGGATAATGCCGTCTACCTGATAGTCGTTCATCAACTTGAGCATCAGCTCGAAGTCGCAGATGTCGCCCTTCACAAAGGTGTAGTTGGGCTTGTCCTCGATGTCCTTGAGGTTGGCCAGATTGCCTGCATAAGTCAGCTTGTCGAGGTTGATGATGTGATACTCGGGATATTTGTTCACGAACAGACGGACAACGTGTGAGCCGATAAATCCGGCGCCGCCTGTGATGATGATGGTTCGCTTCATTATATTTATTATTTAAAATGTTACTTAAGGAGGTTTGCAATGCACTGCTGTAACGAGTCAATCCAGTAGGGCACTTTCACGCCGAAGGTTTCCTTGATGGTTCGCTTGTCGAGCACGGAGTAGGCAGGACGGGCCACTGGCGAAGGATATTCCGAGCTGTAGCAGGGCTGTATGTCGCACTGTGTGTGTCCGGCTATGCGGGCTATCATCTGTGTGAAGTCGTACCAGGAGCACACTCCCTCGTTAGAGAAATGATAGATGCCGGTGTATTTGCTCTTGTCGTCGGCCGACTTTATCTTGTCTATGACAGTGAGGATGGCGTTGGCCAGGTCGAGAGCATAGGTAGGAGTTCCGCACTGGTCGAACACTACCTTCAACTGTGGCTTTGTGGCAGTGAGGTTGAGCATTGTCTTGCAGAAGTTCTTGCCAAACTCAGAGTAGAGCCATGCGGTGCGGATGATGACATACTGGCAACCGCTTGCCATGATTTTCTGTTCGCCGTGAAGCTTGGTTGTACCATATACGCCTGTAGGAGTTCCCTTCTGCTGGGGTCCGCAAGGTACATTGTATGGTTCCTTGCCAAAGACGTAGTCGGTGGAAATCTGTACGAGCAGTCCGCCTGTCTCCTTCATTGCCAAGGCAAGGTTCTCTGGAGCATCGGCATTCAGTTTCTCTGCAAGTGCTGCCAACTTCTCGTCGTTTTCGCAGGCATCCACATTGGTCCATGCCGCACAGTTGATGATGGCGTCTATGTGGTTCTCGCTCACCATCTTGCGTATGGCGTCCATGTCTGTAATGTCGAGGTAAGTGGTTTCCATGCCTTCCACTTGGTTCACGTCGGTGAAGAGATAGTGGTCTGCGGTGTTCTTGCTCACGATTCTCATCTCGTTGCCGAGCTGTCCGTTGGCTCCTGTCACTAATATATTCATTTCCTTTTTTTGTTTTGTTGTTGTTTTTTGCTCTGCAAAAATACTACTTTCCGTTGATACAGCCAAGACTTCATTGCTAAAGTTTACTAATGCTCTCTTAATGAGCTATAAAAACAGAGCCCCCGCAGACTTTCCTTGATGTGGGGAAGAGTCTGCGGGGGCATCTCTATGAATAAGCGACAGGCTCTCTACAGTAAATGCCTGTCATGGGGTAATCGCTAAAGCTTAGAGCTTGAACTTGTAACCCAAAGTGATCTGGAATACAGAGTTGCGGTCAGAACCACGATCCGCAATTTTTGATACACCGATATTGTAACGAGCATCGAGACAAACGTTCATGTACTCGTAAGAAATTCCTACAGGAATAGAGAAATCAAAAGTCTTTATCTCTGCTCCTTCTGGTGCGTATTTGTCGTAGTCGATACTGATGCCGTCAATTTTTACTTTATTGCTTACATTGAATGCAGGCTGAATACCAGCTTTCAGTGCCAGGCCTTTTGCAACATAGGCGTTTACCAAAATAGGGATATTCACATAGTTCATCTCCAATTTGGGGTCTCCTTCTGCGTCCTTAACTGAGGCTCCTTGCATAGAATAGAGAAGACCGGCGCTGATTCCTACCATGGGTGAAACGTGATATTCTCCCTCTACACCACCAACAAAGCCTGCTTTGTAACCAGCTTCGTCTTCAGTAACGGAAGATACGTTCAAACCAACTTTAGGCTGAATAGTGATGTCGCCTGCTGAATACTGTGCGAATGCACCTACTGAAGACAGCACCATAGCTGCCATAACCAATAATTTTTTCATACTCTCTGAATTTATAAATTAATAATAATGTGTTGCACAAACTTACTAACAAGAATGTTCTGCTGTCCAATAGGATGTGTTTTAAACTTCTTATTCTTAGACGGGGCAAAGGTATAATTATTTTTTTTTAGATGCAAACAAATTTTATAATATTTTTTATTCTATGGAAAAATAAGGTCAGTAATATAGAAATATATAATTGGTGGAGAAATTACATTAAGCTAAATGAACAGAACTAAACTTGTTTTGGAATAGCCATGGCGAGAAAAGTGTCATGAAATAAAAATTGTAACTCATAAATGAAAGCACGATAAATGGTATAAAAAAAGTATCTTAAAATAGTTTGCAACTATCCTAAGATACTTTATCGAGTATCCAGACCTTCTTTTGTCTCCTTGCTATGTTTTCATCTCACAGCAAGGAGCGAGAGGGTGGATGGGCTTATGAAAAGCCTGTTGTTCTGAGCTTAGAGCTTGAACTTGTAACCCAGTGTTACCTGGAAAACAGAGTTGCAGCCCTTAACATCTTTCCAAACCTTGGTGCAACCGATGTTGTAACGAGCATCGAGGCAGATGTTCATGTACTCGTAAGAAATACCTACAGGTACAGAGAGGTCAAATGTATTGACTCTTTCTGCATCGTCTTTTGCAACCATGAAAGCGGGCTGAACACCAGCCTTCAATGCCAAACCGTTGGCAACATAGAAGTTGGCAAGGATAGGGATGTTGAGGTAAGCTGGCTTCCACTTGACTTCAACATTGCCTCCTCCATCTTCTTCATCTAAGTCTGCAGACCACTTGCATCCCTGCTGAGAATAAAGAAGACCAGCGCTAACACCAATCAATGGAGAAACGTGATATTCTGCCTCGGCACCAACAGCCAAACCTGCCTTGTAGTCGCCGTCAACGTCGCCACCAACAGAAGCAATGCTCAAACCAATCTTAGGCTGAATAGTGATGTCGCCTGCTGAATACTGTGCAAAAGCACCTACTGAAGACAGCACCATGGCTGCCATAACCAATAATTTTTTCATACTCTCTGAAATTAAAAGTTAATAATAGTATGTTATGCAAATCTCCTTAATGGATAATCTGCCGTCTAATAGGATAGGTTTTAAACTTCTTCTTAGACGGGGCAAAGGTATAATTAATTTTATTAAAATGCAAGTATTTTTTTAATTATTTTCATGAAATGGCTAAAATTGTGACTAAAATGCTATATTTCGTGTATAAATAGTCTAAAAACGTGCTTAAGAGTAAAAAGTGACGGTTGCAAGTGCTGAAAACGTCTTAAAATCGACCGAAAACGTCTTAAAATCGACCGAAAACAATTCAAAATCGTGCGAAAAGCCGTTAAACGGCCGACATGAAACGGTTTTTCTTCACACTTATTTAACAGAAGTTCGAATGTTAGCCCCACACGCCCTGAAAGGGCAGAAGCTCTTAGCCCAGGGCAGCGCCCTGGGTA
>OIYY01000977.1_pt1 | contig 17334 bp, 13 predicted proteins | sample 1588341 | NCBI WGS metagenome assembly OIYY01 (sample SAMN03283287) | human gut metagenome | biome: human-associated habitat; material: feces | host: Homo sapiens | place: Peru | collected 2012 | reverse complement strand
ATTCAGTTTTATTATTAGTTGGACAAGGTCCATTGGAAAATGAAATTAAAGAAAAGGTTAACAGACTTGGATTATCTGATTCAGTTAAATTTTTTGGACAGAGAGATGATGTTTCTGAATTGTATCAAGCTTTTGATGTATTTTTATTGCCAAGTTTGTATGAAGGGCTTCCTGCTGTTGGAGTTGAGGCACAGGCTGCTGGTTTACTGTGTGTATTATCAAGTGATATGACAAAAGAAACTAAAATATTGGATTCTACGGAATTTGTCGATTTAGACCAAGAGGTTAAAGAATGGGTTAATAAAATTTTAAATAATGATTTTGATAATAGAAAAGAGAAATGCGAGAATTTAGTAAATTCTCAGTATAATATAAAAAAAGAAGCAGTTAGATTGGAAGAAAAATATATTATAAAGGATAAATAAAATATGAAGAAGATTGGAATTGTAACGTGTTATTTTAAGAACAATTATGGAAGTATGTTACAGGCTTATGCTACAAAGAAAATATTAGATAATAATGATATTCCAAATGAAACAATTAATATAGATTATAATCAGGATTTCAAAAAAGGTAAGAGAAAATATTACTTTACACAAATTGCTAATTTTAAGTTTATAAAAAATAAATTAGGAATGATTAAGTTAAAGTTTGATAAAAAAATTAATAAAGAGCTGGGGAAAAATATTGCTACTAGGAATAAGGCTTACAAAAATTTTAGACAAGAAATTAATTTATCAAGAACAAATAAGAATTATACTGAACTAACAGAGCAGGCAAAAGAACTGTATTCCGATGTTATTGTAGGAAGTGATCAGTTATGGTTGCCTGTAAATGTAGTATCTGGTTATTACACATTAAACTGGGTTCCAGATGATGTTAATAAAATTTCATATTCAACAAGTTTTGGATTTTCAAGTATTCCTAAGAAATATAATGCATTATATAAGAAATTTTTAAGTAGACTTAACTTTATTTCAACACGTGAAGAAAGTGGTGTGAAAATAATAAAAGATGTTGCTGGTATTGATGCGAAGCTTGTTTGCGATCCAACTATTCTTTTAACTAAAGAAGAATGGCTAAATGAAACTAATCCTAAAAGAATTTATGAGGACAAGTATATATTATGCTATTTTTTAGGAAATAATATCGAACATCGTAAATTTGCAGAGAGATTAAGAGAGAAGACTGGATATAAAATTGTTTCACTAAATCATGCAGATGAATATGTAAAATGTAGTGATAAGTTTTGCGATTATGCGCCATTTGATGTTGGACCTAGAGAATGGATAAATTTAGTGGCAAATGCTGAATATGTTTTAACTGATTCATTTCATGGTACAGTGTTTTCAATATTATTTAATAAAATGTTTTTTGACTTTAGAAGACATAACAATAAAAGTAAGGTTTCAACAAATTCAAGAATTGATTCTTTGCTTGATGTGGCAGGTATTAGTAAAGAAAGAATATTGAGTGGGAAAGAGAATATTGATGATGTATTAAATTATAAAGTAGAATATGATTCTGTAAATGAAAATATTAATAAATTTAGAGAAGAGTCAAAAAAATGGCTTTTGAATTCTATAAAATGGAAAGATAATTCATTTAAACATGTAGATGCATCTTGCAAAGAGGATTGCTGCGGATGTTCTGCTTGCAAAAGCATTTGCCCACAAAAAGCTATTGAAATGAAAGAAGATGAAGAAGGCTTTTTATATCCTTTTATTGATGAAAAGAAATGTACACAATGTGGAGCTTGTAAAAAAGTATGCCCAGTAATAAACAAGCAGAAATTTAATGATTTTAAACTAAAAGCATATTTGTTTCAAAATGAAAATGAAGAGGTTAGAAGTTCTTCAACTTCTGGGGGATTTTTTTCTGCATTAGGCGAATATGTTGTTGCCAATGGCGGTATAGTATATGGTGCTGTATTTGATGAAAATTTTAATGTAGAACATATTGGAATAACTAATAAAGACGAGTTATTTAGATTTAGAAAATCAAAATATGTTCAAAGTAATCAAAAAAATGTGTTTAAAGAGATTAAGCAAAAGCTTGAGAAAAAAGAATTAGTTTGTTATAGTGGTACTCCTTGTCAAGTAGCGGGACTAAAATCTTTTTTAGTGAAGGAATATGACAATTTAATAACAATGGATATTATGTGTCATTCTGTTCCATCGTTTAAAGTTTTTGATAAATATAAAGAATATATTTTAAATAAAATGAATGCTAATAAGATTTTGGCAGTTGATTTTAGAGATAAGAGTAAGTATGGCTATAAATATTCCATGATGACTGTGTGCACAGATAATGGAACTTATAGTGAAGGAATTGATACAGATCCTTATTTACGAGCTTTTTTTGGAGATTATTCTGTTAGACCTTCTTGCTATAAATGTAAGTTCAAAACAATGAAAAGAGTAAGTGATATTACAATATGGGATTGTTTTAATATAGGTGAATTTGATAAGTCATATGATGACGATAAAGGAACTACTAGAATATTAGTGCAAAGTGTTAAAGGTGAAAAGATTCTTGATGAATTAGAAAATATAAAGAAAAAGAAAATTGATTTAGAAAAAGCTACAAAAGCTGTAAGAGAAATGACTAAAAGTGTTGTATATAAAAATTCAAGAAGAGAATTTTTAACTGAGATTGATGATTATACTAAATTTGATAAATATTATCCAGTTACCATTAAGACAAAAATTAATTCTTTTGTTAGAAAAACATTGGCTGTTACAGGTTTGTATACTATTATTAAATCGTATACAAAAAAAATATTAAGAAAGTAGGTTTGATGTATGCCTAAAGTATCTGTTATAATGGGAATTTATAATACTCCGTCAAAAGAAATGTTAGAAAAATCAATTAAATCTATTTTAAATCAGTCGTATACTGATTTTGAACTTATTATATGTGACGATGGTTCTATAAATGAGTGTTTTAGTTGGGCAAAAGAAATTTGTGAAAATGATGATAGGGTTATATTTTTAAAAAATGATAAGAATAAAGGATTAGCATATACATTAAATTATTGTTTACAAAAAGCTACTGGGGAATATATTGCTAGAATGGATGATGATGATATATCGCATCTTGATAGATTTGACAAACAGGTTAGTTTTTTAGATAATCATCCTGAAATAGGCCTTGTGGGTTCAAATATGAATTTATTTGATGAGAAAAGGGCAATATGGGGGAAAAGAAAGTATCCAAAATATGTAAAAAAAGAAGACTTCTTATACAGGGTTGCGGTACCACATCCTACAATCATGGCGAGAAAGAGTGCTTATGAAAAAGTAAATGGATATAGAGACATAGAAAAAACTTTAAGAGTTGAGGATTATGATTGTTTTATGAGAATGTTTTCAGTCGGAATTAAAATGTATAATTTTCAAGAGCCATTGTTTGATTATAGAGAAGATACTAGAGGAATGAAAAAGAAGAAGTATAAATATAGATTTAATGAAATGTGGGTAAGAAAGCAAGGGTTTGATGGTTTAAAAATTAATAAGATTAAATCATTTCCTTATGTTATAAAACCATTAATTGCGGGAATAATTCCTCAAAAAATAATAAAATTTAGTCAAAAAAATAATAAGTAGGAGTAAATATGCAAAAAAAATATATTTGTAATTTGAATTATTTTGCTATTGTGTTAATAGTTATTAAGAATATGCTACACTATTCAACAATCATTGTTTTACCGAGTGTATGTGAAAATGTTATTGAAATTTTTGCATATTCTATATGGGGAATTACTTTGTTAACTAGTCAATACAAAAAAAAATATCTATTTATGTTTTTTTTATGTGGATGTGTTTGTATTTATAGTTGCTATATTTGCAAAAGTTTTATAATATTTTCTTCATTTATGTTTTTTTGCTTATGTATGTCAAAGAAAAGTAATGAACACGAAATAATTAATATAATTTATAAAACAATTTTTTGGGTTTTATTAATACATTTTTTTGCATTTTTAATTCAATATTTAAATGGTAGTGTTTCAAGATTAGTAGATAAAAGTGGAAGAATAAGATTGTCATTAGGCTTTTCTAATCCTAATATTGTAAGTTATTATGCATTATGGTGTTTCTTAGGATATGTATATAGTAAAAAAGAATTAATAAAAGAAGAGAAAAGAACAATAATGTTACCAATTGCTTTGATTACAGTTGTATACATATTTGCTAAATCTAATACATTACTTTATATGACAATAATATCATTGCTTTTATTGAATTTAAATATTCCATCGAAAATATTAAGTATAGTAAGTAAATATGCATTTTTATTTATAACTTTTATTTGGATAATATTAGTTGGATTATATTCTTCAAGTAATACTTATGCAATAAAATTGAATAATATAATGAATTCAAGATTATATTATTCATGTCAAACTGAAAAAATATATGGTTATTCAATTATAGGCAAAAATATAGATTTAGATGTTGGATTAATAAGAAAAGAAGGATATATGAGCACTTCATTGATTTTAGATGTTACATATGCAAATTTACTTTATAAGTATGGAATAATATATGTTCTAATACTTGCATTGATTTCAGTCGTAATTGCTAATTGTAGTGACGATATAAAGAAAAAATATTTATTAATTTGGTGTATTTTTGCATTATCTGAAACAGTTAGTTTAAATTTTGTAATATGTTTTCCTCCTGTGTTTGCAGCTTTTTTGCTGAAAGAAAGGAGAATAGAAAAATGATAAAAAAAGTGATTAATTATTGCTGGTTTGGTGGAAGTGAGAAGAATAATCTTATAAAAAAATGTATTGCAAGTTGGAAAAAGTTTTGTCCTGACTATGAGATAATCGAATGGAATGAAGATAATTATGATGTAACAAAAAATAAATATATGTTTGAAGCTTATAAGGCTAAAAAATGGGCTTTTGTTTCAGATTATGCAAGATTGGATATTATCTATAATAATGGCGGAATTTATTTAGATACAGATGTGGAACTAATAAAGCCACTAGATAAAATTATTGAAGATGTAGACGCTTTTTTTTGCTATCAAGATGATAAAATTAATACAGGACTTGGTTTTGGTGCTGTTAAAAATAATCAGATTATTAAAGAATTATTGAATTCTTATCAAGAAATTCATTTTGTAAAAAGCGATGGCTCTTATGATATAACATCTTGCGTTATGCGAAATAATAAGATTTTTGAAAAATATATTAATAATGAAGATAATACAACTAAAAGTTCATCTACAATATTCTTTTCTAAAGAATACTTTTGCCCATTGGATTATGTGACTAAAAAAATGAATATAACTAAAAATACAATAGCTATTCATTGGTTTGGTGAATCGTGGCTATCTAATTCTAAAAAAATAAAAAATAAAATTAAATTAGTATTAAGAAAAGTTATAGGTAATGAAAAATATTTCAGAATAAAAAAATATTTTAAAGATTTAAAATATATAAGAATAAGAATTAAGTATAAGGCAAAAAAAATTTTTTTTAAAACTTTTTTTAAATATTTTAATAAGAAAAATCAGAAAATTGAAATAGATGTGGAAGATGCTAAAAAATATATAAGCACTATTAGAAGTCATAATGATAGTATTAGTATGTCTAGTAATATTCTAAAGGAAAAAATATATAATTTAACAATTATTATACCAGTATATAATGCTGAAAAAACTATAAATAGATGTATTGATTCAATTTTAAATCAAAAAACATCATATAAATTTATGGTTAAAGTTATTAATGACGGTTCAATAGATGAGACAAAAAAAATATTGGAAAAATATAGAGACAGAATAGAATTAATTAATCAAAAAAATTTAGGTAGATCAGAAGCAAGAAATGAAGGTTTAAAAGTAATTAATAGTGATTATATAATGTTTGTCGATGCGGATGACTATATTTCGGATGATTGTGTAGAAATGCTACTAAGTGAAGCATATAATGGTGATTATGATATTGTTGAAGGAAAAATAGCTAAAGTAAATGGTAAGAAAATTTTAGATAAGGATATAAGGAATGTGAATACAACACAAATTCTTAGTGGTTTTGTTACAAATAAAGTTTATAAAAGTGCTATTTGGGAAAATAATATTTTTTTACCTGGATACGAATTTGAGGATTCTGTAAATAAATTTATGATTTATCCGTTTTATAAAAAAGTAAAAAAAATAAGTAAAGTTACATATTATTATTGCATAAATGAATTAGGTATTACGAAGATGTCATTATTTGATAATATTTCGGTTGATTCTTTCCTTATAACTGAATATTATATTAAGAAATTAATGAAGTATCATATGTTGGATAATGAAGTACTATTAAAATTATTTATGGAACAAGTTGTAGTAAATTTTAAAAGATGTAGATATTTGGATGAAGAAATTCAAAAATGTATTTTTATTTTAACATGTGATTTAATCGATAAATATTGGAACAATATTGAGTTTAATGATGAATTATATGGAGCGCTAAAAACTAAAAATTATTATAAATATAAAGTAAATTGTATGGTTAGATGAAGGAGAGATAATGAGAAAGCAAAAAACTATTTTCAATGTAGTTGGGACAATGTGTTCTTATTTCGTAATGGTTCTTTTTAATTTTATAACGCAGAGGTATATCATACATGTTTTAGGAATTGAATATTCTGGCGTAAATGGTTTATTTTCTAATATATTGACGATGCTTTCTGTAGCCGAACTTGGAATTGGAACTGCAATAGTATTCAAGTTGTATAAGCCTATAAAAGATGAAAATCATGAAGAAATTAATAAATGGATGAATTTTTATAAAGTATGTTATAGGTATGTAGCAATAGTAATATTGGTTTGTGGTGTAATAATTGTTCCATTTATTCCTAAAATTGTTGGAAAAACAAGTATTAATGATAATTTATATTTATTATATTTAATTTCTTTATTGGATGTTGTGTTTTCGTATTTACTTACTTATAAGCGCTCTTTATTGTATGCAGATCAAAAAAATTATATTATAAATATAATACATATTTTTTACATAGTATTTATGAATATCACACAAATTTTTGTATTAAACATGTTTCATAGTTATTTTATTTTTTTGGTTGTAAAATTATTTTTCAGAATTGCTGAGAATTTGATAATTAATAAGTATGTTAATGTACATTATTCATATTTGAAGAAAACAAAAGAAAAAATATCTAAAGTTGAAAGAAAAGATATTTATGAAAGAGTTAAAGCGATAGCTTTTCAAAAAATATCATTTGTGGTAAATAAAGGAGCAGATAATTTAATAATTTCTTTATTTCTAGGAATAGTACAAGTTGGATTGTATACGAATTATTTTACAATAGTGAATGCAATTACTAGTGTTATATATCAATTTGTTTCGAGCTTTATAGCAAGTGTTGGAAATTTATTGACTGATAATAATAAGACTAAAAATTATTTGATATATAGGGAAATTACTTTAGTTAATTCGTATATATCAATTATGGGTTCAATAATGTTTATTATAATTGGACAAGACTTTATTAAAATGTGGATTGGTGAGGAATATTTATTACCTGCTGTTACGTTAGTTTTATTTGGAATTTATATTTATGTAGATAGCATTAGAAGGTCGATTACTGTTTTTAAAGATGCTGGTGGAATTTGCAAAGAAGATAAAAATATGTATATTATTATGCCAGTAATAAATGTATTTTTTTCTATATTATTAGTTTATATTATTGGTATGCCTGGTGTAATATTAGGAACTATTTTTAGTTACTTGTTTTTGATATTTTTTAGTTATCCTAAATATGTATTTAAGCCTTTATTTTGTAAAAATGTAAAGTATTATTATTTTGATTTTTTTAAATATGCTACTATTGCTGTTATTACCTTTGTATTATCTGTTTTGATATTAAAAAATGTATATATAAGTAATAGTATAATATATATACTTATTAAGTTAATGGTTACTTTTATAGTTGGTACAATAGTATTTATAATATTGTTACATAATACAATGGAATTTAGAGAATTATTAGATTTGAGTAAAAAATTTATGAGAAAATTAATTAAAAGTAAACCTGATAAAATAAAAGAATAATAAGTTTGATGGAAGAAGTAATACAATAATTATGAATTGTTTGAAAAAATCTGTAGAAAGAAACACGTTTAATTTGTGTTTCTTTTTTTATATTAAATTAAGAATATTTTGCGATAAAAAAGAGATTATTAAGTAAAAAAATAAGAATATATTTAAGAATAAATCATATAATAACTATTGAAACGATATATGGAGAGGCAGAGTTGCTTCTGACCCTAGGAGGCTTAATAAGTGATTATAGTAATTGGTGTTATATTTTCAATATTTTCAATATTTTGTTATTGCGCATGTGTTGTTTCTAGTAGGTGTGATTCTTGGACATATAAAGAGTAAAAATGTTATTTTATAGAGTAACTAAGTGCAATTATAGAGATTTCAAATTGTTTAGGATGTTTAATAAAAAAGATAAATATTAAAATAGAATCATTAAAAAAGCTTGATTTTTCAAGCTTTTTTTGTTGAAAATTGTCTATGAAATTTTGTTGACAAAGTGATAGGATGGAAGTAAGATTAATATAACTAAAGGGCTATTTTTGAAGTGATGAGCTTTGAAAATGGTTCTTTTTTATTTAGTAGTAGTTGGATTTTATATGAAAGGAGTTTATAAGGATAGGAAAATTAAAATTAACTAATGATTATGTTTTTAAAAGAACGTTTGGCTATAAAGGTTCTGAAAAAATTTTAAAGGTGTTTTTAAGAGATTTGCTTAATATGGAGATTACAGACGTGGATTTAGATAAAAATCCAATTACTGAAAAAGATTATTTAGATGAGAAGATAGGCATAATGGATGTTAGAGCTATTATTAATGGGAATGTTGATTGTGATATTGAGATGCAAGTTGTTAATACGGGAAATATTGAGGATAGAATGACATTTTATCTAAGCAGACAGTATGCAGGAAGTTTGAGAGAGGGAGATGAGTTTGATACTGCTAAGAAATGTATTGCTATTTTAATTGCTGATTTTAAATTTGAAAAATTGAAGTGTGTTGATAAAATATTGACTAAATGAAATTTTAGAGAGGAAAAATATAGTAATATAGTCTTGACAGATAAACTTGAAATTTATATACTAGAATTACCAAAGTGTAAGATGAAAGTGGAAAGTGAGAATATAAACCTTTGGATTAATTTTATAAAAAATTTGGAGGTGTCTAAGATGTCTGAAAAAGCTGATAAAAGTTTGATTGAAACTGTTGAAGCGATTGAAGAGGCTCAGAAGAAACTTGATGAGTTAAATGAGAATGAGGAAGCTAGATATATTGCTCATTTGAGGGATAAATATGTGAGAGATGCAAATTCTTTGAAAAATAGTGGATATAAAGAAGGAGAAAAGATTGCAATTGAAAGAATTGCTAGAAAATTAAAGAGTAAATATAGTATTGAAGAGATAATTGAGATTACAGGTTTAACTAAAGAAGAGATAGTGAAATTATAGATATTTCAAATTGTTTAGAGTGTTTAATAAAAAAGATAAATATTAAAATAGAATCATTAAAAAAGCTTGATTTTTCAAGCTTTTTTTGTGTATTTACTTTTGCTTAAGAATAGTATATAATAGCGTTGGTTTTTACCAATGAATTTTATATAAAAATAGGTGGGAGAAATATGAAAAACTACGAAAACGCAATTAAAAAATTAGAGCAATATGGTCAAGATCATATTGTTAAAATTATGGAAAAATTAACTGAAGATGAAAAAGAAAAATTAGCTGAGCAAATAGAAATTTTAGATTTTGATAGTATTGAAAATTTATATAATGAACTTACAAAAGAAGAGGTAAATTTAGGTAATAATATTGAACCTATTTCTGCTTTAAAGAAAAACAAGTTATCATTAGAAGAATTAGAAGAAATTAATGATTTGGGAAAACATATTATTATGTCTAATCAATTTGCTGTTGCAACTATGTCTGGTGGGCAAGGTACAAGATTAGGTTATAGTAAACCAAAGGGAACTTTCCAAATAAAGGTTGACCCAGTTCCAAAGTATTTATTTGAAATTGTTTGTGATACTTTAAAAAGAGCAAATAAAAAATATGATGTTGTTATTCCTTGGTATATAATGACTAGCCAAGAAAATAATGATGAGATTATTGAATTTTTTGAAGAACATAATTATTTTGATTATCCAAAGGATAGTGTTATGTTTTTCAAACAAGGTCAAATGCCTTTGATTGACGAGAATGGTAAATTACTTATGGGTGAAAACAGACTTATAAAAGAGGCTTCTGATGGTAATGGTGGTATTTTCAGATCAATGGCTACACATGGTTGTTTAGCAGATATGGAAAAACGTGGTGTTAAATGGTTGTTTATTGGAAGTATAGATAATGTTTTATTAAAAATGGTTGATCCAACTTTAATAGGTCTTGCTGAAGAAAGAAATGTTAAGATTGCTACAAAGTCTGTTGTTAAGAATGGACCTCATGAAAGAGTTGGAGTTATTTGCAAAAGAGATGGAAAAGTTGGGGTTATTGAATATTCTGAAATGCCAACTGAAATGGCTGAAGCTCTTGAGGAAGATGGAGATTTAAAATTTGGTGAGTCTCATATTATGTGTAATTTATTTAGCATTGATATTTTAAAGACATTAGCTAATGTAACATTGCCATATCATAAGGCTCATAAGAAAAATAGTTATTTGGATGAAAATTGTAATCTTGTTGTTCCAGATGAACCAAATAGTTACAAATTTGAGATGTTTATTTTTGATTCATTTAATTATGTTAGTGATATAGCTATTTTACGTGGTACAAGAGAAGTTGATTTTGCTCCTGTAAAAAATAAAGATGGTGTTGATAGTCCAGAAACAGCTAGGGTTTTATATAATAATTATTGGGCTAAGAATGAGGAATAAAGGAATTTTCTAATATGGATTGTAAAGAATTAATAGTCGAAGAAAAAATGCAGAAGAAAATTGATATAAAAGCCATATTGAAAAAATTAAATATAAGTAGATTTATTTTTATACTTTTATTTTTCTTAGGATGTTACATCGTATCTGAGTTATTGAATGGAAACGAAGTTTTGTTTGTAAAACTTTGTAGTTTTTCAGTTCCTTTTGAAGAAAAAAAAATATATTTTAAAACTATGTGGGATGATGTTTTTAAATTCCAAAAGTTCTTTGTTAATTATTTTTTATTGATATTTATTTATTGGATAATTTATGGACTTACTAATAGAACTAAGTTATCTTGTGCACTTATTTTGTGTTGTACGTTTATTTTTGGAGTAGTAAATTATTTTGTTACAAGACTTAGAGGAATTTCTATTACTATTTCAGATATATATTCAATTCAAACAGCAATGAATGTTGCTAAAGGAATGCAAGTTACTATTGAAGGTAATTTTAAGGTAGCGTGTTTATTGTTTGTGTTTTTGATGTTTATGTTGTTTAAAGGATGGAAGTTGAGGGAGAAGAGAGAGGCTAGGACAACATTAATAAAAAATATTACAATTGCTATTGGTGTTATTGGCATTTTGGCTTTATGTATTCCTGATTATTTTACTAAAGAAGTTGAATTGTGGAACATAAATAGAGCTTATGCTAATTCTGGTGCGGGATTGACGATAGTTAGGATGGTAAAAAATTTAAAGGTATCTAAGCCAAAAGGGTATAATATAAATGATGCTAAAGATATTTTGAAACAATTTCCTGATGATGTTGATATTGTTGAGAATACAGAGGGTTTTCCTAATGTTATTGTTATTATGAATGAATCTTTTTCAGATTTGGCGTTGGCTTATGATATGGAATTAGCAGAAGATCCAATTGCATATTTCCATGAAATTGTTAATGGAGATAATGTGGTTAGTGGTATTATGCATTCATCTCAATTTGGTGGAGGAACTGCCAATATTGAGTATGAGTGTTTAACACAAAATGCAACAGCTTTTTTACCTACTGGTTCAATGCCATATCAACAGTATATAACTAGAAATGTTAAGCAGTCTATGGTTAATTATATGAATAGGTTGGGATATACTACTTATGGTATGCATTCTTGGGATAAGTCAGGTTATAGTAGGGAAAAAATTTATAAATTGCTAGGGTTTGAACATTCAATGTTTAAGGATAGTATGCAAAATCTTCGCACTGATCATGGTGAATATCCTTCAGACCAATCTACATATGAAGTATATTATGATATTATGAATAATAAAGAAAAGGGAGAGAAGAATTTTTCTTTTATTGTAACAATGCAAAATCATATGCCTTATGGTACTTATGTTGAAGAAGACGGAATTCAATTTTTGCCTGACAATGATGATGGAATTAGTTATTTTCAATCTGAACACAAGGCTGATAAAGCTTTGAAAGAGCTTATTGAATATTTGGAAGATTATGATGAAGATACTATTGTATTGTTCTTTGGTGATCATCAACCTAATATTAATCAACAGAGTTTGTATGAACTTACTGGAAATTATGATGAAGCAAAGGCTAATCATGTTGTTCCATTTTTTATATGGGCTAATTATGAAATAGATACAGAGCATGATGTGGAGATTAGTCCAAATTATTTTGAGAGTTTATTAGTACAAGTAGCTAAGTTGCCAAGAGATTCTTATACTAAGTATATGATTGAGCTAAGAAAAGAAATACCTGTTATAACGAATAATTATTATATAGATTGTGATGGAAATACTTATTTAGTAAATGATACAAGTTCACCATATTATGAGAAGATGCAAGAGTACTGGAATTTAATATATTATAATATGTTTGATAATAAATAAATGTGTGAATGAAATGGGTTAGTGAATTATAAAAAGCTGGAATTGTTTTGATTCCAGCTTTTTATGTTAAAAGTATATTGATTTGTTAATTATTAATATGTTTTAAAAATATTGAAAATCAATATTGCTAGTATATGTTGTTTTATATTAAGTGAATAACGATATTATTTAGTAAATATGTTATCCATATTATATAATCCATTTTCTTGTACTACTAAGTATTCTGCAGCTCTTAGAGCACCATCAGCAAAAACGCCTCTTGATTGTGCGTTATGTGTTATTTCAAAACTTTCTGTTTCAGAGAAGAACATAACTGTGTGTTTTCCAACTACATTTCCACCTCTAATAGAGTGAATACCAATTTCTTTTGGATCTCTTTTTTCTCTTTTATCATGTCTATTGAATTCGTAGTGCATTTCATTATTTAAAGTTTTGTTTATTGTTTCTGCTAATGTCATTGCTGTTCCAGAAGGTGCATCAATTTTTCTATTGTGATGTGTTTCAACTATTTCTATATCTGAGTCTTTTAAATATTTCGCAACTTCAGATACAATATGGTTCATTAGACTAACTTCAAATGACATGTTTGAAGAACGAAATACTGGAATTTTTTCAGAATATGTTTTTATTTTTTCTAATTCTTCATCTGAAAAGCCTGTAGTTGCTATTACAACTGGTATGTGTTTTTGTACAGCATATTCTAATATTGTAAATGTTGCTGCTGGGATAGAGAAGTCTATTATTATATCTGGTTCTTCTTTGATTTGATTAATATTAGTGTATACAGGAAATTTATTATCTCCTGTGTCTAATCTATCAACGCCACAGATTGTTTCAAAGTTATCGTTTCTTTCTATTGATTTTGCAACTTCTTGTCCCATTTTTCCGTTACAACCGTTAATTAATACTTTTATCATATTTTCCTCCATATGTTTTTAGATTTTATAGTAAGTTAAAATTTTTTAATTCTTCTTTTAATTTTGCTTGACCTTTTTCAGACATTTCTATAAGAGGTAGACGAGGTGTTCCAACATTGTATCCAATCATGTTTAATGCAGCTTTTACTGGGATTGGATTTACTTCTGAGAAAAGTGCTTTTATTAAATAGATTGCATCTAATTGCATATCTGTTGCTTCAACTATTTTTCCGTTTAAAAAATTTTCTACTATGTCATGTGTATATTTTGGCATAATATTTGACAATACTGAAATTACACCCAAACCTCCAAGTGAAAGAATAGGAACAATTTGATCATCATTTCCAGAGTATACATGTAAATTTTCTCTACATAGTGCTTTAATTTCAGCAATTTGTGATAGGTTTCCGCTAGCTTCTTTTATTGCTACTATGTTAGAAATTTTTGAAAGTTCTAAACATGTTTCTGGTGTGATATTAACACCTGTTCTACTAGGAACACTATATAAAATAATAGGTAATTTTGTTTGAGTAGCGATTGCTGAATAGTGAGCAATTAACCCAGCTTGAGTTGTTTTGTTATAATATGGTGTTACAATTAGTGCACCATCAACACCAGCAGATTCTGCCCATTTTGTAAAATCGATTACTGATTGAGTACAATTTCCACCTGTTCCAGCAATAATAGGAACACGATGATTTGCTGTTTTTACTGCAAATTCGATTGTTTGTTTTCTTTCATCTAAAGTCATTGTTGAACTTTCACCAGTTGTTCCACAAACAATAAGTGCATCAACACCTTCAGAAATTTGGAATTCGATTAATTTTTTGAATTCATCGAAATTTACACCATTTTCATTGAATGGAGTAACGATAGCTGTTCCACAGCCTTTAAATAATATTTTTTTCATGTAAATATCATTCCTTTCTACAATTTTATACTTTATATTTGGTATAAAATTTGAATGAATTATATAGAACAAAAATTATATTTATAATTTTTATTATGGTAATATTATATTCCAAAAACCTCAAAAAATAAATAAGAAATGGCAAAAAAATAAATTGTAAAAAAAGGTCGAATATGTTAGAATGAATTTGCTGAAAAATTCTAGGAGGATGTTTTTATGAAAAGAAAAGATTATATTTCATGGGATGAGTATTTTATGGGAATAGCTTTACTTTCGGCTCAAAGAAGTAAGGATCCTAATACACAAGTTGGAGCGTGTATAGTGAGTGATGATAACAGAATATTATCAATTGGATATAATGGGGCTCCTAGAGGCTTAGATGATGATTCAATGCATTGGGATAGAGAAGGTGGTTTCTTAGATACTAAATATGCATATGTGTGTCATGGTGAATTGAATGCAATTTTGAATTATAGAGGGGATTTAACTGGTTCAAAGATCTATGTTGCATTATTTCCCTGCAATGAGTGTGCAAAGGCAATTATTCAATCTGGGATAAAAGAAGTAATATATAAAGAAGATAAATATGCTACTTCAGATGGTGTAATTGCGTCAAAGAAAATGTTTGATTCATGTGGTGTTATATATAGAAAATATAATGCCACAGATAGAAAAATAGAGTTAGAAGTTTAGAGGTATTAATTAAAATGTATAAACAGCCATTTTATTTTGAAGAAGGAAAAAAAGAGATAAAAAATAAACAATTAATTATTTTTTGTGTGGTTATTGCTCTTATTACAATTGGAATAATTGTTTTTACTGGAACATTGGCATATAAAATGATAAAAAATGATATGGACAATCAAGGAATGACGGAGATTGGTGGTGCGAAAACTATTGGTAAAGAAACGGCTGAAAATGTTGAACCATCTGTAACTCCTTCAGAATCTCCGGAGGTAGAAGAAACTCCAGAACCAGAACCTGAGGTAACGCCGACACCTCAAGTTACTTCTAAATTTCCAAAGCATGATATAAATGCTGCTATGGAGTCACAATTGCCACAGTATAGTGATGAAATTGCTAAAAAAGTTGTTAATGTTTATTTTGAAAAAAGTAAAAAGGTGTATTTAACATTTGATGATGGGCCATCAGCACGTACACCTGAAGTGTTAGATATTTTAAAAAAATATAATGTAAAAGCTACATTTTTTGTGTTAGGTTCAAATGTTGTTACAAAGCCCGAACTTGTAAAAAGAGCGTATGATGAAGGACATTTTATAGCGGTTCATGGGTATACGCATAAATATAGCCAAGTGTATTCTTCTGCGCAAGCAACGTTAGATGAATATAATAAAACTTTAGAAGAAATTAGAAAAGCTATTGGTGTACCAAACTATAATCCACATTTATTTAGATTTCCTGGTGGTTCGTCAGGTGGCCCATATGATGCTGTTAAGAAAGAAGCTATAGAATTGTTAAAACAAAATCAAATTACTCATACAAACTGGAATTGCTTGACTGGTGATGCTGCTGGAAGTACTACTATTGAGGCTATGTGGAATGAGTTAAATCAAACAGCAGAGGGTGATGATAATTTAGTAATATTGATGCATGATGCTGGTGATAAGAAAGTAACTGTAGAGTTTTTACCACAACTGATTGAGAAGTATCAAAGTGAGGGATATGAGTTCTGCAATTATTATGATATTATGTGTGAATAATCTTAGAGGTAGGAGAAGTAATAGCTATCTGGGAAACTATAGGTGTGGCTTGGAAAATTTTTAGTATTGTACAAATTTTATGAAGAAAAATTTCAAAAGGAGTTGACAAGAATTATATTTTTGTGTTAATATAATTCTTGTCAGTGAGATGCGGATGTGGCGGAACTGGCAGACGCGCTAGACTTAGGATCTAGTGGGAGACCGTGGGGGTTCAAGTCCTCTCATCCGCACCAGCTTTTATAGTATCTATGAAAAGTAGATACTATTTTTTTATATCAAATTTATATGGAATCGAAAAGGATGAAAAATTAACAATCCAGTGGATTGTTAGGAAACTATTTAACTGTGTTAAAAAATTTAGAATAGGAAATCCTGTTCCAGGTATGGATGATGAAAGCCTATATGGAAAAAGTTTTGATGATCCTACTGCTATACCAGTTACTTCAAAGTTATATAGAATGGTAATGAATGCTGGAGCACAACATTTAGATTATTTCAAAGATGGAAGTTTTACAGGTGCTGTTTTTATATATGAAAGAGGAACAATAAAAGGGTTTGCAAAGGAGGAAAATGGTAATCCTGTAAATATTAAAAGTGATGGTGTTGATTTTAGTGATTTAAGTAAAGGACAATCTTTATTAACTAAAGGGATTATAATACTTTTATTTATAGATTATTGGGCAACTGAAAACCAAAGGAATAAAATAGTTGCAAAACAGAATTATGATAGAGTTAAGCTAGGGGAAAAAAAGAAAGAAATGTATAATCCAGATAACATTTTTATTAACAATCATAAGAACTCTTTAGGAGATATTCCAGAAAACAAGCAAGAAAAAGTATTAGCTAAAATTGATGAAATAAAGTGGTATAAAAAAATTTGGAGTAGAATCAAAAATTTCTTTAGAAAATAAGAATATATAGGTTTAAAATAGATATGTCACACTTACATTGAAAATAAAATATTG
>OIYY01000973.1_pt1 | contig 17377 bp, 24 predicted proteins | sample 1588341 | NCBI WGS metagenome assembly OIYY01 (sample SAMN03283287) | human gut metagenome | biome: human-associated habitat; material: feces | host: Homo sapiens | place: Peru | collected 2012 | reverse complement strand
GTACCGCCCCACACCCGTCAGGGCTTCGCCCTGCCACCCTCTCCCAGGAGAGGGTCATAACGGGAGCTTTACGGAAAACGTGGTCCCATCCTCTCCGCTGCCAGCCTGGACGGTGCCTCCCAGCTTTGTGACCATTTCCTTCGTAATTGCCAAACCCAACCCGTGGCCGCCGGTCTTTGACTGGCGGCTTTTGTCGCTGCGGTAGAACCGATCGAAGACATGGGGCAGGTCCTCCTGAGAGATGCGGGTGCTCCGGTTGCGGACCTCCAGAATCGCGTAACGGCGGGAACGGGTAAGGGTTACCAAGACCTGGCCGCCCCTGGGCTCGTATTTGATGGCGTTTTCCATCAGGCTGGCGGCAATCCGCTGTAGGTAGTTTTCGCTGGATCTTCCCAGAAGGCTGTCCGGCAATTCCGTGTCCAGGGCCACGCCTTGCTCATAGGCAACGGACTCCAGCTCCAGGGCGGCTTTCATCACCACGGAGGCGATATCCACCTGGGTTAGCTCCAGAGGAGCCTCCGGACGCTCTACGTCCGCCAGGGTCAGCATTTCTCCGATGAGCTGCTGCATCCGTTTGGCGGCCTGCTGGGTGCTGTCCGTCCACCGGGACAGGGATCCTACCCTTGCCTCCGGGTTTTCCCGAAGGATGCTGTTGTTGGCGAGGATCACGGACAGGGGGGTTTTCAGGTCGTGGGAGGCATCGGCCACAAACTGCTTCTCCCGCCCAATGGCTTCCTCCATGGGCCTTGCGGCCACTTTGGAGAGCTGGATGCTGACCAGGAGAAAGCAGCCCATGGCGCCCACCCAGATGGCCAGCAGCACCAGTCCCAGGTGCAGCATGGAGTGGGTAATGTAGTCTGTAGAGGCCAGAGCCACCCGGTAGAGGCTGCTGTTTCCTGTGTAGTAGTATATGACGTGGCTGGAATACAGGGTGCCGAATTGGGCACTCTGGGAGGTAACGGCTTTCAGCAGCTCCGGCAGCGCGCTCTCGTCAAAATAGTCATTGGGAGAGAGCAGATGTATGTCCTCGGTGTCCGGAGAGTAGAAGACGGTGAGAATATCCTTGCCCTGGTTGTCCTGCCTGGGCTGCCGGCTACCGCCTTGGTCACCTGGCTTTTCGGATTTTGGAGCGTTTGGAAAAGCTTTCAGGGGAGCCACCACCTGCTCCATGGTGGTTTTCAGTCCGGAATAATAGTCCCGGTACATATATACCGCTACCAGGCACACCATCACGGTCAGAACAAGGCCGATGAGCAGCATATTGAATTGGACAAAACGCTTGCGATACTCCGTCATTTCTCTGCCTCCAGCCGGTAGCCGATCTTCGGCAGATTGCGGATGGTGACCCTGGACCCCAGATAGCGGAGCTTTTTCCGGAGGAAAGAGATATAGGCTTCCACGTTGTTGTCTGAGGCCTCGGAGTCCATGCCCCAGGCCCGGGAGATGATCAGATCCTTGGTAAAGGTCATCTGGGGCTCCGCCAGAATAAGCCGGGCAATTTGGAACTCCTTGGGACTCAGCTGGACTTCTTTCTGGGCGCAGCGCAGCCGCACGGCCTCCAGGCTCAGGGTCAGGTCGGCGTAGTGGATCTCGTTCATCACCACAGAGCCCTTCCGGCGGGTCATGGCGTTGACCCGGGCCAGCAGTTCCTCTGGGTCGAAGGGCTTGGTCAGGTAGTCGTCAGCCCCGGCATTCAGGCCAGCCACCTTGTCCGGGACGGTGGTTCTGGCGGTGAGCATCAGCACCGGCGTATCAATATGCTCGGCGCGGATCTGCCGGGCAACAGCCAGGCCGTCCAGCTTGGGCAGCATGACATCCAGCAAAATGAGGTCATAGGAAAAGCCACGGATATAGTCCAGGGCGCTCTGCCCATCGGCTACCCAGTCGGTATTGTGTCCGGCTTTGCGGAGAATGTGCTCCAGGGCCTCGGCCAAGGCGCTTTCATCTTCAACGATCAATATGTTCATGTGCGTATCTCCTCCCTTTACTACTATACATTATAGGACTGCTTCTGAAAAGAGTCTGAAAATATTTCATCCGGGCTTTCAGAAATTTTTCAGCCCGCTGTGGATAATAAGGGCAAACAAGCCAAGGAGGTTACAACATATGGACAGCTATCAAGCCGTTTTTAAAAGAAAAGAGATCAAGTACCTGCTTACGAGGGCACAGCTGGAGGCCTTCCGCACCGCCATGGAGGAGCATATGGAGCCCGATGCCTTCCCTCACAGCAGTATTTCCAACCTGTATTACGATACCCCGGATTTTCGGATGGTTCGCCGGTCTCTGGAAAAGCCCTTATACAAAGAGAAGCTCCGTTTGCGCAGCTACGGCACAGCGGAGGACAGCAGCCAGGCCTTTCTGGAAATCAAAAAGAAGGCCTTGGGTGTGGTGTACAAACGTCGGGAGAGCCTGCCCTATAGCCAGGCCGTTGCCTACTTGGATGGCAGTATCCCCGGCGGTGAGGGGCAGATTTTCCGGGAACTGGACTGGATCCTTTTTGCTTATGGCGATTTGTCTCCGGCCATGTTCGTCAGCTACGAGCGGGATTCCTTCCGGGGGCTGGAGGACCCGGGCCTGCGGCTGACCCTGGACCGGGACATCCTCTGGCGCATTTGCGGCCTGGACCTGCGGCTGGGTGCCTGGGGCGAGCCATTGCTGAAAGAGGGCGAGACCCTGATGGAAATCAAGATCTCCAATGCCATGCCCCTGTGGTTGAGCGCGGCCCTGTCGGATATAGGGATATTCCCCCTGTCCTATTCCAAATACGGCAGAGCTTATCAGCAGATGGAAAAAGAAATGATCCGGGAGGACAGACGCTATGCTTAACGGTATTTTTGCCTCGGTTTATGGCAGCTCCTTGACTTTTGGGGCCTTTTGTATTACAACTTTGGTATCCTTGAGTCTGGGGGCCCTGCTGGCCTTTGCCTACAGCCGGGAGAAGCACAGCAGCGGGAGCCTGACAAGGAGCCTGCTGGTGCTGCCCTTCCTGGTCCATGTGGTGATTTTGCTGGTCAACGGCAACCTGGGGGCTGGTGTGGCGGTGGCGGGGACCTTCAGCCTTGTCCGGTTCCGGTCCGCTCCCGGCTCTGCCCGGGATATTGCGGTGATCTTCCTGGCCATGACGGTGGGTCTCGCCTGCGGCATGGGATATGCCGCTCTGGCGGTGCTGGCGGCGGTGATCGTCTGCGCTGTGCTGCTGATCCCCGGACAGAATACCGCCCAGGAGGTGGACCGGGTCCTGCGGGTCACGGTGCCGGAAAACCTGGACTATATGGATTTGTTTACGGATCTGTTTGCAGATTTTACGACCCAGGCCCAGCTGACCCGGGTGAAAACCGTCAATATGGGCAGCCTCTACAGCCTGGAATACCAGGTCCGGCTGAAGGAGACCGCAAAAGAAAAACAGCTGCTGGACGCCATGCGCTGCCGCAACGGCAATCTGGAAATATCCAGCGGACTGCCCGCCGAACCCAAGGACGGGGAACGGCTGTAAATCCAAAACCTTCCCTTGGGGGAAGGGGGACCGCCCCGGCGGTGGATGAGGGGCGGAACCAGGTTGGTTCTGCGTGCCGCCCCACACCCGACCCGGCTTCGCCGGGTCACCCTCTCCCGGGAGAGGGTATCAAATAGGAGGTAAAGTTTATGCGTTTTCCATATCAAAAACCTATGGCCCTGGTTCTGGGCCTGTCCATTGTCTGCCTCTCCGGCTGTGCCGCGGCGGACAAGACATCCGCCGTCTTTACCCAGGCGGCTCAGACAGAGCAGGTTCCCCAGACTGCCGAAACTGTGACTGCGGCAGATGGGGTGAAGCTGACCTTCTCCGATGCCGCTGTCAGCGGCTCCGGGGCCGGGGTGGAGATCGACGGCACCCATGTGTCTATTTCCAAGGCCGGTACCTACGTGCTTTCCGGCAGCTGCGCCGACGGCAGCGTCACCGTGAAGAAGGGCACCACCGGGGTAACCTTGGTGCTGGAGGATCTATCTCTTACTGCTTCTGACCGGGGAGCCATTGCCTGCAACAGGGGCACTCAGGTCACCATTCAGGTAAACGGCACCTGCGCCCTGGCGGACGGGGAGCAAAACAACGATGAAAATTACCCGGACAATCAAAACGCGGAGAACGCCGTCATCAAGTGCAAGGACGGCTCCCAGGTCGTCCTCTGCGGTACCGGCAGCCTGACCGTTACCGCCAAGGGGAAAAACGGCATTAAGTCCGGCGCGGATTCCGAGGACGGGGAGGCCAGCCTGAGGATCCAGGACCTGACACTGACTGTTGACGCCCCCGTCAACGATGCCATCAACGCGGAGTCGCTGCTGGACATTCCCAGCGGCAGCCTGACCGTCAACGCCGGGGACGATGCCATCCACAGTGACGTGACGCTGAACATTGGAGCTGAAGGCAAGGAAGGGCCTACCATTGATATCCAGTCCTGTTACGAGGGGCTGGAGGGGGCCTGTGTCAATATCTACTCCGGTGACATCACGATCCGGTCCACGGATGACTGCATCAACGCTGCCGATCCGGACCTGAAGGACGTGACCTTCGCGGTAAACATCATCGGCGGCAAGATCGATGCCTATACCTCCGGCGGCGATGGCCTCGACTCTAACGGGGACCTGACCATATCCGGCGGCATTGTCAGCGTATGGACCGCCAACGCGGCGGACAACCAGCCTCTGGATGCCGACGGCACCGTTACCGTCTCCGGCGGTACGGTTTTGGCAGCCGGCGGCAGTGCCGGCATGGGGCTGAATCTCCAGGCAGACCAGCCTTGCCTGATCTTCGGCGGCTCCGGCGGCATGGGGCAGGGGAGCAGCCTGGCGACGGCGAACAGCGCCTTTGCCATTACCGATGCCTCCGGCAGCACCCTCTATGAGGGCACAGCAAAATGCAATGCCTCCTATCTGTTCTTCTCCTCCGACCGGCTGACAGGGGGCGAGAGCTGCACCTTGGTCTCCGGAGATACCCAGACCACGGCAGAGGTTCAGACCGGAGCGGTTACTTCCGGTATGGGCGGATTTGGCGGCGGTCACGGCGGCATGGGTCGGCCGGATGGGGACCGGAGAAACACCGACGGAGAAAGACCGGACTTTGACGGAAAGACGCCACCGGAGGGCAATCCTCCCGATGGCAATCCGCCTGACGGAAAGATGGACGGCGGCCAGCAGCCCCCGGCTCAGAAATGAGACGGCGCGTTTCCTGCTGGCTCCTGCTGGCCAGCCTGATCCTCTCCCTGCTCACCGGCTGCGAAGCCCAGGAGCAGGGGAGTACCCTGACAGCGGACATTCTGAAAATCGGCAAGGCGGACTGCACCCTCTTTCAGGAGGGAGAGACCGGCTACATGATCGATACCGGTGAAGCGGAAAACGCCCCCAGAATTCTGGAGGCGCTGAAGGAAAAGAATGTGGATCACCTGGATGCCCTGATCATCTCTCACTTCGACAAGGACCACGTAGGCGGCGCGGCCCAGATCCTGGAAGCCGTTACGGTGGATAGGGTCATTGAGCCGGATTACACCCCGGAAAACCCGGAGGCGGAGGCCTATGTGTTCTACCGTCAGGCTTTGGAAAAATGCGGCGTGGCGGTGACGAAGGTCAGTGACAAACTGGAATTGACCCTGGGTACGGCAAGCCTCACCGTCCTGGGCACCGGCGGAAGGGCCTACGCCAAGAATGGGGACAACAACGCCTCTCTCTTGGTGTATATTACCCACGGAGGAAACCGCCTCCTCTTCGCCGGGGATGTGGAAAAGCAGCGGATCCAGGATCTGCTGTCCACAGGCGTGACCTCCTGTGACTTTTTGAAGGTCCCCCACCACGGCCGGTACAACAGCGCCCTGCCGGAATATTTCCAGGCCCTGGGCATGAAAACCGCCGCCATCACCTGCTCCAATAAAAACCCGGCGGATGCACAGACCCTTGCCGCCCTGGAGAGCCTGGGCTGTAAGGTGTATGAGACCGTGAACGGGGACGTTCGGGTTACGAGCATTGCTTCTGGGATACAGGTCAGCCAAAGGTAAACAACCCTGCCCTCTCCTGCTTGGAGAAGGCAGGGATTGCTCTCCTTTGGCGAGAGGGAAGAGAACACTAACTCCGACTCTCCGGCAGTCCGAAGCTTACGGCGATGGCGTCATCCACCATGGACATCTGTTTATCGTCCAGTCTGCCCATATGTTCCCGGAGACGGCGCTTGTCGATGGTGCGGATCTGCTCCAGGAGGATCACAGAATCCTTGCTGAGGCCTACGCTGCCACCGGCGATGTTGATGTGGGTGGGAAGCCGGGCTTTTCCCGTCTGGCTGGTGATGGCAGCGGCAATGACCGTGGGGGAGTGGCGGTTGCCGGTGTCGTTTTGTACGATGAGCACCGGACGGGTGCCGCCCTGTTCGCTGCCCACCACCGGTGACAGGTCGGCATAAAAGATGTCACCGCGTCTGACTGTGCTGTCCATATCGATTCACACTCCGTGCTGTTCGTTTTGGACCGCGCTACGAAGGGCTCTTATGTAACGCGGCTGACAGTAGTTTCCCACGCTGGGGCGGAAAATATACCTTGCTTTGCCCCATTCTATGCGCCGGGATCCGACTCTGTTCGGAAGGAAGGGAGATCGAGCGACAGTATTTTGCTGCCCTTGTGGAGAAATTCGGCCCGGACCGGGGTGCCGTCGGCATCCAGCCACACATCTGCCAAAAGGTCTTCCTCCCGGAAGCCGTCCCGGAAGGTCAGCCGGGTCAGCTCCCCTTCGGCTCCCTGGGACAGAAGATTTCCGCCCCGAAGGACCCGAAGAAAGAGCCAGGGAGCGCTGACAGGGGAGAGCTGACCGTCTGCCAGCAGGGGAAAGAAAAGGGCCGTCCCATCAAAGGTCAGGGCCCCTTTCCCCGCTTGGATGGTTCCCCCAATGCCTGCAATGCTCTCCGGAGCCAGGACCTGGAAGGTCACGTCCCCCTGAGAAGAGGCCTGGCAGTCCAGGGTGAAAACGGATAGCGTGTCCCCATAGTCCGCTGTGATTTCCGCCTGAAATTGAAGATGATGGGCTTTCAAAACCCGCTGCCGCAGGGACATGGCGGCATCTTCCTCACTTTTACAGCCGGAGAGGAGGAGACAGAAGATCAGTAGCCCCCAGATTCGCTTCAAACGCATCCCGCCTTATTTCAGAAACTGCGGAAGAGCCTCCAATAGATCGGTGGGGAGCATGGCGTATTGTCCCAGCCGCTCCGCGCAGGCGTCCCCGGCGCTGCCGTGGAGCCAGGCGGCACAGGCGGCGGCTTCTAAGGGCGCAAGACCCTGGCCCAGAAGCCCAACCAGGATCCCTGCCAGCACGTCTCCGCTGCCGCCAACGGCCATGCCGGGATTGCCGGTGGTGTTGCGATAGGCAGTTATTCCATCGGTAATGCAGGTCCGGTGGCCTTTTAGCAGGACAATGGATCCGCTTTCCCGGGCGGCCCTTTGGGCGGAGGCCATCCGGTCCTCCCCCACGGGGCCGAAGAGACGGGCAAACTCCCCGTCATGGGGTGTCAGCACTGTGGGCCAAGCCCTTCCGTGTAACACATCCATATGCCCGGCAAGCAGATTTATGCCGTCGGCATCCACCACCGCCGGGCACCGGGCATTTTCAAGCAGGGTGGTCAGCACCCGGAAGGTCCCTGGGCTTTGCCCCAGGCCGGGGCCGATGAGCAGGGCGTCCATTTTGGGGAGCTTTTCCAGAATTTGCGGGAGGGCATCTTCGCTGAGCATCCCGTCCTTCTCTGGCAGGGGAAAGATCACAGGCTCGTTGAGCTTCACGGCCTCAATGGCATAGATGCTCTCCGGCACCCCCAGGTATACAAGGCCTGCCCCGGCCCGGAGAGCACCCATGGCCGCGAACCAGGCGGCCCCCGTAAAGCCCCGGCTGCCGCACAGCAGCAAAAGATGCCCGAAGTCACCCTTGTGGGCATTGTCATTCCGCTGGGGGAGAAGGGAACGCACCTGCGGTAGATCCAATTCCCGGATATCCATATTACAGCCCATAGAGCGCGGTGTACTTCTTCGTCAGGTAGTCGGTGTAATACTTGGGGTCGAACTCCCCGCAGACCTCCCGGAAGAGGGCACCGGGCTTGCGGAAGCTGGCGTAGCGGTGGATATGGGCCCGGAGCCATTGGGTGACCTGACTCAGGTCACCGTTGGCGACGGGACCGAATACATCCCCCAGATCCTGTTCCATGACGCTGAGCATCTGGGCTCCGTAGGCGCTGCCAAGGGCGTAGCTGGGGAAATAGCCAATGCCGCCGAAGGACCAGTGGGAGTCCTGAAGGCAGCCCTCCCTGTCGCTGGGCACATCCAGACCCAGATACTCTTTGTAGAGCTTGTTCCAGGCTTCCGGCAGGTCCTTTATGGCCAGAGTCCCGGCAATGAGCCGCTTCTCCAGCTCATAGCGGACCATGATGTGCAGGCAGTAGGTCAGTTCACCTGCATCCCCATGATGTACATACATTTTTATCACTCCAATGGCTTGAATTTGCGGCTATTATATCGCCCGGATGCGGCAGCGTCAAGGCAGAAAAAGAGGGGCACCCGGTTTGGGTGTCCCTCTTTCGCCTGCATCATTTTCGTGACTTCACGAAAATGGTCTATACAAGGTCGTCCATACTGCATCCTAGGGCCTGGGCCATTTTCTTGACGGTCAGTACGCCGGGCTCCACTTTGCAGGATTCCCACCTGCTTATATCCCGTTGGGTGCAGCCAATGGCAGCGGCCAGCTGCTCCTGGGTCATGCCTGCCGCCTGCCGGGCGGCTTTCAATTTGTCCCCCATGTTACGACGCCTCCTTTACGACAAAGGTTATTCCAGAGCGGCCATAGAATGCGCCGTACCGATCAGGATAGAGCTTTACAACCTCGTAGCCGCAAACCTGCCGCAGGGGCACCTTGTCAACCTCTCCGCAGTAAAGACAATTTCCTTTTTCGTCTTCCATAGAAATAAGCTGGTCGTTATTACACATCATGTATAAAATGTCTTTCAATTTCATGCTTAACCCTCCACAATGTCCTGGAGCTGGCTGGTGAGGTCGTCCACGTCGATGCTGTCCAGGTCATCCATGACGCTTTCCATGGTATCAATGTATTCCTGCATCTGTTGGCCCCGCTCGCCCTCCTGGAGGCTCTCTGGCAGGTTGTCCAGGGACGCCTCCTCCTCGTCCTTGACGGCCTCCAGTTGCTCACTGATTTCCTGCCGCAGGCTTTCCAACTCTTCCAGTTTGGCGATAATGGCACTCAATTCCTTACGTCTCAATTTGTTCATAGCATTTCCTCCTTGATTTTCAAGGCGCAATGTGCTACAATCCGAATCGGTCGGGGGTGGTTTCCCACCCCCTTCCGTTTACTTGCCCTGGGGCTTTTTGTTGGGTCTAATCGTGATTGTAATCCGGTCTGCAAGTTCGGGATTCTTAGCGATTAGTTCCAGCAGAGCTTTCAGGGCATCCTTCGTTTCGTCGGCCATTGCTTTCTCCTTTCTATGTATTTGCCATTCGGTTTCCCTCTTGACATCCTTATTATATGCCATATATGGCATAATGTCAAGAACTATTTTCAAAATTTTCCAACTTTTTTCAAAAAATGCCCCGGCCCTCTACACGGAGAGCCGGGGACTGCTATGTATTGGGGGTTATTCTGCGACTGCTTTGTCCAGGGCGTCGGCGTCAATGCCGGGCAGGACGGTAGCGGTATCAAATACACGGTTGAGTTCAGCCAGGGCGGACTCCAGCAGCATGCGCAGTTCCAGCTCTGTGACCGTAATGCCGTATTCTTTGAGCATAGCCGATGCCGCCTCCATGGCCTTGTCCAGCTTCTCCTGGCCGTGCAGGTCCTTGTAAATCTGCTCTACGCCCTGCACGACGGTGCGGGCAACGGAACGCTTGGTTTCGGTGTTGATGTACTGGGTGGCCAGGTGTTTCAGGGCCATGCCGATGATACCGGCCAGGGCGGTGAGAATGGCACCCAGAATTTTGGTGCCGTAGGCGTTGATGATTGCGGTGATGATTTCCATAGTTTTCTCCTTTCACTTATCGGTTGATCAGGTGTTCTTCCAGGGCGGCCTTGGCGGCCTGCATTTGCTCCACGCTGTTGCCGTCAATACCATGGTCCAGCAAGGCAAGCAGAGCCCGCTGCGTGATGCGGGTTCCCTCGTCCAATGCGTCCAGATGGTTTTTGTCATTGGCAAGGTATTGCTTGACCTGTTTCATTTCACCCTCCAAAGCGGCAAGCCGGTCGTTTTGCTGGGCGTTCGGGGCCTTGGCGGTCTTCACGGCTGCGGCGATTTTCTCGGAGGCATTCGCCAGCAGAATAATAGCGGCGGCAATCCAGGCTATAATGGTCCAGACTTCGGAGAGGCTAACGTTTTCCATTTCTACCACCCCCTTTCCCTAGGACATACCCAGCAGCTTGCGCCAGGTCTCTGCCCCCTTGGTGGCTTCCCCGTCCTGGTACCTGCATCCGGCTTTCGCCTGGAAAGCTTTCAGGGCGGCGGTGAACTTGCTGCCCGCCACGCCGTCGGCGGTGCCTACCTGGGAATAGCCCAAGGCGGCAAGCCGTTTCTGAAGCGCCAGGACAACGGGGTGGGAAATGTTTTTGCTGGCGGAGACGGTGACGGTATGGGCCAGAGTATCCGGGCCCGCCACGCCGTCCTCTTTGGCTCCGCAGGCCTTTTGCACGTCCAGGATAAACTGCCGCAGGGTGTAGCCACTGCCGGTTGTGGTGGACATGCTGGGCTTCGCCGTGCTGGCTGCCGCAGCGCCTCCAAAGGTGGAGCGTGGGGCCTGGGCCTGCCCATACCAGTAGGACTTGTATTTCCGTGTGTCAACGTGGACGAAATAGCCGTCTTTCCCGGTCTCATAGAGACCGATGCCCAGGATGCCCAGGCTTTCCGCTATCCCGGCAATCTCCCGGGGCTTGAATCCAGCCACCACGATGTCGGCGGCCATGCCCTTGCTGTGGTAGGAGCCCGTGGCCCCGCCTATGCTGCGGTTATAATCCGGGCAGCGGTATCCGCTGGTAATCGTGATGGTGACTTTGGCCCCAGGTCCGGCAATCTCCCGGCAGCGCTTATGTATCTGCTCCAGAATGTCCAGCAGGTCGCTGTCAATCAGAGTGGTGGTGCAATTGCAGGGCCCTCCTAGGCCGCAGCGGAATTCCCGGGAGTTAAAATGGTCCGTCAGCCGGATGCTTGCCGCTTTCTTGTACGTTTTAACTGCCATTCCTTGCGCCTCCTTGCGTGGTTAGCTCTTTACGTCAGATAAATGCTGTGGATCTCCCCCCGGATCCCGGCCGCGGCGGGGACGATCCGCAGGGATACATAATACTCTCCGGACAGATTGGAAATATTCATGGTTGAGATCTTTCGCTCAAAGTCTTTTCCGATGGACATCTGCATGACGCTTTCCTGGACCGCATCGTATCCGGTGCTGAGGGACACCCGGATGTTTGTGGAGCCGGAATTGTAGTTCTCCAGCAGCTGCCAATCGATGTTCAGGGTGGAGAACCCGCTGAGGGGGATCTTCTTTTGTGTGCCCAGGATGACCGGGTCGTTCGTGGTGGAATGGAGCTCGATCCGGTCCTCCAGCAGGCTGCCGGATTTCCACTTGGCAGAACCGGAGAGGTAGGTTTTCTTGTACGGCTCAAAGATCCATCCGCCGGTGAAGTCGTCAAAGGTGCTGCCTGCCTCATAGATCCGCCCGTCAAAGCTGGCGCAGAACTGTTTCCAGCCCTTGTCGGTATACATCCACCCTTCCAGCGGCTGCCAGGCCTTGTCCTTATAGACATGGGCAAAGCGGATGGGCAGCTCCACCCTGGGCGGCCCGGGCAGGATTACGCTGGTGCCGTCATCCTGGAGCTGAATCCAGATATTCCCCTCGCCCCCGTCAGGCCGGAGCTGGGAGATCAGCAGATCCGTACCCTTCTGGTCCGTATCCAGCCACACCGTATTGGTTTCCGCCGTAGCGGGCCGTTCAATACCCCGGAGCACCGTGATGCCGAAATTCTCCCCCTGGCCGGTCTTCCCGGCGCCAGATTTTCCATATAAGTAACAATCGCCCATTACCGCACCACCTCAATCTGGATAGGCACTGCCGTATCCGGTTTTTCCTCCAGGCAGGTAAAGACGATCTCGCCGTCTCCCGCTCGGGCAAAGCTGACCTTATTCCAGCTCTCCAGCTGCTTCAAGGCCGTTTCCTTGTTCTCGTCAAGTACGGGCCCCACATGGGGGGAATCCGTGTTCAGGATGCCCGTCAGGGACAGACTCTGGGTATATGGTCCGGTCCCTGTCCAGTTGGTGGATAGGGTTGCAAGCTTACTGACACGTGTCAAGTCAGAGGCGGGAGGAGTGACTAGTGCCCAGGTATCGCCGTTCTCCGGGGGGACATCTACCGTTGGAGACTTGCCCACATGCCACCAGGATGCCTCATGATAGGACACGATATGGTTAAATTCATATGTCTTTCCCTGCTGATATTCACCAAGGAAAACGGGCACGACTCTTCCTAAATTGGTCTTTGCCATTAGATTTCTACCTCCAGGTTTCCATCAGTATTCAGTGAGAAATTTGAACTTCCAAGCAATTCACTATTGCAGATGTACAAATTTCCATCTTCTTCGATAACAAACGATACAAACGACATGGACTTAGCTGCCGCTTTGGCGGCATCAGCGTCCGCTTTTACCTCATTGGATAAAGAAGCTTTTGCGTTTTCCAGCCCGGCTTCGATGAGATAGCTAAACTCATTTTTCCATTGCTCTAAGATATCGGGGTACATCTCTGCTATAGAATCCCCGTTATTGATGCCGTTGGCGACTGTAATGCCGCTGTATACTTCCGTATTCCAGGCATATTCTACGCTTCCGTCAGAAGAACAAACAAATCTGACAATGAAGCTCAGAGAACCGACATACTGGGTCGCATTAGAGGAAATAAGCCAGGAGCAGGAAACATTTTCACTATTTCCCGGGCATTCCTGTAAATCGTCCACTTCATAAACGCCTTTATTTACACTACCACCTTTTGCCTCGATATTCAGGTAATGGACTTGCACCACATTGCAGGAAAGCATATCATGGCCGTCCACATAACGGGGTAGCTCAAATGTCAAGCGCTCAGAGTCGTGGTCAAACTGTACTATTTTGTACTTGCATTCGGAGGCGTTTCTGATTGTCCTGGTTACTGGGTCGATCAGGAAATGGGTATCCTGGTCTATGACTTCGTGAATATGGTCGTCCATCATAGTGTTGGCCATTAACGTTCTCAAATTGGTGTCCTCCTGTCCGGTTTTTCGTTTCCTTATGTGCAGTAAATTTTATCGATATAAAGCCAGAAATTTGGAGAGTTACCGCCTGAATAGACATGTTCTGCGGAGAATTCAATCAGATACTGACCTTCAAGCTCGGAAGTATCTACGCTCAGAAGGTTATCATCATTAAATGATGATGATTGTACTTTTTTCGATGCGATGATGGCTCTTGTCTGTGGGTCGACAATGTAACATGTTGCATAGATGCCTCCCCTTTTTATTCCAAGTTTAAAGTTCACATTAACCGCATTCACGTCACCAAGATAGACGGGAATCCTGGTTGTAAGTATGCTGGTTCCATAATAATTCCCACCCGGAGAAGATGCATACAAGGCAATTTTGTCTGCCCTTTTTTCAAATAGTTTGTTGGAAGGGGTGGAATTATAGACGGTTCTCCTGTCGTATGCGTACCAGCCACCGGTTTTTTCTAGGTATTCATTCCCTATCCAGTAAAGTTTGCCGTCTGTGAATCTGATGGACTTTTCTGCCGGTATTTCTACAAAGGCGGTTTCTGTTGCCGTTCCGTCTGTGATAGACAGTACCCATGTGCCACCTTTCAGGCCGCTGAACTTTGCTTTTCCGTTTGTGTCAGCAACGGCTGTCTTTACATTTCCATTCTTGCTAATAGTTACCGTTACGCCAGCAGGGGCAATAACTTCTAAAGTGGTACCACCGCCACCACTTGCCATATTAAAAATCATAAATCATGCCCCCTATTTTTTGACCAGTACATTGACGGTCAGATTTGTGACCGGCACGCTGGTGCAGGAAAATGTCAAGGTCCCCGCTCCTTGTGCGGTGCAGCGGACGCCGCAGTCATTGAAAGCTGTATAGTTATCTTCATCCGGCGCAGGCGCAACAATGGCCGATGTGGCAGCGGCGTCTGCCGTCATGCCGGTACAAGTAACCGTCTGCTTGTTATCACTCCAGGCCGCCTCTCCGGCGGTCAGCGTGATGGTCACAGGTACTAATTTCCCCTCGACAAAGTCTCGCACGGCAGCGGCATCGGCGGCCATGCCCTCGTTTTTCAGCGTTTTGTCGGTCTCAACCGTTGCACTGCCCAGGTAGGCCAGGATATCAGACAGGGGCATCATTCGCAGTTTGCCGTCCTGCAGGACCATGACGGTGTCACCTGTTTTCATGGCCCCGCAAGATGGAAGGTCTGCGGCGTTTTTGAACTCCATATAGTTTCCTCCTATATCGTTTTATTGCGCATCCACGACAACGGCGGTAGTGCCGTCGGTGAGGACGGTGCCGTCTACGTCAGCTGCCAGCACATTGGTGCCATTTGTAAGGTTGGCGGTGCCAAAGCGCACCTTATGCACCCGGAACTCTACGGTGTTACCGGCCTGTAGTGCCTTACTAAATGTAACGGCTGCGGTGGCACCGGTGCCGGAGATGGTATAGCCGGATTTCTGCCAGATGACGCCGCCAACGTTTACCCACAGGATATCCTCCTGGGGGACGTAGTCCGCAATGCCAACCTGAATCGTAGTTGCGGCGGCGGATAGTGTTACGGCGTTGATATATTCCTGGATAAAGCCTTTCACAGTAAGCTCATCGGTCAGACTCGTAAACCATTCATCCCATTCCGACTGTTGATGGTTCATGTAGGCCTCCCATTCCGCCTGCTGCTGGGTCATATAGGCTTCCAGAGCGGCCAGCTCGGCGGCGCAAGCCTGCTGATATTGGAGCAGTAGCGTGCCGGTTGGGACCTGGGTGATTAGGCCGGTGACCCAGCCACAGACAGATTGATCTCCCCGGGTATCCGTGATATTGACCTGGGTGATCTGCGTGGACAGGCGGGGAACCTTGACAGAAGCAAGCATGTACTCCTTCCGGGTGGCGTTACGGGTCAGGGCGGGGGCCGCCGGGGCCGTTGCCGGGGTTCCCTTTTTGACGATAATGCCGCAGGACCGTTCCGTCAGGTCCATGTAGGCCACAATGGCGTCGATACGGTCCTGGGCGCTGCTGGTGTCCAGGGTCAAGGTCAGGGGAGCGTCGTTGTATAGAAATTTATAATTCAGGATTGCTCGGCCTGGCTTGACGGTCAGCTGCATCCCGCCTGCGGAAATGACCTGCAAGCTGCTGGAATCGTCAGCATAGACGCCGCTGGAAATCAGACCCTGCAGGTAGTCGCCAACCTGCGCCGCCGTGTATTTCCGGTCGCCGTTATTGGAGTTAAAAAAGCCGTATGTGATTGTCATGTTTTATCCTCCTTTCAGCCGAACGTCGGGGTGACGGTGTAGCCGTCGGAATCCCACGTTTCGACGATTTCCAGCACCTGGGTGTCCGCCTGAATGCCGTGCTTATTGATAACGGTCACAAGGTCACCCAGGAAATAGTCCTTTTTGTATTCAAACATCATGGTCGGCTCAATGGCGCCCTCCATGCTTCTGACAATTGGGGCCTCGCTCAGAGACTGGTTGCCACGCTCAGCAAGCTGGGCCATATAGGCGGATGTGGATATTTCCCCGTCGTTGCTGGAGATATCCCGGGCGTCTACGTACATTTCCCGGCGATGCAGTCCGCTCTGGTCCACGCTGCGGCCCACAATGGTCCGGCGGCGGGCATCTCCCTCGCCTTCACCGGCCACCAGGGCAACGGACCTGTAGTCCGTTTTGTTCAGGGTGTACTCAGTAGACTGTAGGTTTTGATAGTCCTCGGAAAAGATAACTCTCGGGTTATCCGTTTGCCCTGCGGTCCGGTCTGTGCCCTTATAAAAATCAAGCAGGAACTTTGTGCCCTGCCGGGTGATCTTAAAGCCGTAGTTTGTCGTTGCGCAGAGATTTTCAACGGCCTCCAGCAGATTGTCGCCGGTATACTGGGCCTGAATCGTCTCCGTGAATCCATGGGCAGGAGCCAGAAGCAGCCGGTCAAACTTCCTGGCGGCAATTGCCGGGGAAATCAGAGCGTCGGTGATGAGCTTCCGCAGGCCGTTTTCCACGGTGCCGTTGATTTCCGTTTGGTCCCAGATGATACGGCGGGCTAGGATACTTCTGGCGCAGCGCCCGGAGGCAATGATATAATCGCCGTCCTCGGTGTCCGTGCCGGTTTTCACCTGTTCAATAATGCCTATCATTTCATCGTCGGGCCGGATGACTAGCCGGTCCTCCTGCAGCAAGTCCAGCATGGCAGCGGAGGCGGAAATGTATATTTCAAAGTCTCCGCATTGCCGATACCGGTTTGCCCAGATGATGCTGGTTGCTGTGTCCACGATACCCAGGGCCTCAAAGTTTTCGGTGTATATCCATAGGTCCATAGCGTTACACTCCCGTGTACTCGTTTGTGTAGTAGATGCCCAGCTCGCACTCTCCATCGTCGATGGTGTACGAAAATTCGTTTGCGCCAATAGCCATTTGCAGCCAGGAGCTGCCTTCCATCATGGTGTTGATGAAGTTGGTGCGAACGCCTCCCCGAATGTGGGTGACGTGCTTCCGGCCTGTGCAGGTGCAAATTTCTAGCTGGTCGCCCTGCTGCAAGTCTACAAGAAATCCCATCCACTTCCCGGTTGTCAGATTGTAGATTTTCGGCTGCAAGCTGCGCAGGGTCGCCGTCAGGACAAAGGTCACGCCCGCCTCGACGGTGCCCAAATTGTTGATGATGGTGGACCGGTCAGAGGATATAATGGACAACTCTATGCCCTCGTTTGTCGTTTCAAAAGGAAATTCCAAGTTCGGGGCCACGTTACTGGCGTTGGTGTAGGTGTCCCCCATTTCCCGCCAAAACGGGTGCGGGCACAGGATGGAGGCCGCCACAAACTGACTCCGTTCATATGGGTTGACCTCCACGGTCTCAATGTAACCCTCTATGTACACGTCCAGGCCGTCCGCCTGGTAGTATACGGTGATGGGCTGTTTGGTGCCCAGCCAACGGTATAAGTTCAGCCGGGCCTGGCCGATGTCCCGCTGCAGGTAGACCGTCAGCAGCAGGGACCGCTCGTCCACGGTAGCGGAATTGAACTGGGTCCCGTCGGCGGTGGAGGCCTTGGCCCGGTTGATGGTCGCTTTCGGGGGGCCGGTGCCGGTCAGCACGGGGATATACCTGGCGTCTGCGCTCAGGTCCAG
>OIYY01000969.1_pt1 | contig 17416 bp, 11 predicted proteins | sample 1588341 | NCBI WGS metagenome assembly OIYY01 (sample SAMN03283287) | human gut metagenome | biome: human-associated habitat; material: feces | host: Homo sapiens | place: Peru | collected 2012 | reverse complement strand
AATATTGACTTTGTTTATTTTAAATAGATGATGTAAAAAATTCTTGCAAAAAATAAATTTCATAGTAATATTTATTTTAATATAAATCATTGAAACTAAAAATATGAGGGGTTTTTGGTTTTTATTTATATTGTAGTTATTAACGACCCTTAAAAATAAAAGTATGACAGACATAAAATAAATATAGAAGAGTCAGAATATTAAAGAAATGGTAGGCACTAAAAAAATATAGGAGAATCAAAATATGAGAAGTATATTGAACAAAATAATTATGGTTTTCTCAATACTTATAGTATCAGCATTACTTTTTGTTACAAGTAAAGCTTTTATTTCAAGTAGTGAATATAAAATAGATAAAGAAAAAAATATTATAAGTAGAATAAGACCAGAAACTACTGTAGAGAATTTTAAAACAAAATTAGAAAATGCAAAGATTTATAAAGAAAAAGAATTAAAAACAGAGGTAACAGATGGCTTAGTTGGAACTGGTATGTACTTAAAAGATGAAGATAATGTATATGAACTAAGCGTAGTAGGAGACTTAAATGGTGATGGTAAGGCAACACAGGTTGAATTAACAAATATAATAAGATACATAGTAGGGTTAAAAGGAGCCAATTTAGACGGAATAAAATATAATTCTGCTGATATAACAGGAGATGGAACAGTAGATCAAAGAGATATAACAAAATTAATTAGATATATTGTGTATGGCGAACTTGATTTGGGAAATGATGTTGAGGAAAAACTAACAGTAAAGCTAGAAAATTTAAAGCAAACATCAAATCAAATAAAAGTACAAGCAATATCAAATAATGAAGAAAATGTGGAATATACATTTTATTTAAAAAAGGCAAATGAAGATGATGCGGAATATAAAAAAGTACAAAAAGGTCAAGATAAAATTTTAGATGTAACAAAATTAAAACATAATACAGAATATACTATAAAAGTTATAGCAAAGAATATTAAGGGGCAAGAAGCACAGTCAATAATAAATGTAAAAACTGATAGAATTCCAAATGGAAATGAAGCTGGAGCGATAGTGCTTGAAGAAACTGTTTGGGAAAACAATATGGCAAGTGTGAAAATAAAAACAGATACAAATTATCAAATACAATATCAAGTAAATGGAACAAATGGAAATTGGACAAATGGAGATTACGTAACAGGTTTAAAGGCAGGAGATATAGTATATGCTAAATTAGGTGATGGAATAAATTCAGGAACATTTATATTCAAAACAATAGAACCAGAAGCAGTTCCAGTGCCAGATGCAAATGAAAGTGGTGCAATTATATTTGGAGAGGTAACTTGGAAAAATAATAAAGCAATTTTGCCAATAAGTACAAATACCAAATTTTATATAGAATATCAAATAAACAATACTTCTGGAAATTGGATAAAAGCAAATGGAACTGGAGCATCAATAACAGTTGAGAATCTAAATCATAATGACATAGTATATGCAAGATTAACAGATGGAACACAAAGTGGTAATTATATAAATACAACAATAATAGATAATATAGCGCCAAACTTAGAAATATCAACAACTGTAATATCAACATCAGAAATAAAAGCAATAGTTGAGTCAAGTGATGATGAATGGGGAATGGCAAACCAAGTAAAATACACATATTCTATAAAAAAAGAAGGAGAAGAATATAAAGTAGCATATACAGGAGAAGATGCAACTTATAATTTTAAAAACTTATCAGCAGGAAAAACATATACAATAAAAGTAGAAGTGCAAGATAAAGCCGAAAATAAAACATCAAGGGAAACAACAGAAAGAACAATAGATATACCAAGTGGAACATCAGCAGGAAGTATAATGTTTAAAAATATAACTTGGGAAAATGGAAGAGCAAAAGTAGATATAACAACAAATAAAAAAGAGTATTATATAGAATATCAAGTAAATAGTACAACTGGAGATTGGACTAAAGCAAGTGAAAAAGGAGCACAAATAACAATAGAAAACCTAAGTCATAATGATATAGTTTATGCAAGGTTAACAGATGGAACATCATCAGGAGATTATTCAAGTATAACGATAATAGATGCTATAAAGCCTAATGTAGGAATAGCGTTAACAGCAGAAAATCATACAATAACAGCAACTGCAACAGCAAATGATGATGAATCAGGATTAGAAAATCCAGTAACATATACATTTTATATGAAAGAAACAGGAGAAAATGATTCAACATATGTACAAAAACAAAGTGGGGAATCCAATGTTTTAACAGTACCAAATTTAGTAATAGGAAAAAATTACACAATTAAAGTAGAAGTAAAAGATAAAGCAAATAATATAGGGATGCAAGAAAAAAGTATATTAATACCAGATGATGTATCACCAATTGTAGATTTTACGGTATTAAGTAAAACATCAAATACTGCAACAGTAAAAGCAACAGCAACAGATGAGGGTGGATTACCAAACCCAACAATATATGTATTTTATATAAAAGAAACAGGAGCAGATGATTCAACATATGTAGAGATACAAAATAGTGCAAGTGATACATGTAAATTCCCAAATTTAGTACAAGGAAAAGATTATACAGTAAAAGTAACAGTAGCTGATAATGCAGAAAATATAGGAGTAAAAGAAAGAAGCATATTAACAGATACAATACCAAGTGGAAAACAACCAGGAGCAATAAATTTTGTAAACTTAACTTGGACAAATGGAAAAGCAAATGTAGATATAACAACAAATACAACATATTATATAGAATATCAAATAAATAGTACAACAGGTATTTGGGCAAAAGGTCAAACTGCAGGAGCAAAAGTTACAGTAGCAGACTTACATAGTGGAGATAAACTATATGCACGTCTAACAGATGGTACAAGTGGCTCAGAATGGGCAACATTAGATATATTGGATACAAAGGCTCCAACATTGGGAGTAAGTACAAATGTGGCAACTTCGAAAATAACAGCAACAGTAACAGCAGTTGACAATGAATCTGGAATGCCAAATCCGGTATCATACACATATTCTATAAAAACAGGAAGTGAAGAATATACAGTTGCATATACAGGGGAAAACGCAAGTTATAACTTTACAGGATTAACACAAGGAACAACTTACACAATAAAGGTTGAGACACGAGATAATGCAGGAAACAAAGCAATAAAAGAGACAACAATAACAACAAAAACTATACCAACAACAGCAGGTTCAATAACAATTGGACAACCGGTATGGGGAAGCGGAGTAGCAAATGTGACTGTAACAACAAATACAAGTTTTTATATAGAATATCAAGTAAATTCAACAAGTGGTACTTGGACAAGAGCAACAACAGCTGGTACAGCAGTTACATTAAACAATTTGAAACATAATGATATTGTGTATGCAAGATTAACAGATGGTTCAAGTAGTGGAAATTATATAAGTTTAACAATTGCAGATACAATAGCACCAGAAGCTTTTAATATGACAGTATCAAATATAACAGCAAGTGGATTTAAAATGTCAGGAAACACAACAGATAAACAAACCGGATTAAGAGATTACACATATGTAATAGAAAAAGGAGGAACAATAGTTGGAAAAATTACAACTAATAAAGAAGGAACAACAAGCAATAACATTGGTTGCGTTAGTTATAACGATAATAATCCTATTAATACTAGCCGGAGTGACAATAGGACAATTATCAGGAAGTGGCTTATTTGAAAAAGCTAAAAAAGCAAAAATAGAACAAATGAGAGCAGAAGCAAAAGAAAATGTTGATTTGGCAATAATGCACATACAAATAAGCGAATCTGAAAAAGGAAATAAATTAAGCCTAAAAACATTGCATGAACAATTACCAACAGTAGATAATAGAATAAGTTCAGATGAATATACTGATGGAGATAATACATTAAATGCGGTATATACAGACAAGAAAATGTCTTTTGATATAACAATTGATAGTTCATTTAATGTTACAGTTGCTGAAACACCAAAAGATAATAATAAATTTACGATAACAGTAGACGAAATAAAAACAAGTAGTATAAGAGTTACAGGTGATTCAAGTAGCTTAAAGGACTTTGATGTTGCTAATTTTACATATGTAGCACAAACAAGTGGCTCAAATAAGATAAAAGTAGAGCATGTAACTGACATAAGTTATACAGTAACAGGATTAAGCCAAGGGACAACTTATACAGTATATATGTTAGCATATGATAAAGCTGGAAATGAAAGAAAAAGTAATGTAAAAACAGTGACAACAGAAAGTATACCAGATGGAACAAAGCAAGGTGCTATAACATTTGGTGCAACAACTTGGACAAGTGGAAAGGCAAGTATACAAATAAGTACAAATACAAATTATTATATAGAATATCAAGTAAATGGTACTTCTGGAAGTTGGACAAAAGCAACAACTGCTGGAACATCAATAACAGTGCAAAACTTAAATCATAATGATATAGTGTATGCAAGATTAACAGATGGAACTTCATCAGGAAATTATGCGAATGTAACAATAGTAGATACAATACCACCAGAAGCATTTACAGTAAAGGCATCAAATGTATCAGAAACAAGTATTAAAATTAAAGGAACTGCAACAGATAATCAGTCTGGAATAAAAGATTACAGCTATTATGTAAAAACGTCAAGTGGTACAGTTGTTAATAAAAAAGAGCATACAACAGATACTAGCTGGGAGGTAACAGGTTTAACAAATGGCACAGAATATATAGTACATGTGATAGCATATGATAATGCTGGAAATGAAACAAAAAGTGATGAAAAGAAAATAACAGTGAAAAAACCAAATTGTGCTCCATATGGAGTAGTTGAATATGATGCAGGGAATTGGACACAAGCAGAGATAAATGAATTAGGAAGCTTGTATAATTATAATTCAAGTCGTACTGTTAGTGAGGCGTTAAACTTTACATTTGGAGGATTTAAGGCAGGTGATAGTAGAAATAGTAGTGCATCACCACCAAGTGGATGGGGAACACCAAAATATGAAGGATGGCAAGTATTAGAAAGCGAAGAAAAAACAGTAAATGGAGAAAAAAGATTATATATAAAAAGTATAGTACATGCCGGAGCACCAGAAAATTTTGTATATTATTGGGATCAATCAAATGATGCATATAGAGCAGAATATATATTATCAAGTGGAAAAACAAAAAATAGCAGTTTAACAAGTAATATACCAACAAAAACAAGAAATTGGGATAAATATAAAGACCAAAGCAAATTATCATTAATAGATGATGTCCATGTGATGACTTATGCTGAAGCAGCAAAATTACCTAACGATAATGCTAGAAAGACAGGAGCATATTACTGGCTCGGTTCTGCCAACAACGGCAGCGCCTTGTGGAGTGTGGGCAGTATCGGTCGCATGTACGACGACGGCGGCAACTATTGTTTTGGGGTCCGCCCCGTAGTTTCTCTGAAGTCTGGAGTCTACATAAAGGCAGGGACAGGAACAGAGGCAGATCCATATATATTGGGAAAAGATTAGAAATGTTAAAAATTTACTAGACAAAAATATCAAAAAGTTATATAATCAGTATATAAAAAATAAACAAGTACAAAATAAAGAAAAACAAAGAAAAAGAGAAGTACATTTAAAACTAATTTAAAGAGAATAGAAGTCAAAGGCTGGAAGCTTCTAAAATAAAGATAAATGGAAAGTAACTTTGGAGTTGATAATCCGAAAATAAACTCAAGATTATCCGTAATACTGCGTTAAAGTAAAAGAGATATTATTTAAAACAAAGTAATTGACACAAAATGTTAACAATATAAATTTGAATAATAATTAAGGTGGTACCGTGAGATATAAACTCGCCCTTATGCTAAACAATAGCATATTGGCGAGTTTTTGTGTACAAAAAGAGAGATTTTTAAATTTCAATTCTTCATTGTAAAAAAAAGGGATTAAAGACCCGTCCCCCAATCCCTAAAAAATTTTGAATTGTGTCATATAAAATATAAAAAGGAGGTTCAAAATGCTAAAAATTCAAACAAAAAAATCAGGTGCAGAATTAATAAGTATACAATATAATGGCAAAGAAATGTTATTTCAAGGAGCAAAAGTGTTAGATAGTAATGGCAATATATATTGGAAAAGACAAGCACCAATACTATTTCCAATTGTTGGCCAACTAAAAAACTCTCAAACTCAAATAGAGGGAGAAATATATGAAATGTCACAACATGGATTTGCAAGAGATATGGACTTTGAAGAAATATCAAAAACAGAAAATAAGCATCACTATATGTTAAAATATAATGAGGGAACTCTAAAAAAATATCCATATAAATTTGAATTACATGTTATATATGAAATAATAGGAGATACTTTAACAGTAACCTATAAAGTAAAAAACATTGATGATAAAACAATCTATTTTGGATTAGGTGGGCATCCAGCGTTTAATTGTGATTATAGTAATGGTGAATACGAAATTGTATTTTCAGAAAATGAAGATAAAATTGAGTTTCTTAAATTGAAAAATGGTTTAATAGATACAGAAAAAGCACAAAATATTTTACAAGATAATAAAATTTATTTAAAAGAAGATACTTTTGATAATGATGCAGTTATTATGAAAAATTTAAAATCAAATAAAGTAATTTTGCAAAATCATGAAACAAATCAAAAGATATTGGAGTTTGATTTTACAGGATTTCCATATTTAGCATTATGGTCAAAAAAAGGAGCTCCATTTGTCTGCATTGAGCCTTGGCAAAATACAGCTGATAGAATAGATAGTACACAAATTTATAAAGATAAGGAAAATATTATTGAATTACCACAAGATAAAGAATTTGAATGTAAATATTCAATTGAATTTTAAAAATATGGCTCAAGATTTGATAATTACAATTTCAAAAGAAAAAGAAAAAACAAGATTTGAAAAAATGTTAAAAATATAAAAGGAGGCAAAAATGAATAATTCATTTAAAGAGTCAGTTAAAGAAACTGTAAAATTTATGACATTAAGGTCAAGATTAGATGATAACTGTGTTTTAGGTTATGAATTAAATAAAAAAACAGAATTAACAGAAGAACAAAAAGGAAAATATGGAGTTTTAGCAAATGAAAAATTTGAAAGGGAGATTGATGAAGATGAAAGATAAAAAATTAAATGATAAGTATAACCCACAAGATTTTGAAGAAAAACTATATCAAGAATGGGAAGAAAAAGGATACTTTAAACCAAGTATGGACAAAACAAAAGAAAGTTACTGTATAATGATGCCACCACCAAATGTAACAGGAAAATTACACATGGGACATGCATTGGATGACACAATTCAAGATATTTTAATAAGATTTAAAAGAATGCAAGGATACAACACGTTATGGCTTCCAGGTTCAGATCATGCAGCAATTGCGACAGAAGTAAAAGTTGTTGCTAAAATGAAAGAAGAAGAAGGCTTAACAAAAGCTGATATTACAAGAGAACAATTCTTAGAAAGAGCATGGGCTTGGACTAAAGAATATGGTGGAACAATAAAAAAACAACAAAGAAGATTAGGATGTTCATGTGACTGGGATAGAGACAGATTTACTATGGATGAGGGACTATCAGAAGCAGTTCTAGAACAATTTATCCAATTGTATAATAAAGGATTAATTTATAAAGGTAAAAAAATGATAAACTGGTGTCCATCATGCCATACAACAATTTCTGATGCAGAGGTTGAATATGAAGACGAGCCATCACACTTATGGCATATTAGATATCAAATTGCAGGTGAACCTGACAGATATATTATAGTTGCAACAACAAGACCTGAAACAATGCTTGGAGATACAGCAGTTGCAGTACATCCAGATGATGAACGATATAAAGATTTAGTAGGTAAAAAATGTATCTTACCAATTATGAATAAAGAAATTCCAATAATTGCAGACGAATTTGTTGAAAAAGAATTTGGAACAGGATGTGTTAAAATCACACCAGCTCATGACCCAAATGATTATCAAGCTGGACTAAGACATAACTTAGAAATTATAGAAGTATTTGACGATAGTTCAATTATGGGAGATTTAGTTCCTGAATATAAAGGAATGCCAGCAATTGAAGCAAGAAAACTAATTGTAGAAAAATTACAAGAGCTAGGAAACTTAGTTAAAATTGAAGATTATACACATAATGTTGGAAAATGCTACAGATGCCATAGCACAATAGAACCAAGAATTTCAGAGCAATGGTTTGTATCAATGAAAGATTTAGCAAAAAGAGCGGCAGATGCAGTTAGAAATGACGAAGTTAAATTTGTACCAAAAAGATACGAAAAAATGTATTTTAACTGGTTAGATAATATCCAAGACTGGTGTATATCAAGACAATTATGGTGGGGGCACAGAATTCCAGTATATTATTGCGACGAATGTGGACATATACATGTAGCAAAACAAATGCCTGAAAAATGTGAAAAATGTGGTTCTAGCAAATTACATCAAGATGAAGATTCACTAGATACATGGTTCAGTTCAGCATTATGGCCATTCTCAACATTAGGTTGGCCAAACACAGAATCAGAAGACTACAAAACATTTTATCCAACAAATGTATTGGTAACAGGATATGATATTATAACATTCTGGGTTTCAAGAATGATGACACAAGGATTAGAATTAACAGACAAAAATCCATTTAAAGATGTTGTTGTACACGGAATTGTAAGAGATTCACAAGGAAGAAAAATGTCAAAATCTTTAGGAAATGGAATTGACCCAATTGAAATAATTGACCAATATGGTGCAGACGCATTAAGATTTTCAGTACTTTCTGGAACAACAATGGGAAATGACATCAGATATATGCCAGAAAAACTAGAACAAGCATCAAACTTTGCAAACAAAATTTGGAATGCTGCTAAATTTATAATAATGAACACGCCAGACGAAGACAAAGTAAAAGAGTTCCATGATAATTGGTATAATAATGGAAATTATGATTTAAAATCATTAACAATAGAAGACAAGTGGATACTAAATAAATTAGACAAATTAGTAGCAGACATCACAAGAAATATTGAAAATTATGATTTAGGAATTGCAATTGACAAAATTTATAACTTCATTTGGAACGAATTCTGTGACTGGTATATCGAAATGGTTAAAACAAGAATTTATAGTGAAAATGAAGAAACAAAGGTTGCTGTAAGTGACATACTAAACCATGTATTTGGAACATCATTAAAATTATTACATCCATTTATGCCATTTGTAACATCAGAAATTTATGACAAGCTAGTAAAATACAATGAAGCAGACTTAATAGTATCAAAATGGCCAACAATAAGAGAAAAATTTGCATTTGATGACGAAGAGCAAACAGTTGAAAAAATAAAAGAAATCATTACAGAAATAAGAAACGTAAGAGCAAATATGAACATACATCCATCAAAGAAATCAGAATTAATATTTGTAACAAAAAAATATGAAAATGAAATTTGGGAAGCAAAAGACTTTATCTTAAAACTAGGACTTGGAGAGAAAATAGTAGTTCAAAAAGACAAAGCTGGAATACCAGAAAACGCAATAAGTATCCTAAAAGACGGAATTGAACTTTATATGCCACTTGAAGATTTAGTTGATATGGAAGAAGAAAGAAAGAGATTAGAAGAGGAAAAAACTAGACTTGAATCAGAAGTTGCAAGATGTGAAAAAATGCTTTCAAATCCAGGATTTGTAAACAAAGCACCAGAAAAGAAAATACAAGAAGAAAAAGATAAATTAGAGAAATACAAAGATATGCTTGCTAAAGTAGTTGAAAGATTAAAATAATGGAGGAAAAATAATATGGAAAATATTGATAAAATATATGATTTACTCGACAGTATAGAAGTAACAAAAGAAAACAGCATAGAAATAGCAAATATTAGACAATTACTAGCAAAAAAGAATTTTTTAGAAGCACTTAGCAGAATGAGAAAATTAAAAGACAAAGAAGAAAAAGCCAAAATAGAAGAACAAGAATTTTTAGAATTTGGACCAGAAGAGGAAGAAGATGATGGAACATATCCACAACAATTAAGTAATCCTCAATTAGAAACAATTTTTATAGGAATGTTATTGGATAATCCAAAACTAATTTCTAAATATTACTTTATATTTGACGACTGCGTTTTTGAAGACCCAGAAATGTTGAATATATATAAAAGTGTACTATTTAATGAAGGCTCAAAATATTCATCAGAAAAAGCAAAGGATAAATTCAACTTTGCAAAAGACTCAGAAGCAGTATATGAATTAAAAAATAAATTAAGAAAAAATGTAAAGGGGAAGGACTATAATATTGAAAAAGTATATGATGAATTGAAAAAATTATTTATACTTAGAAAAGCGTATACTGAAACACCTGAAAGAAGTGTACAAGAAAAAATAGTTGAAATTACAAACTATACTTTATATGACAAAATGTCTCCTGAAGAAATTGAAGACACAATTGAACAAGTTAGAGTAACACAAAAATTTAAGTCAGCAGTTTTAAGTGATGGGCTTGTAAACTTCTTAGAAAGTGGAGAAAATGAACTGGCAAATGGTTTATCTTATCCATTTCCAGTACTAACTGAAGTTTTTAAAGGAATAAGAAAAGGTGAAACAATGGCATATGCAATGCCATCAAACAATGGTAAAAGTAGGCTAACAATTGATATTGCAGCATACACTGCACTTGTACACAAAAAGAAAGTTCTAGTAATATCAAATGAAATGTCAGAAGAAAAAATGAAGTTGTGTTTAATTACAACAATTATAAACAACCCAGAAATTCAAAAAATTCACGGACAAGATGTACATGTTTCAGAAACAGAATTGCTAGAATTCAAATTTAGACCTGACCATAAAAAAGATGCCAAACTTGATGAACATGGATATGTTCTAAAAGAAGAAGGCGAAACACAAAAACAATTTATAAAAAGATTATCTGAAATATCAACAGAATTTAACAAAACAATAAAAGCAATAGATTGGGCTAGTAAACAAATAGATAATTCAATATATTTTATTAATATAACAGACCATACAAATGACGAACTAAAAAAAGTTATTATAAACTATTATTACAAAGAACATATTGAATATGTATTTTATGATACACTAAAAACTGATACAAGCAATATAGGAAATCCAGAAGAAATCAAGAAAACAGCAACAATACTTTCAAACTTAGCACAAAACTTCAATATCTTTATATGTTCTTCGCTACAATTAGCAGAAAATGCCACATCACCTATCAATTTAGATGTAAACGACTTAGCCGTTAGTAGAACTGTAAAAGAGGTTTTAGATACTTTATGCTTGTTTAAACAAATAACAAGAGAACATTTAGACGAATATGAATATTCTTTAAAAGAAGTAGATACAAAATTCTTTGACTTAGAAAAATCAGAAAATCCTGATGTTAGATATTATGCTTGCGTTGTTGATAAGAATAGAGCTGGTGCTAAACCTAAATTAGTATTTAAAATTAATCTTGCTTATAATAGTTGGGAAGAATTAGGGTATTTGAGATTAAAACAAAAATAAAAATTTATAATAAAGTGCAATTTTTAACTTTTAAAGTGCAAAAATTGCGCTTTTTGTATAAAAACCAAAAACATTAAATTTCCAATTTTTGTGAAAAAGACATAGAACTATTACTAAAAAATGTGAAGAAACAGTTAAAATATCTCCAAAAAATGTGAAAAAACAGTTAGAACATCTCCAAAAAATGTGAAAAAAATAGTTAAAACATCTCCAAAGAATGTGAAAAATACAATTAAATTATCTCCAATATTTGTGAAAAAACTTGATATTTTATAAAAAAAGGAATATAATAACAATAAGAATATAGAAAAAGGAGAACGGTTATGAAAAGAAAAATTTATAAAGATTTACTTAACTGGAAAGAGAATTCTATAAATATACCATTAATGATTATTGGAGCAAGACAAATAGGAAAAACATATATAATCAAAGAATTTTGCAAGAATGAATTTGAAAACTATATATATATTAATTTATTAGACAATCCGCAAATAGTGGACTTATTTGAACAATCTATACCAACAGAGGAAAAATTCACGAAAATGCAATGGATATTAAATGAAAATATAGATATAGAAAAAACGATAATATTCTTTGACGAAATTCAATTAAGTGAAAAGTTAATAAGTAATTTAAAATATTTCTGTGAATCAGATAAGCCATTTAAAATTATATGTGCAGGAAGTTTACTAGGTGTTAAAATAAATCGTTTCCATTCATCATTTCCAGTAGGAAAAGTAAAAATGGAATACATGTATCCAATGGACTTTGAAGAATTTTTAATGGCAACATCCAGTCAAGGTTTAATTGACGAAATATATAAATGCTATAACGAAGTAATTCCAATGACAAAAGCATTACATGAAAAATTATTAAATTTATATAGACTATATTTATGTATAGGAGGAATGCCACAAGCAGTTCAAAATATAGTAGATGTAAATCAAAACATATTTGACTTTGACAAAACTATTGTTAAGAATATAATAGAGTCATATTTAAACGATATGAACCAATATATTATGAATAATACGGAAAAATCAAGAATAGAAGCAATATATAAATCAATTCCTGGTCAATTGGGAAATGTAAGCAATAAATTTCAATATACAAAAATAAATTCAAATGCAAGAAGCAGAGACTATGAATCAGCAATGCAGTGGCTAATTTCAAGTACTATGATTTATAAATGCAATTTATTAAAAACAATTCAAATTCCGCCCAAAGCTTATGCAGATGAAGAATATTTTAAATTGTATATAAGTGATGTAGGATTGCTTACATCTTTATTAGAAATTCAGTACAATGATATTCTTTTAGATAATAACTTTTTATATAAAGGAAATATTGCAGAAAATTATGTGGCTGAACAATTAGTTAGAAATGGAGTTAGTTTATATTATTGGAAATCAAATAGTGATGCTGAAATAGATTTTATTTTGTATAATGAAGATGGTTTGATACCAATAGAAGTAAAAGCATCTGATAATACTACATCAAAGAGCCTAAATAGCTATGCAAAAAAATATGAGCCCAAATATGCTATAAGAATTTCTAGCAAAAATTTTGGATTTGAAAATAATATAAAATCAATACCACTATATGCAGCATTTTTGATAAAATGATTACATTTATAGTGAAAGTAAATAAAGTGTAGAGAAATTTTACAAACAAAAAACGAGATTTTGTGGTGGTGGTCCCTTAATCTCGTTTTTACTATTAAATTAATTCCTCAATAAATCAACCCAACTATAAACAATTTTCTTAGTCATAGTAAACAAACTAATTTTATCAACATCGCACGAAGCAATTAAATTAGTAGAAGAAAGTTCAGAGCCATCTAAAGAAAATACTACTTTGCCAATAACATTACCTTTTTTTATAGGGGCCTCAATATTGTCATTAATTTCAACAGTTTGTGTTACTTGATTTTCCTTTCCTTTTTCTATTAATGTACCAGCAGAATTTTCCAAGATAGCATCAACATGATTTTTAACACCTTTATTAACAGAAACAGTTTGAATTACATCCCCACTATTTCCAAAACTTTTAAATGAAAATTTATTAAATCCGTAATCCAATAATTTTTGTGCTTCTGCAAATCTAACTTTTGTAGAAGGAGCCTTCATTATTACTGCAATTAAAGACAAATTGTCACGTGTAGCACTTGCAGATAAATTATATAAAGCAAGTGATGTTGAACCAGTTTTTAAGCCTGTAATACCTCTATAAGTCTTAATTAATTTATTTGTATTTACAAGTTGTGATTTTCCATCCCTTAAACTATCCATCCAAATTGTTGTATATTTTGTAATATTAGGGTGTTTGGTCAAAAGTTCTCTAGACATTAAGGCAATGTCGTAAGCAGATGTAACATGGCCATCTTCGTCTATTCCGTGACAGTTTTTGAATGTTGTATCATTCATTCCAAGCTTTTTGGCTTTGTCATTCATCATTTGAACAAAAGCCTCTTCAGAACCTGCAATGTGTTCAGCCATTGCAACTACACAATCATTTGCAGAAACAACACATATTGCTTTTAACATTGCATCAACTGTTAAAGTTTCTCTGGGGTCAAGCCAAATTTGTGACCCCCCCATAGAACGGGCATTTTCTGAACAACTTACTGTGTCTGTGTAAGATAGGTTACCGCTATCAATTTGTTCCATTATTAATAAAATGCTCATAACTTTTGTAACAGAAGCAGGACGTAATTGTTCATGTGCGTTGTGAGAGTATAAGACTTGACCTGTTGATTGTTCAATTAGTACAGCAGCTCCACTTTCCAAGTTTAAAGAATTAGTATCTTCTACTTGTGAATTAGTTTCTACTGTGTTTGAGGTTAATATGTTATTGGAAGTTTCATTTGTGGAAATGGAATTGTTACTATTTGTATTTGAGGTGATAGAAGAGGAGACGGGCGATGTTTCCATATCTGTACTCCATATGTATGAACTTGTTGTATCATAACTTAATGATATTGATGTTAAGCACATTATGATTAATATAAATGTTGTTATTGTTTTTTTCACTTTTTTACCTCCGTTTTGTTTTTTGTATAAATATATGTTGTGTTTATTTTTTTAGAATATAAAAATAATAATATGTTTTATAAAAGAATACATTTTGATAATAAAGAATATTTTGGGTTTTGTAAAACATAATTTGCAAAGTTATGTAAATTGTGCTATAATATAGGTAGCGTCAAATGGACGTTGGTAACTAATTAAAATCCTCCAATTGGAGGCCCATTTAAGAAAAAGGAGATAGACAACATGGCAAATCAAAAAATAACACCAACAGAAATGGAAAAGAGAATATTCAAAAAATATGCAAAAAAACGTATTGGAAGGATGAGATTTTCATTGGGAACAAAAACAACAAGAGCACTAATCTATTTAATTACCGAAAAGTTTACAACGGGAGAAAAAATAGATGTCTTAGCACCTAGGTGCCAAGAATATATGCAAAGGAGGCTCCCAGGATATATGCCTGTGTCTGGTAGTCGGTTTCTAAATGAATTAGAAATTGACCTTGAAGAAAAGGCAGATAGAGAAAAAGAAATACCTAAGGCCATCTTTGAAGGTGGTCACCCAATCGATAACTTTTATAAAGTTATCGTAAAAGAAATTTTCCCAAAGATGGAGGTGTGAAAGAATGGAGCGTAATGCTCCATTTTTTCTTGACTTTTTTACAAAAAAATATTAATATAAATGTATAAAAAAATAAAAGGATGTCGATAAAAATGTTAAATATAATAATGAGATTAATAATGATGATATTAATATTAATTGGAATAACACTAATATATGATGCGAGAATCATAACAAAAAAATTTTTTGGATTTGGAGACCAAAACGAAGGCTCTGCTGGACTAAAAATAATAGGATTTATAATAGCAATAGTTGGCGGAATAGCAATGTATTTTTTATGTAGGTAAAAATATAAATCTCCCAAAAGTACTAAATCAAATAAAAGTAGAATAATGATTAAATAAGTACTAAAAACAAGGGGGACATTGCTATGAACAAGGAACGTAAAAAATTAATAGTATTAGAGGGAATAGTTCTAATACTTATTTTATTTGTGATATTATCACAATGTAATTTACAAGGTGGACAAAAAAATCAAAATAATATAACGGAAAACAACATTCAAAATGTTGAAAATACAAATGGTGTAGATTTGCCAAATGATAGTGCAAATGTAGTAAATGACGAAAGTAAATCAAATAAATCTAGCACCGAAATTCCAATATTAACAGAAGAAGACGAGCAGACTGTTGAAGTTCAAGAAACAGAAGCAGAAGGGTTTGAAGAACAAGGAATAATAGCATATAATGGAGCTGAAAAAACGCCAAATGTTCAGTTAGGTGAATATTCTGGGCTAACATATTATTCACAAATAGACAATAGATGGAAAAATAAAATGTATTCAAGTGTAGGGAATACAGCACAAACAATAGGAACATCAGGATGCGGACCAGCAGCCACAGCAATGGTAGTATCTAGCATAAAAGGTAATATAACACCAGACCAGATGGCAGATTTATATATGAAATATGGATATCGTTCAGCAAACCAAGGAACATACTGGAGTGCATTTAAATGGACCGCTGATGTGTTTGATATTGGATATAGTGAATGCTACAAATTAGACGACGCAATCGCCAAATTAAAAGACAATCATTATATAATTGCAAGTTGTAATCAAGGGCTATTTACATATGGAGGACATTTTGTTGTTATGGTTGGACTTGAAGGAAATTATATAAAAATATTTGATTCATATCTATATAATGGAAAATATGATACAGCAAGTAGAAGAGGTAAAGCAATTGTAAAAGGAAATACAACATATGTGTCAATTAAAAATTTTAGACAATATGCAAATTACAAAAAGTTTTTCTGTTTTAAAAATGATAGAACAAATACAAATGAAAATAATGATACTTCAGATAATACAAATGCTGGAATATCAAAAGTAAATTATCAAGTTAAAATAACAGCAAATAGCGGATTAAATATTAGAGCGGGAGCAAGTACATCATATCCAAGATTTGGTGGATATGCTAAAGGAACAATCGTCACAATTTTGGCTGAATCAAATGGCTTTGGAAAAACGGATAGTGGATGGATATCTCTAAATTATACAAGTACAAATATTGGAAATAGTAGTGTAGTAGGAACTTCTGGACAAACAAAAAAATTGGCTAGGGCAAGCATTTTATATAGTAATTCAAATTTGACAGGCTATAGATATAATTATAAGGAAAATACTACTGTAACTGTACTTGAAAATGTTGCTACAAATGTTGATAGAGTTAGAGTTAATGTAACTGGAAGAGTTGCTTATATAAATACAAATAGTTATTCGAATATTTCTGGAAACTCAACAACTGTTGGTCAGGTTAAAAGAACAAGAAATTGTGTTTTGTATTCAAATTCTAATTTGACTGGGTATAGATATCAGTATAAAGAAAATACTTCTGTTGCTGTTCTGCAACATGTTAATTCTTACGTTGATAAGGTTAGAGTTAGAATGACGGGGAGAGTTGCGTATATAAGTGTTGGGAATTATAAATAAAATGGTTTATGTATAAAATAGAATTTTTATATGATTAATTATTGCATTATTTTTTATAAAAAACAACAAAAAACAGGGTATTAATTATACTCTGTTTTCTTACTTTGGTGTTAACAAAGTAGTTATTTACAACTTTTTGGCTCTCTTGACGATTGATACAAAAATCAATCAATTTACTAAAGTATATCATATTTTTGATAAATTGCAACAAAATTTATAGTAATTATCCCCCGGCTTAGCCGGGGGCTTTTTACTCATAACGCCTAAAAGGCTATATTACAAGCAGAGCCTCAAGG
>OIYY01000968.1_pt1 | contig 17426 bp, 17 predicted proteins | sample 1588341 | NCBI WGS metagenome assembly OIYY01 (sample SAMN03283287) | human gut metagenome | biome: human-associated habitat; material: feces | host: Homo sapiens | place: Peru | collected 2012 | reverse complement strand
TCCCCTTCCTCCGTTTTTATTATCGCCACGTCCACGTTGGGCGCAGAATAGAGAAGATTCCACTAATAGTTCCAGACTATCAGATGGATAGCTTGAAAATAATCTGTGCAGCCGATGCGGACAATACCATCGTATCATTAGGTGAAGTACCTAAGTTTGAGAAAGGACAGTTGGTAAAGGTTATTGATGGTGTATTCAAAGGGGTGGTTGGAAGAGTTGCACGATGGCAAGGACAACAGAGAGTTGGTGTAGTTGTGGAAGACTTAGTGACGGTAGTGACGGCATATGTGCCGAGTGCGTTTTTGGAAGAATATATTTGAATAGTAGATATGCACTCTTGTGTTTATTTCTATAGTTTAGTAAAGATTATTTAATTTACATTTGTCATGACATACGACTTATATACAGATGAACAACTTGTAAATGGTCTTATCAATAACAACAAGAAAATTATTGAATATTTCTTTTGCAAGAAGTGTTCAAAGTTGTTTACTTATATAGTTTATAGCATTTATGGCGGTATGGCATCTCTCAATGAGCTTGTAAATGAATTCTATGTCTATATAGCTGCTGATAATTGGAGAAAAGTTCGACAATTTGATTTCAGAAGTAAACTTATGACTTGGATTGGCGTTGTAGCCGTTCGCTTCTTTCAGAAAAAAAAGGAAGTACTGATAGAACATGAGTCTTCTGAAGCTCTAATAGAGAAAACAAAACACTTTAGTGGTTCTTATAATATGACAGTTGATAAAACTTTTGATGTTAGACAAGCTATAAAGCAAATATCAAATATCCGCTATAAAATGGTTATAGAACAGTTAGATCTTGAAGATGTTGCACCTGAACGTCTTGCAAGTAAAATGGGAGTAACCGTAGATAATTTGTACAATATACATCGTAGGGCACTTCTTCAACTTAGACTTATAATGAAAAGAAAGGAGGATTATGTATGAATAAAATATCAGACGAATTACTTGCCGCCTATATAGATGGCAATACCTCTTCATTAGAAAATCTATTTGTAGAAACCAACTTAAGCAATGATGCCAACATGATGGAAACTACAGATATCATGTCTGACATGATGACATTTTCACAAAATGAAGAATATAATAATCCGTTCACTCTAAATGAAATATTTTCTCAACCAATCTCTATAGAAATGGATACAATAAACAATACAATGAATGCTACAGGCATTATCCCTGACATACAGCAACAATATCCCGATAGTTGTGCTATTAAATCACAACAGATAATCCTAAACGAATTCGGTATAGATGTAAACGAAGACCAATTAGTACAATACTCGTATGACCAAGGTTGGTATCATGCTGATGGAAGTGGTACTTCTGCTGAAAATGTTGGAAATCTTCTAGAGACAGCAAACATTCCTGTCACACGTCAAGAAAATGCAAACGTTTTCAATCTAGTATCAGAATTATCGCAAGGACATAAGGTTATCGTGGGGGTTGATTCGGGCGAACTGTGGGGGAACAAGTTTGAAGCTTGGATTAAAGATTTCTTCATTGGAGATACCCCAGACCATGCATTGGTCGTAGCTGGAATAGACACTAGCGACCCTGATAACATTATGGTAATAGTAGATGACCCTGGAAATGGTGATTATCATAAGGCATATCCTATAGACCAGTTTATGGATGCTTGGAGCGATGCTCAATGCTATATGGTATCTACAGATATTCCTGTGCCTGACCACTCGGCTTCTATGGTAAATTTCGATTATGGCCAAGGGCATATTGCAACAATTGGGGGTGTAGACTATTCTGATTTCCAAATATTCAATGATTTAAGTTATGGGCTTCCTGTACATAGTGTTGTTGATGGAACACAAGTATCTCCTGTCGCATCATTGGTGGACGCATACATTGATGTCTCAAATAACAATGTGGCTTTTAATGATATATTCTCGGATAATTTCATGTTTAATGATTATCTTGACACAGACATTGCCACGCAAATGATGCAACACACGTACGCAAATAATTTAAACAGTATAAATTTTAGCGACATCCCTGATGGAATAGATTTCTCTACTATTAACAACAACGATGATTACGAATCTTTCCTGCATGGGACAATAGATTATTTTAATAGTGTGGGGGATTTTGATTCGGCAATGCTATGTGAGCAACAGCTTATGATGGTAGATTATTGCGACAACTTTGGAATTGATTTTTGTTCTACTTTTTTTGGATAAAGTTATTATATGGAAAAAATAGGAATAAACATATCTCGTTTCAATTCTATTATCTCCAAAATCGAACCTTTGTATAAGGAGCAACATAAAGAAGGAGATATTGAGGCGATGAAGAAAATGGTTCAAAAAGCATCTGTAAAAGATGTGTCTGTACTTGTTTGCGGTGAATTCAAACGAGGCAAATCAAGTTTTATCAATGCTTTTATTGGAGAAAACATTTGTCCTACAGACCCAGGCATAGCAACATCCGTTGTATCAATAATCAAATATGGACCTCTGAGAAAAGTTTCTCGTGTCTACGGGGATGTGAAAAATCTAAAATCAGAACCTATCCCTTTTGATGATATTGAGAAATATGCCAAAGGGAGTTCCCTTGAGATTGACAATACAATCATGCTAATCATCGAGATTCCTTCTGAAAAGCTTAAAGAAGGACTTATACTCATGGACACACCTGGTGTTGGAGGACTTGACCCTCGTCATCTATTTTTGACATTATATGTAATGCCAAAAGCAGATGTAACATTCTTTGTTATTGACGCAGGAGAACCGTTGTCTTCAACAGAACTTGATTTTTATAAAGACAAATTGCTTCAGTACACGAATAATTCTAAGATAATACTAAACAAGAGCGATTTAAAAGCAAAAGAAGAATTGTCTCAGCTAATAGTTGATACAAAATCTAAAATCTCGGAATTCTGTAGTGTGGATAAATCGAACTTGGACATAATTCCTGTTTCATCCACACATTGGACTATGTACAACAAGACCAAGAATGAGAAAATGAAACTTTCTTCAAATTGCGAGGCTATTGACACAGTTCTAAGCAATGTTGCGCCTGCATACAAGAAGAAAATCTTGGTAGAGTTAAAAGCATTTATGTTGTCCTCTTTGTCTTCGCTTATAGAGAAATATAAATATCAAATTTCTCAGATAGAAGATCCAAATCCAAGCATACAACAAGAATACAAAAATCATCTTTTAGAATTAAAGGCTATCAAAGATGATTTAGCAAACCCAAACTCTGTTACTAGAAAAAAAATCAACAAAGCCATTCGTACCACCCAATCAAATGTTATTAATGAGCTTACTCGCCAAAGTATTCTTTTCTCAACTGATTGTTTGGATCAACTTCTGAAGCGTCCTGAAGCAAAAACAGAGAATGGTGGAAATTGGGTATTAGCTCAACTTAACATGGGATTGGAGTCCATAGCAACAGAGGTTGACCAAAGAATCCTTCTTGGATTTACAGAAGTCAACAATATACTTGGGCAAAACATAGATGTGGAAGATATGGAATTTACCCAAAGAATTAACGCTGACCTTACACCAGCAGAAAAAGATATTGCTTCTAAGGCATGTGGCTTTGCTAGGAATGCATTACCAGGAATGGGAATTGCTACAATGTCAGGACTAGCATTATCTTTATTCTGTGGTCCAGTGATTGTTGGTCTTGGTGCTCTTGGCGCAGCAGTTGGATATGTATATAAATCAAATAAAGATCAGAATGTTCAACATAGACTATATGAGTTGAAATCAAAATTAGCACCTCAAATAACTATTGTAATGAACGATTTGAAAGCTTATGTACAACAACGTTTTGAGGCGTTCAATGAATCTCTTGTAGAGTGTTTTGAAACTACAAGTACTGAAATTATCGAAGAAATGCAGGAAGTAATGAATAAACTTAAGAGTGCAGACGAAGATGCCAAAGTTGCCGTCAAACTTAAGGAAGAAATGTTAGAAGAATTAAACTTTATCAATGCCCATCAAAAACAAGTAGAATTACTGCTCACAAATCCTTTTGATAAAAGATGACTTCTGAAGCATTAACACTTAAGGATAAAATTATGCAACTCTTGAGAGAATGCAATGACATTCTCTCAAAAGTTGACATACCCACTTTCTCAGATGAGTTAAAGAAGTCGGAAGCACGCTTAATGCAGCCTATGCAATTAGCTATAATTGGGAAAATCAGTAGTTCAAAGTCAACACTAGTAAATGCAATACTCGGTAAGGAAGAAGTAGTAAAGACAGGCCAAATGGAAGAAACATTCAATGTAAGTTGGCTTAAATATGGAGATTCCAATTCTAACATCAATGTTTTTTTTAAAAATGGTGACATCAAATCTGTTCCAAGAAGTGATTGGGCAAAATGGACGTCTCATCAAGAAAAAAATGTCCTTAAAGAACAAGTGAAATTCATTGAAGTTTTTTACAATCATGAAATATTAAAGAGAGTTAATATTATTGATACACCTGGACTTGACGCTCTTAGCCAGATTGACTCAAAAAATACCATTGCATTTCTAAAAGAGGTTCATCCAGATGCTGTTGTAATGTTATTTACAAAAAGTATAGCGGAATCAACCATGTCTATTTTGCAAGATTTTCAAGGCGTTGGTACTGGAGATTTCAATCTTTCTGCAATGAACGCCATTGGTGTTTTGTCTAAGGCAGATACCATTTGGTCTGTGATGGAGCCAGAAAAAGATATATTGTCGATTGGTGATAGGGTTATCAGAACGACCTTATATGATAAATATCCTGAGGTACGAAAGTCATTATTTACTATTTTGCCAGTTTCACCTCTTATAGGATTATCATCATCTACTATTGATGATATAGATTATTACTCATTAAAGAACTTAAGTGACATTGCAGAATCCACTTTAATCGAGATGTTATCTTCACCAGACTTCTTTGTAGATGCCGAATATGTAGTGGGAATTGAGTCAGATGAAAGACAACGGTTATACAACAAATTTGGATTATACGGAATCTATATTCTAACAGAATCACTACGACGCAACAAAGACGCAAGTGTTGATTTTTTGTCCGATATACTTAAAAAGAAAAGTGGTTTCGGGAAATTCTTTCTCACAATACAATCTCATTTTGGAAAGAGATCAATACTTATCAAATCTCAAAGTATCTTACAACGATTGCTCCATGAAATCAAGAAAGCAAAACAGCAATACTTCGGTAAGGAATATGATGCCGTGACCCAAGCAGAAAATTTGATAGTCACAACTCTACTTTCCCTTCATGAATATAAAGAATGGGAGTATCTTGCCAAGTTTTATGATGACAAACTCGACCTAACCAGCGAGGAAGCGGATGAGTTCATATCCCTTTGTGGAGAACATGGGTATTCAGCGTCAGAGCGATTACGGTGTAATGAAACAGTTTCTCCCTCCCAATTAATTGATATTGCAACCAAACGTGCTTTCTATTGGCAAAAACAATACAACATATTTTCTGTTGTGGAGCCAGAAAAAGCCGAGTTCTATAAATTATTGGTTTCTTCGTATAATTTATTGCTCATTGATATTCGGAAGGCAATATATGACTACACTTCTGCCAAAGAAACAATAGAACGATCAACTACTTTTCTTGGTCTCAATTACTCAAAAACTGCATTAAAATGAATTGGGTTTCGATAGATTTTGGCAATAGTTATTCATCTGCGACCATAATGGTTGAAGATAAGCCTGTAAAAGTGCATCCGATAGGAGGACTTTACAATATGTATGGTTTCCCAACGGTCGCATACATAGATGACAATAAGAACATAAAAGTATGCAATGAAGCTTTACCCTGGAGATGTCAAAATCCAGAACGTTTTTTAAAAGATTTCAAACTTAACATTCACGAAAACGAACTTGCATATTTAGGTGTTTCCTATAATGATATCATAACTGAGATATTAAAAACCATCAAGAGTTCTGCTGAGTATGCAGTTGGTAACGAAGTAATTGAGGGAGCAGTCATAACCATCCCTGCAACTTATGCAGATCATGACCCACGCAAGCAAATCATGCTAGAATCTGCGAAATCTGCTGGTTTCATTGATGTAGAATTTATAAAGGAAGCCGAAGCTGCAGCCATATATTATCATAAACAGCAAAGGACACAATCTGGAACGTTTACTTTAATTTACGATTTAGGTGGAGGAACTTTTGACACGGCATTAATTGAACATACAGGAGATAGCTGTAGAATCTTAGGAAATTCATCAGGCAAAGAATGTGGTGGAAAGTATTTTGAGGCTGCGTTATATAAATATTTTAAATCGAAATATAATTTCGTTTATAATGAAGATGAAATTATCAGAGTACAACAAATCGATGGTATCACAAAACTTTGCAAAGACATAAAAGAATCCTTGTCAAGCCAAGAACAAGTTTCTTATCCCGTTCCTCTAATGGCGCATACTACCATAGACTGTTCTCGTGACGAGTTCGAAACTTTAATAAAGCCTCTACTTGAAAAAACTTTTCAAGAATGTTCATCTTTGATACATTCTGTAGGAAAGAAATGGAATGATGTCAGCCGTGTACTATTAATCGGTGGTTCTACCGCCATTCCATGTGTAAGGACATATCTAAGACAATATCTTATAGGTCAGAATTGTAGTAATATCCATATAATACAAAATAAATCTGAGGAAGGTATTCTAATTGATACACTATTTGCGGTAAGCATAGGAGGACTCTTATATCACTTTTCACATGAGCAACATAAAACTCCAATTGATTATCACGCAAAGGCCATAGCTTACAAAAATGGAGATGGTGTTGAAAAAAACTGGATAAAAGCTGCATATTTCTTTAATGAGGATTATAAGCTTAACGCTTCCGAATCTTCATTTGAACAGATGATGGAAATTTATCAATACATTCTTGACAAACTCGAATTAGAAAATGGAAATCTTATATTTCAACCTATAGTTGAAACCGTAGGTAAAGATGCTATCGATTCTCTTGTTGACTTACTTATTCATCTCCAAAAGGATTTAGAAACACGAGGATATGAAAACTTCATTAAAGAGATATTTGACGTAGATTATTGGACTCCGATAACAGAGATAATAATAAAAGCAAATTCAAAATGATAGATTTCATAGAATAATGAGACTCAATATTAAAAACATATAATTAAAATAACTATGAGTAATCAAACAATTATCCCTAAAGGGAACTTGGCTGCGGATGATGCAGCAGCAAGAAAACGCAAGGAATTGAAAGAGCGACTTCTTGCAGGTAAATCAGTTTCAGTTGGCAAATCTGGTGATGTCGGTACTGCTAATGGACACAAAGTATCGCTAATCCCAGATGGTAAACTTGCAGCTCAGTGGTATGAAACAAATCGAATGCTTTTTGAAGCTGAAAAGCAGGCGATGAAAGAAAAATTCCCAGACTTTACACTTGACAAATTAGATGATGGAAGACTTTTCTGGTTTGGCACATTGGCTCCAGGTATTTATGAAAGTAAGTTTGGAATAAAAAAAGAATATGCTGTTATGGCTATTTACAACAATAATCACCCAGAACAGTGTATGGGGTCTTCGGTACGAGTATATCCAGTTGAGCCAGAGGTGGAAGAGTTATCCGAAACCTTATATAAAGCAACAGGAGAATACCCATATCACCTTCTCAGAGATAGTACTGATAATAAATATCTGTGTACGAATAATGCTGAAGATCAAAAGATTGGGAGTACCGTAACTACAGCTGCGTCTGTTCTTTTATGGGCCGTTAAATGGTTAATGTCCTACGAGCTAGTTCTTACAGGTGATTTAGATGTTAAACTATTTAATAAACACGGAGGGGTCTAAATATGAAAGATTCATGTCAACTTGTTGTATTCTCGAATAGAGCCTATAATGCAATTATTCAAGAAAGTTTCGACAAACATCCTGTTGAAACAGGCGGAATCCTACTTGGGCATATTCTTGACAATGGGATTTGGATTGTTATGGAGGTACTGCCTCCAGGCATAAATTGCATTTATGAGCATGCTTATTTTGAATATGACGCTACTTTTGTGAATTCTATAAAAGATACAGTAGCAGGTCAATACAAACTACCATTAAGCCTTTTGGGACTTTGGCATCGTCATCCAGGCAGCATGGATGTATTTTCAAGAACTGACGATGGTACAAATATGAAGTTTGCCCTTACTAACGAAAAGGGAGCAATCTCTGGATTAGTCAACATAGACCCTCATTTTCGTCTGACAATGTACCATTTAGAGCATCCCACAGGGAGATGTATGGGGGAGCCTGCCTATAATGCTGTCAATATTGAAGTAGGAGATGACATTATACCTAAAGAATATTTTGAGTTGCGCTACTATGATGGTGACGAGTCTGATCTTCATCTCTCCATAAATCAAAAAAGACGAGACTATCAAGCTAGTCAGATAACAACAGAACAAGAATCTTTGGACAATATAGACATTTCTTCCGAAAAAGTAGAAGGGGAAGGAATGGATATACATCGCATCTTTTCGGAACAACTTTCTCCATACGATAATCATAATAATCCTACTTCGAATTCTTTAAGTAGTTTTTTTCGTTATGGGAGAGGGTCAAAGAAGAAATGGGGATATACCCTACTTGCTATAGTTGCGGTAATACTCACTGTCTCTTCTTTCAAGTCGATTGTAAACATCTTTGATGGTAGTAGAAATGAGCCTAAAAAAGTACATTCTGAAGTTGCAAAGCCATCACTCTCCGTGGATTCAATCTTATTAAAGGTCGGTGCAAAGTCAGAATTTGTTGATGTATACTACCTTCCAAAGGACAAGAAGGTACAATGGAAATCAAGTAATAACAAAGTTGCAACCGTAAAAAATGGAGAGATTAACCCTATTGGTGTAGGTGAGGCTATTATTGAGGCTTCTATTGATCGAGTTTGCTTCGGAAAATGTCGTGTTGTGGTTGAAGCTTCAACAGAAGAAGGTCCTTCCGTTGTCCTAAAACGAACTTCTGGAGAAGTTAAGGTGGGTGAATCTTTTGTCTTGGAGATTACCAAGAAAGGAAATACGGATATTACGTATTCAACTTCTAACTCTTGTGTTGCAACAGTTTCTGCGGAGGGAGTTGTAAAAGGTAAGAAACAAGGAACTGCAAACATTTTAGTAAAGTGGACGGGGGGAGACCCTCTTACATATACAGTTAAAGTAAAATGATAATATGAAATTTGATCCAAATAAATTTATGAAGGGTAAAAAACGCAAACCAACGGTTTGCTACCCTTCTCCTATTGAAAATGCCAACAATGAACTTTGGGGGTATCATTTCGATGAGACCAACTTTTACAATATAGTTAGCATATGTAAACCTTCCACCGACATGGGTGGCGTAAAGCCTATTCTTTTAGGACATTTTTATCCAAGCAAACCAGAATCTTTTGGCGATGAACTGAAAGGATATTACTCTAGCAAAGATTTAAAAATGGGGCGTAAAGTACTTGTTTCCTTTCCTTATGAAAAGATCTTTGGTCAGTTGATCGTTAAAAGTTCCAATCCAGACGTAATGTCCCTTGATGGAAAAGAGAATAAACTATCCGCTTTAAAAACAGGTGTAAGTGAAATTCAATTCCTCAATGACAAAGAGGTTCTTTATACTCAGAAGATACAAGTTGTTGAAAATGTCGAATCAGAAGTTGGGGTCGATGCTTTAAAGGCTATCTGTGGAGAATCATTCCATTGTTATATTGAGGAACGTCCAACATTTATTGATGTAGATGGAAAAGAAGCGAATTTAGAGCCTGTAAAACTCAAAATAGACATTTTTTCTCGTAACACAGGTATCCTTGAATCCGATATTATGCTAAAGAAAGGAGCCGTCATTATTGGATGTGGTTCTGTTGGAAGCCTTGTTGCCCTTGAATTGGCGCGTGCTGGTGTCGGAAGATTTTTCTTGATAGATATGGATATTCTAGGATACCATAACATCTGTCGCCATCAATGTGGTATTCAAGACGTTGGTAAGTTCAAGACTACAGCTGTTAAAGAGCGCATCTTACAGATTAACCCAACAGCGCAAGTTATAACAGCCAACAAGATGATTCAAGAGGTTGACATTTCTCAGCTTGACTCATTCTGCGATAAAGATGCCATCATGGTAGGATGCGCTGACAATAGAGAAGGAGACCTTTACGGTAATCAGTATCTTGCAAAACCCAATGGAATGCCATTTGTTTCTATCGGTTGTTGGGAGCGTGCTTTTGCTGGAGAGATTTTCTATTGTCTTCCTGACGGAATGCCTGATTATTCTGATTTTGTAGCTGCATTAGGAGAAAGTTCTGGTCGCGTGAACGCAAATACCCACATTTATATGGGAGAAGTAGGAAGTTTTGAGCCAGGTATCTCAGCTGATATAAACTTTGTTACAACCATTGCAGTTAAGATGATTCTTGACTTGCTCAATCGTGACAATAAAGCTTATACACAACGCCTGATACATAATCTTTCTCAATACACTCTAATTTGTAACACAAACAATCCAAAGATTGGTGGTGAAATGGCAGAAATATTCTCATACCCATTGCAAGTTACAACAAGTATTGAAGTTGAATATGCCAATCCATCAGAACGCGAAAAGAAAGGAAATAATTAATGAACCGATATAATATCAGAATTGATGGTGAAGTTATGCCCAACTCCTATACCTATGAGGAGTTATTGATGAATGACATCCTTGATTTTGATGATATAGAGGTGAAGCAAGTTTCCAAATCAAAATGGACTAATATAAAGTCCTTTTATTTTCCAGAAGAACATGAAAACGAGGCATCATCAGATCAAAAATATTATATTGGAGAAGATGGACAAGTCCATTTTCATAATCAAAAGGAGAATAAAAATAGCCGAACTCAGCAATATGTAATTGATGAGTTTGGTCAAGTTGTTAGTCAGAATAATATTGGTGGTGGTTCTCATTTAACTTCACGACCACAGACAACTACAACATCAAGCAATACTAATTCTTCAAGTAGTAGCGATAATACAGGATGGAAAGTTTTACTTACGATTGCAGCAATAATAATATTTATTGTAATTACATGTACTACTGGTTGGGGATCAATTCCAGCTGGAGCAATTGGTTGTGTTGCGATGAGGTCAATTTGGAGTGATGAATGGTAAGAAAAACTAATGTAAATGAAAAATTAAAGCATATGAGTGAAACATATAAATTTTACGTTCAAATGGAAGGGGCTACTTATGGTCCTTATTCGGCAAAAGCAATTAAAGAACTTGATTTACTTGATGACATTCTTGTTACAGAAGAAAGCATGAATGGCCAATGGCTACCTGCTTCAAAATTTGATTTTGACGATATGATACGTAAAGAAGGAAGTACTTTTTCTGAGCCACAGAATTCAGCACAGACTGGTAGTATTATAAATCCAGATGGCACAGCAACCAATCCTATGGGCTGGCAATCTCAGCAACCGATAAGCCATCAAATGTCTACAACACAGACAAGTACAGAAGACAATCCTTCTCCAATAGGATGGTGTATATTGTCATTCCTTATTCCACTTGTTGGATGGATTTTGTACTTCAGTTGGCGTCGAACAAAACCACGCAAGGCATCGGCTGTATGCACATGGGCATGGATTGGGTTTGCTGTGAACCTCGTTGTAACAATTGCGGGGCTATAGCATGTGGCACTAATAACAGTTTTGTCGTATTCCAATTTTAGCAATGTAGAACCGTCTAAAGATATAAAGTGTGCGGTTCTATATTGCTTAAATACTTATAAATATAGCACAATAACAACCATAAAATTTTATTATCTTGTCCTATAGTATAATTATGGCAACAAATTCTGAATATAGAGTAAACGAAGATGGGTCCGTTACAAAAATCAATGACGGTTCTAATAAAATTGGAAATAACAGAAAGTCTAGTGGCTCATCTAACAATAATGGATGTATTTGGGGAATCATTATTGTTATTGTAATAGGAGTTTTAATTGCCATATTTACATCCCATACTTCTAATTCTTCTAATACAAATGATGATGCAGATTCTACAGCAGAAGTTGTGGACTCTGTAGCCGAAGAAGAGCCTGAAAATGAGGAAGTTTATACTCCATCTACGACATATTTAAATGTATCAGACGATGATATTTATATGAGTGCTGATGGTGGCTCTACAGAAATTTCCATCTCGACCGATGGAGAATGGTACATTGATGTTGATGTAACAAGTTGGGGGCATCTTACAAAATCCTCAAATTCAGTAACATTACAATTGGATGAAAACAGTTCTTCGTCATCTAGAACAGATTATTTCGTAATAAAGTCTGGTAACTACACGAAGAGAGTAAATATAACCCAAGGAGGAGATACGTCTCCTAAAGCTAATATTGAAAGTATTTGGGTAGACCATAATGTGTATCAGAATAATTATAAGGGAATGAAAATTCATGTAAAGTTTACCGTTGAGAATATGAATGGGAAAACTATATATGCTTATGCGTACTTCTATTGGGGTAATAATACAACTCCATTACATGATCCAAATGGGAATAATCTTTCTTTTTATAATTATGGGACACCAAGTTATGACAATGCTCGCTTTGACGACTTCGTGATTTTTGTTCCTTATGCAGGACTTAACATGCAACCAGGTCAAGGTTCAGTGTCTTTATCTTTTGATATTAGTATTCGTACGTCATCAGGTTCCGAACTTGATAGAAATGATAATACACAATTTACACTTTCTAACTGATGGCTAAAACATATCAAATATCGAATAATATCATATTTTGTGTAAATGAAGATGGTTCTATTACTAAATTTGCTACCATAGACGAAAATGGAATGATTGTTCGTCTTGGAGAAAAGGCGAATTATCACAAAAATAGAAGAATTTGGTTATACAAGGGGGCTATTATGCTTTTTATAGGATTGGCAATTGCTTTCTTTTGTATGTTTCAAAATTCAGAATCAAATTATAGATATGAATATTCCCAGAAGCACAATTATGAACAAAAATACAAAAAATCCCTATCTGAAATCACAACTTTAAAAAGTGAGAAACAGAAGTTGGCTGATGCTAAACAATCAGTAGAGGTAGCCCTTTCTAATCTTAAAGGGAAAATAGGTATGACCTATCCTTTAATCATTTCAGACATAGAAATAGCCAATGTTACATATGATGGAGACATCGAAACCAACTATGGGAATACAATCTATAGTAGCAATACCATGTATTTAAAACCACGTATTAAATATTATGGTATTTCGTCAGGGTACAAAAATCTTAAAGTCAAATGGTACAATCCCAATGGGACACTAAAAACGGGAACCAGTTCTCCTTACGGGTTCTCACAGTCTGAGGATTGCTTTATTTACTCAGGAAGTGACAATACTTGTTCCTTAAATGGTTGGGGAAATCGGAATAAAGGTCATTGGACTTCAGGTACATATAGAATTGAAGTGTGGTATGAGAACACTTGTTTAAAGTCTAAAACATTTACAATATATTGATTATGCATAAATTTTATATTCGTATGGATGGCGATATTTTCGGACCATACACTGCAAAAGGAATGGTAGAACTTAATGTTATGCCAGATGTCATGGTGACAGAAGATTCTATTGACACATGGCAGCCAGCGGCAAATTTCGATTTTGCTCAATTGGCAAAACAAGAAATTTTAGAAAGAATCAAATCAACTCCAACAGTCGAGAATCCTCAACAGGATTTAAGCATGGAGCAAAAGCGTGAAGATCTCAAAGCAAAATTAAAAAATCATGGAAAGTTGTGCCCTCCTAAAACAATTTTTCAAGATTCCAAATCAATTATAAACAGATTTCCTGAGAAAATCGAATATAAAGCAAACTTCAACGAGGGATTGCTTTCAATCGGAGGAAAAATTATTATTACGCCAACACAACTGATATTCCATGCTCATAATTTCAACATAGGAGATTTAAACGATCGCATATTTGAAATCTGCCATATATCAGGATATGAAAAAGGGATGTTCACATTCTTATATATATCCTTTAATAATGGAAATCGTATTAAACTTACCGTTTGGAACAAATCTGAAATTATAGAACAACTAGAAGCGCGTAGAACGGCACTCTTACAATAAAGAATTTACTCTAAAAAGTCAGAGGAATTTCGAATTATAAGCAATATGCCTATTATATACCTCTAAGAGGTGTTTTTGAAGAAAAATCTTTTTTATAGGTACCATTTAATATTTTTGCTTACGAACTGTAATAAAAAACGTAAAGCGAAAATTTAATTACTCTTTGTAGCGAATTCAATAAATAATAATGTGATAATAAAATACCTTTTTATGAATACATTTACCAAAATATCATTTTTCTTTTTTTTCTTTTTCATGAGATTTTTGTGTGCATTTCCGCAATCATTAGATAATCAATCTCTTTATAAGAGAGCTATTGGTGGTGATACAGAGGCTATGCACATCTTAGGATATAATTATAAAGAAGAAAACATTATAGACAGTGCTACATTTTGGCTTACAAAGGCGGCTGAAAAAGATTATGTATATTCTCAAAGTCTATTAGGAGAGATTCTTGAAGAACAAGAAACACCGAATTATGAACAAGCTCTTTTTTGGTACTTAAAAGCTGCAAAACAAGGATATAACTGGGCACAGTATCGAGTCGGGCATTTTTACCTACATGGACTCGGAACTGACGCTGATGACAAAAAAGCAGAGGTTTGGTTAGAAAAAGCATCAAAAACAGGATCTTGTTATGGATTGCCACAATATGAGTATGGCAAATATTATGCAAAAGGTATTAAAGCTAAAGAATGGTTGTTAAAATCCAGTGAAGAGGGATTTTCAGAAGCTCTTACAGAAATCGGCAGAAAGTATGATTCTGGATTTTTTGAACAAAACCCTGATTCTGCATATTACTATTACTATTCTGCTGCAAAAAAGAATAACGCTAATGGTATTTTTAAACTTTCGGTATGTTATTCAAATGGAGAATGCTGCAAACAGAGTTATAAGGACGCATTAGAGTTATACCAGATAGCGGAAAAATTGAATAGTACAGATTTGCTTTTATATAAAACACTCAATAATAGTTTCAACATGAATGATGCCGTTGAATATGACTCGATAAATTCCTGTTTTTTATATAAAGACAATGCATCGTTTTACTGGTATCGTGATGTTGCTTTCAATGATAATGCAGAAAGTAAATACCGATTATTCTCTTGTTACCAAAACGGAATATATGGTGTAAAACAAGATGCAGACGAAGCTGCGTATTGGTTAGGTCAAGCAGCTAATAGTGATATATTGGAAGCACAGGTGGCATTGGGTCAATTATATGAGGAAGAAGGAGATTTACAAAATGCAAAATACTGGTATCAACGAGGATATGACTGCAATGGATATATGACAACAGAAACATCTGATGATGATTTTCAAGTGCTAAAGAACAAATGTAAATTAGCACTGGAAAAATATAAATGAAAAAATTTACTCAAGTTTAGATTTTATGTGATGACGGAAGGTGTCTGCAAAAATAAACACATAGGAAATTGCCATACATGTGAAAAAGAATTATTGGTTCTAACAAAACTAATTCACTCAAATAATGAATATGGACAGGATAAAAATTAATAATAGTCAATGGTATGAGAAGTCACCAAAACTTTTTCAAGAAGAGGTTCGATTGATGTTAACAAGATATCCACAATTCAAATTAGGTAAATTAGAAAACGGTAATATATATTGGTATGGTCATATAAATTCATTCTCTTTGGGTGACTTGAGATATACATTGATGATTGTTTATGCTGCGAATCACCCTTTGGGGCAAATGGGATCATCTGTTCGTGTATACATGATTGATCCTAACCCTATTGACAGTTCTCCAATACTAAGCGTCTTGCGACCAAATGAAACTCCTTACAAATTATGTTCTCAGCTACTTAGTGATATTGGTGGTTTTTACTATCAAGCTACATGGGTTGATGAAAAATTTCCACAACCACATTCGGCTGTTCGTGAATTAAATTTATATCTTGCGTACTTATTTATCCGAGAATGTGCAATAAACTCCCATATAATCCCTCTTAAATGGGAGATACTTAAAAAAGTCTATCCTTCTTTGGAAGCAAAAGTTAATAAATTAATATATGAAGAGATATGAAATAATGAAAGAGGATGCAATCCTTGGACCATTTGATATAAATCAAATTGAGGAATTTGTCCGTGCAGGCCTTATTCTTAAAAGAGATTATGCCTATGATATAGAATATCCTGACTGTTTCCGAACTGTTGAGTTTTTCATGAAACAAAATGGTAAAACACCAATTGTTGAACATAAAGGGAATGTATTCTCGCAAATTAAAGAAATTGGTCAAGAATTAATTCTTCCTGCTAAAACGTTTTCGAAAGAACCTTGGAGAACAGATAAAAAACTCTTTGTGTTGGCATTGGTAGGTCTTGGGTTATCTGTAATCCTCTCTTTTGCACCTTTTATGAAAGTGTTCGGGATATTTTATGCGGTCGCTTTATATTTTTCTGCAATATGGGGCCTATTTTTCTTTTATTTGTTCAAGACAAGTCAAGTGGACATAAAAACAACGGCGGCAATATTCTTTGGAACACAGAGCGTGATTTTTATTGCATACAATATCTTAGGAATAGGTGCATTAAATCCATTTAAAGGATTATATGAAAATGATAATAATATAGTTGCATTAGTATCATGTATATTAGGGATTGGATGTGTGGAAGAATTGGTAAAGCTAATTCCATTAATGCTCGTTTTACATTTCTCCAGAAGTGTATTAAAACCTCAAACTGTAGTATTCTATGGCTTGATGTCAGGCATAGCATTTGGTGTATTTGAAGGAGTAGAATATCAAATGGGACCTAATTTCCAAATGCTATTGGAAAATGGTGTTGCAGAAGCTTATGCATATTCGTATTTGTCAAATATAGCTCGACTCACAAGTTTACCATTTCTTCATGCAGTTTGGTGTGGTATAGGCTCATATTTCCTTGCATTTGCTTATCTGTATCCACGTTATCGACGTTCTTTGTACTTATTAGCAATTTTAGTACCTGCTATAATTCATGGGCTGTATGATTACCTATGTTTTAATGTGTCAATATCATTAGCTACGATTCCTGTTGTACTTATCGGCGTCGTATTATTAATGGTATATTTAAGCATCGGACGAGATTTTCATCTTAAACTAAATGATTGAAACAATGGGAGATTTGTCGATTAAAGAGAGAGAGGCTCGTTCCCATAATAGTACATCAGACTATTACGTTAACGAGGATGGTTCTGTAACAAGAAAAACATTAGTGAATGATGAGGTAATTAGTAAACTTGAGTTCAACTTATAAATGCAACTTTTTGGGTGCGGATAATAAGCAATAAAA